>WNEZ01010353.1_pt1 | contig 13982 bp, 11 predicted proteins | sample 5400521 | NCBI WGS metagenome assembly WNEZ01 (sample SAMN13153339, study PRJNA577476) | soil metagenome | isolation source: 120 cm saprolite under Douglas fir tree site 2 hole 1 replicate 1 | place: USA:California | collected 2015-04-18 | reverse complement strand
CGAAAGCGTGTTTCCTGATTTCACCATAAACCGCGCGCGCGACTGTTGGGGCTCCCTGTACAAAGACTTCGTCGGCATGGGCGTCGCCGGCTTTTGGAACGACATGAACGAGCCCGCGCTTTTCGAACGCGCCGACAAAACCATGCCGCTCGACACCCGGCACCGCCTCGACGACGGCACAACTCTCGATCACCGCGCCATCCACAACGTCTACGGAATGGAAAATGTTCGCGCCACTTACGAAGGCTTGCGCAAGCTGCAAGGCGATGAGCGCCCGTTTGTGCTGACGCGCGCCGCTTACTCCGGCACGCAGCGCTACGCCGCCACTTGGACCGGCGACAACAGCAGCACCTGGAATCATCTCTCCATGAGCACGCCCATGCTGCTCAGTCTGGGACTTTGCGGCGTTACCATGGCCGGTGACGACATCGGCGGTTTCGCCGGCTCGCCGCCCGCCGACCTTCTAACCCGGTGGTTCGAAGTCGGCGCCCTGAATCCCATGTACCGCGACCACACTGCAAAGGGCACGGCCGATCAGGAGCCGTGGGTGCACGGCCCTCAGCACGAAGCCATCCGTCGTCGCTACGTCGAGCTGCGTTACAAGCTCCTTCCCTACATCTACACTAGCATGGAAGAAAGCACGCGCACCGGCCTTCCCGCCATGCGCCCGGTGTTCCTCGACTATCCCCAATCGGAGGATTTCTACGGCAACAATCGTGATTTCCTCTTCGGCCGCGACCTCTTCGTCGCCCCCGTTACCACCGAGATGGTCGACGCCGAAGAAATTCAACTACCGCCCGGGGATTGGTACGACTATTGGACCGCGCAGAAACTCAGCAGCAAAAACAAAATCACGCTGCATCCCGCGCTCGACGAAATGCCTCTGTACGTTCGTGCCGGCGCGATTATCCCCACCCAGCCCCTCGTGCAAAATACCGGCGAAAAGCCCAACGGGCCTCTCGGATTGCGCGTTTATGCAGGAGATGACTGCCGCGGCTCGCTCTACGAAGACGACGGCCACACCTTCGCGTACCAAAGGGGCGAGCTATTGCGCGTGAATTATTCCTGCCAAGCCTCGTCCTCTTTGGTCACCGTTATCTCCACGACCGAAAAGAGTTCCTTTCAGCCATGGTGGAACAGCGCGGAAGTCACTGTCTTCGGAGCAAGCGCTCAACCAAAAGAAATCCGCATCGGCGACCGCGCCATCCACGAATGGCGCTACGACGCCGCGGCGCATTCGGTCATATTCACCGTGCCCGATGCCTCCAAAAACTGGACCGCGCACGTGACGTTTTGAGTCTTAATCCAACGAAAAGATAGAAACCGACTCCGCAGGCGCGCGCACGTGGACTTCCTTCCCAACTAGTTCCGCGTGCGTTTCCCCAAAGAGCCGCGACACTCGAACCGTGTTTTGCGCAGCCGTATCCGCCAGCGTAAACCGGAATTCGCGTGCCTGCGGCGAATTCTGCAAGATCACCATCACCCGCTCCTCTTCCGTTTCACGCATAAAAACGTAAGAAGCCTCGTCGGAAAAAAGATGCCACAGTCGCCCGCTGCTTAACGCCGCATGTTCGCGCCGCAAGCGCAGCAGCGCCCGTACGTACGCAAAAATTTCTTGCTGCTCCTGAGTCCGCCCCGCTTCCACAAACGCGTTCTTGGCATCCTCGCGCCATCCGCCGGGAAAATCCTGCCGGTTATCCGGATCGCCGCCCCCGGCCATGCCGATCTCATCGCCGTAATAAAGCTCCGGAATGCCGCGTAGCGTCAGCGTGAGCGCAAATGCCAATTTCAGTTTCGCCGCTGAGCTTCCCTTCGCGCTGGCAAACCGAGCAACGTCGTGATTCCCAAAAAATGTGACCAACTCCTCCGGCCGCTGGTACAGCGAATCATGACGCAAGATATCCACAATGCGCCCCGCCGGCGCGTTGTTCAGCAGCACATCACGCAGCACGAAATACATCGGATAGTCGAAAAGCGTGCTCACCCCCGTGTCGATGCCGTCATACCGCTTCTGCCCGCCGGCAAAAAACGCCGTCACGCTCGCATCCGGATGAAACACTTCCCCGATCGTAGTCAACTGCGGATAAATCCCCCGCAGCCCGGCGTGCCACCGCGCCCAGAATTGTCGCGAGATATACGGAAACGTATCCACGCGAAACCCGTCCAGCCCCGACGCTTCCGCCCACCAGATCGCGTTCTGCAGCAAATACTGCGCCACGACCGGATTTTCCGTGTTCATGTCCGGAAGAAGATCCACGAACCATCCCTCCGTCAGATTGCGCCACAAACGCGGCGGCGCGTGCGGATCAACTAGCGCCTCGAACAAATCGTGTCCCTGGTTTTCCACTTCGCCGTAGAAAGTGCCGCTCGCCGGCGCGGAAGAATTCATGTGGTGCCGCACGGTTCCATGAAACCAGTCCGGCAGAGGTGGTTTCGCAGCCCACGGATGTTTTGGGCCAACGTGATTCGGTACAATGTCGAAAACAACCTTCATCTGGCGCTGATGTGCCGCGGCCACCAGCGCCTGATACTCGCGCAGGCTTCCCAGGTGCGGCTCAACCGCATACAGGTCCACCGCGCCATATCCGTGGTAATCCTCCGTAGCGCCATTCTTCACGATCGGCGTCAGCCGCAGCGTCGTAACTCTCAAATCCTTCAAATAGTCCAGATGCTCGCGAATCCCCCGCAAGTCTCCGCCATGATACGCGTGAGCCTTCGCTCGATCGTGCGAGCCGGGAGCTTCCACCGGCTCGTCGTTCGCGGGATCGCCATTCGCGAAGCGGTCCGGCATGATCAGATACATTACGTCAGCCGGCGTCAGCCCTTGAAATTTGTGAATCGTTTGCTCGCGCGCCGCGAGCGGCAATTCGAATGAACTCGTCCCCAGCGGCGTGGTAATCCGGCAAACGGCCGTCCCCGATTTCAGCTCCGCGCCCAACTTCAACCACACGAAAAGATAATTCCCTCCCGCGGTCGCCTGCGTGCGTTCCACCAGCAGACCCGGAAGATTGCAGTTAACTCCCGTCGCTTCCAGATGCCACCCGCTCAGCAGCACCATAAGCTCCGGCGTCAGCCGCAGCCACCAATTCGGCGGCTCAACCTTCGTCACCACCGGAGAATTGTCAGGAGAGGTTGTAACTTGCGAAATCTGCGCGGCAAGCGGATACGCCGCAAGGGAAGATACAATTCTGAATACTAACAGAGCGAATAAGCGAAATCGCGACGCTCGCGGCATGCCGAAAGCATAAGAAAAAAGACGCTGCTTCGCTAGCCCGGGATCTTGCTAGCTGCCTCCGTAAACACTAGCGCCCCAAACGCTTCCGGCACATGAAAATTCGGCACAGGAGTATTTGTCGGCTGCCATGCTGAATAAAAACGCGGCTCCGCCGCCCCTTCCACCCGAAAAAAATTCACCCTCCACACCGCGGGCATTTCGAAACGCGCGGCAAGACTCTTCATTGGCAGCGCCAGAATCGCATCCCACTGTTTCTTCTGCTCATTGATATCCACGCGCCGGCGCAATCGGCTCTGCAGATCATGTTTTCCTTCCGGAGCTATGCCCAGATCAATCCAGAATCCGTTTGGCGCAACTTCAATCTCCTTGTAACAGCCCGGAACCGAGCAAGGCGGCTGAAGAAAAACTTCGCAGACGTCGTGATCCCAAAGCCTGTCCCGTCTGCCCGAGGTTTCCGCATCTGCAAAAACAGTAATGCTCCTGTACCGCGCGTCAAATCGCAAAAACAAAAACTCGTCATTCCACAGCAGCCGGACCCGCGTTTCCCGCTGCCCATCCGCATTCTTGCCCTGCCAATCGGCGTTAAAGGAAATCGGCGGAGCCGTCTCCCAGGCCCGCTCCGGCGGAAATCCTTCCGCGTCCGCCGAGCCAGCCATGCGAACCGCGAACGCGGTGTCCGTTCTGATGTCAGCCATATTCAGCGCTTCTGATGTTCGCACGACTCATCGGCGACTCCCCACAGCGTGCTCATTCGATTACACCGTCATGTGCGTCCGCCCTGCTTAGCCGCAACTGTTTGCGCACCTCCGCCGCCAGCGGAAGAAGCAAGATGCGAACGCTGTGCTAGCATCGAATTTGCCCAATTTTCTGCCCGCTTTCGATGTGCACCAGCGGTTCAGGAGGCCACCATGGTTGAAACGGTTAGCACTGAAGAATTCACAACTGGAGCCGTACGTCGCAAACCAGAAAGTTTTGAATTCGTAAGATTTCGTATCGACGACGGTGTCGCGCGGCTCACCCTCAACCGCCCGGATCACAATCTCCTCAACGAAGCCATGCTCCGCGAAATTGCCGACGGCATCGTTTTTGCCGGCGAGCACGACGACGTCAAGCTCATCGCCATCGATTCTGCCTGCAAAGTCTTCAGCGGCGGCGTGGACATCGGCGAATACACGACGCAGCGCGTCTACCAGATGCTGGAAGCGTTTCACGCCGCCTTCGCCGGAATGCTGGAGGTTAGCAAGCCCGTCCTTTGCGTTGTAAACGGCCCGGCCATCGGAGGCGGCGCCGAGCTGGCAGCCTTCGGCGATCTCGTCATCGCCACACCGAAAGCCCGCTTCGCACAACCCGAAATCACAATCGGCGTGTTCCCGCCCCTCGCCTCCACCATCCTTCCATTCCTCGTCGGGCCAAAACGCGCTCTCGAAATTATTTTGACCGGCGAAGCGGTTACCGCCGAGCGTGCGCTCGAACTCGGCTTGGTTACTCGCCTCGTCCCCGAAGCCAAGCTCGAAGCCACCGTCAACGAGCTTGTCACGCGCATCACCTCGCACTCCGGCCCGGTTCTCGCCATGGCCAAGAAAGCTATTCTCGGCGGTTACGGACTCCCCCTCCGCGAAGGTCTGAAGAAATCCATGAACATCTTTCTCAACGAACTTTATCGCCTCGAAGATTCGCAAGAAGGCCTTCGCGCCCTCGTCGAAAAGCGCAAGCCCAACTGGAAGAATCGCTGATGGCGCTCCCTTGCCACGCAGTTGCGCCTCGATTGACTCCCTCGCAGACCGGGCATACACTCATGTTTCATTTTTGCAGGCAAGGGAAGCGGGGAAGGCCGTGCAAATCGGCCGCGGTCCCGCCACTGTGATCGGCTGAAGAGCCGTAAGCCAGGCTACCCTCCCGTGCCGCGTGGATTGCGCTTTTCGCGAGAAGAGGCGCCGTCTTTGAGCCCCAGCGCTGCTCGCATGGGGCTTTTTCGTTGGCGGCGATTTTCGTAAACGGGGACTCGTGTTGCGATGTTCATTCACTTAACGCTGAGAACTGTAATTGCTGCTGCGCTTGTCTTGCTGTTCTCGAGCGGCGCAATTTGTGCCTCGCAAACTACCGTCGCCCCGCCGCCTCCTGCCTATCGCCAAGTCACCGACGAAATTGGTCGCACCATCCGCGTCCCGCAGTCAATCCACCGCATCGTCTCCCTCGCGCCCAACCTCACCGAAACCATCTACGCTCTCGGCTTGCAGGACCGCCTCGTCGGAGACACCGACTACTGCGATTTCCCGCCCGAAGCCCAGCAAAAAACGAAAGTCGGTGGCGCCGTCAATCCCAGCCTCGAAGCCATCGCCGCCCTGCACCCCGACCTTGTGCTAGTCACCAAGAATCTGAATCGTAACGAAACCGTCCAGGCCCTCGAAGAAATCGGCATCCCCGTCTTGCCGATCTCCTCGGCGCCCCGGAAATCGGCGCCACGCTCGCCGCCGATCTCGAACACCAACTTGCGACCCTCCACGACCGCCTTTCTTCGCTGCCTTCTCGTCGCGTTCTCTTCATTGTTTGGACCGAACCACTCATCTCCATCGGCAACGACACGTTCATCGCCGATGCGCTCCGTCAAGCCGGCTCCACCTCCGTCATCGACTCCTCGCAAAACTGGCCGCAGGTCAATCTCGAGGAAGTCGTCCGTCTTCAGCCGGAATTCCTGATCTTTGTGGAATCGCATTTCGGCGCAGCGCCGCATAGTGCCGAAGCTCTTGCCGATCTTCCCGGCTGGCGTCTGCTCAATGCGGTGCGCTATCGTCGCTACGCCACGATCAGCGATGCCATCAATCGTCCCGCCCCACGCCTCGTCTCCGCTGTCGAAGACCTCGCTCGGCAACTTCATCCGGAAGCCTTTACTGAAAAACCGCAGAACGACAAGGACCCGCCGGCACCCAGCACGCCCCCGCGCGGCTCATTCCTGGCATCAACTGAAAACGCAACAATCCTGAGGGGTCAAGCATGCGCCCGCTGACGCTGCGACGCCTTTTCCTGCAGTGCAGCTTACTTGCTGCTATCCTTTTTGTCGTCGTAGTCGTGGCGCTCAAGCTCGGTGCCGTTCCCGTTTCCCTTTACGGTCTCGGCCGCGACTTGATAAGCGTTTTGCTCCACCAGACCAGCGCGCTCTCCAGCGATTACGGCTTAATCGTGATCGACATTCGTCTGCCTCGCATTCTCCTCGCCATTTTCGTCGGCGCCTCTCTTTCCGTCGCCGGCACAAGCTTCCAGGCGCTGCTCCGCAATCCCCTCGCCGATCCCTATGTGCTCGGCGTGTCCAGCGGCGCCGCCCTCGGGGCCGTCCTCGCGCTCATCCTCGAGCCTCACCTCGCACTTCCCGTCTGGCTCGCTGCCCTCTTCACTCCTCTTGGCGCCTTCCTCGGAGCTGCGGCCACCATCGCCGCTGTCTATTTCCTCGGCCAACGCGAGGGTCAGATCGACAGCGCCACTCTCCTCCTCGCCGGCATCATCAGCGCTTCTTTTCTCTCCGCCATCATCATGTTCCTGATGACTACCCTGAGCGGCCGCGATTTTCGCGGCATGGCTTTCTGGCTAATGGGCGACCTTTCCAGCTCCTTGCAGCCAAGTCTTCGCTGGGTCTTGGGCGTCGGCTTTTTCGTTGCCGCAGGCGCCATCTACACCACTGCTTCCGATCTTAATCTGCTCCTTGCCGGTGAAAAAGAAGCCATGCACCTCGGCGTGGATGTCCGCCGTGTGCGCCTTGTCGTTTACATCGCCGCCTCGATTCTTACCGGCCTCGCCGTTTCGGTAAGCGGCGCAATCGGCTATGTCGGCCTTCTAGTTCCGCACGTAATGCGTTTGCTCTTTGGCTCCGACCATCGCACCCTGCTGCCCACCGCGGCATTTGGCGGCGCCATCGCGCTAGTCCTCGCGGATACGCTCGCGCGCACCGTGGTCGCGCCTTCCGAACTTCCCGTCGGTGCTATGACCGCGCTCGCCGGCGCGCCCCTGTTTATTTACCTCTTGCGTCGAGGCTCCCCATGAGCAGCCCCGCGCAATCTTCGTCTTCATGGCCGAGTCTCGGCGACGCACCCCGCCCCGGCAGCGACGTTCGCCTCAGTGTCGAGCAGGTCAGCTACGCCTACTCCGCCAACCCGTCGCAAGCTCCGCTCTTCACCCTGGAGGCCAACAGCTTCCAGGCGCGCCCCGGCGAAATGTTCGCGATCCTCGGCCCCAATGCCAGCGGCAAATCCACTCTCCTAAGATTAATCGCCGGTGCGCTCGCACCTCTTTCCGGACGCGTTTTGCTGGATGGTTTTGTCACTCACACGCTGGCGCCGCGAGCCCGCGCGCAACGCATCGCCATGGTCCAGCAGGAAACTCCGCTCCTCTTCCCCGCGCGGGCTTGGGAATTTGTCCTGCAAGGCCGCCACCCTTATGGCCGCACGCTGCGCTTCGTGAATGAAGAGGATGTACTTATCGCCCGCAATGCCCTGGCACAAGTCGGCGCCGACCATCTCAGCGATCGCTGGATGAATGAGATCTCTGGCGGCGAAAGGCAGCGCGTCATTCTCGCGCGAGCTTTGTGCCAACAGCCGCTACTATTGTTACTTGATGAGCCCACGCTGCACCTCGACATCGGCGCGCAAGTCGATCTCCTCGCCACGTTACGCCGGCTGGCAGCCGAGAATCGCTACACTGTTGTCGTCGTCACGCATGAGCTCAATCTCGCCGCGGAATATGCCGATCAGGTCGTGCTGTTGCAGAAAGGCAAGAGCCTGCGCGTAGGTTCTCCCGCGAGCGTATACCAGCGTGATTTACTGGAAGAGGTTTTTCACACGCCGCTCACCGTCGAGCAAGGCTCGAACGGCCGCCCGCGTGTGAATTTGTTGCCGACGTCGTAGGAGTTTTTCCGTTAACCCCAGCGCCGCGCCTGTTGCTGCGGCACTTAGCAATCACCGGCGGGCTTCGGCCCCTTACAATCACCGCGAACTTCGTGCTCGGGAAGACGGGCAACTTCAGGTTGCGCTTGTTTTCGTCCTAGTTCCTTGGAGACGCAAGAAACAAGAAAGCCGTCGCCGACGCGCGACTGTACGGCGGAATCATACTGCGCAGGCCACTGCGGCGAAGCGCTTGGCTGACCCGGCTAGGGTCACTCTGAAAAATCCAGGCGGCGTCGCGGGAAGGCCACGCACAGGCCCGGCACCTCGGGCCGCACTCCCCGCCAAGCCAGGAGACCGGCGAAGTTCGCAGCCCGCGCAATCCACCCAGTTGCTCGGGCCAACCTTCAAGCTCCCACGCGTGCGGGAGTGGAGGACAAAAAATGAAACCAACGATTCGCCGGCTTGTTTTTCTTCCCTTTCTCTTTTTAATTCTAAGTTCTTACGCGCAGGCTCAGTCCAACTCCTCGAATGCCCAGATATCGGGCCAGTTCACGGACGCTTCCGGCTACGCGATCACGTCCGTTCGCACAGTTGCGGTGCAGCAAGGAACTCACTCGTCGCAAACATACGAGACCACCTCAACCTCCGACGGGACATACGTCCTGTCACTCCCACCCGGCAGTTATCGCCTTCGTTTTGAGCATTCCGCCTTTGTGCCGCGTGGGCTGACGCTACAACTCGCTCCAGCCGAATCCCGCAAACTCGACCTCCGCCTGGAGATCGCGCAGCTCTCGGAAAACGTAGTCGTCACCGCAAATGGGCAACCTCTCGAAGTGAGCCAAACTCCGGCCCCCGTCGATCTCATCGGGCGCGAGGAAATCGATCAGCGCCAAATGGTGCTTCTGCCGGACTTGTTGGCGACGCAGCCTGGGATTGCCATCACCCGCACCGGTACGGTCGGCGGTCTGACCACCGTTTTTGTCGATGGTGGAAATTCCGGTTTTGCAAAGGTGCTCGTCGACGGAACACCGGTTAATCTCCCGGGCGGCGACATGGACTTGTCCAACCTCACGCTCGACAACGTGGATAAAGTCGAGATCGTGCATGGCGCCGAAAGCGCCTTGTACGGAACAGACGCAATGTCTGGCGTCATTCAAATTTTCACGCATCGCGGAACAACGCGGATTCCCGAAGCGGCTCTCTTCACGGAGGGCGGAAGCTTTTCCTCAGTACGCGGTGGCGCACAATTTAGCGGTGCGCTTGCCGGCTTCGACTATTCCGCATCCGGCTCTTATTTCTATACGGACGGGCAAGGCGTGAACGACGCGGATTTGATTCGCTCTTACACTGGGAACGTTGGCTACAGCTTTTCGGACAGCAATCAAATTCGACTCAGCGTGCGGAGCACCTCGAGTTTCGCCGGTACGCCAGGGCAAACCCTGCTCTTCTCTGCCGATCCCTCTGCCTTTTATGATCTGCAACAACTGTCTGCGAGTCTCTCCTGGAGCTTCCAGACCAGTGCGCATTGGACCCACCGCGTTTCAGCCACCGAAGCTCGATATTTTAGTAACAGCGGCTTTCCTCCTTTCGGCAACGCCCTAAACCAAGCGAATCGTGCCGGGGGCTGGGCACAATCCACGTACAGCTTCCAGCAAGGCGCGTTCACGGTCGGATACCAATATGAAGTCGAGAACGCCACCTCCTCCGGCTTCGGGTTCGTCCATGGCCACAGGAATAATCAGGGCGGATTCCTAGATGGTCGCTGGTCGCCGATTTCGCGCCTTACCCTTAGCGCTGGTGCTCGCGCAGAAGACAACACCAGCTTCGGTACCCGCGTTGTGCCCCGTGCTGGCGTAGTGGTCGCGGTGCGCTACGCGAAAGGATTTTGGGGCGACACGCGCGCTCGCGTCAGCTACGGGCAAGGCATCGAGGAACCCACGATCCTTGAATCGTTCAACACCGATCCCTGCAGCCTCGGCAATCCCAACTTACGCCCCCAGCGCAGCAGAACCGTCAATGTTGGCGTCGATCAGTACCTGGCCGATGATCGCTTCCGCATCTCCGCGACGTACTTCGCAGACCGCTTCCGCGACCTAATCGCGTTCGTCGTGGTGCCGCAAGCCGGATGCCCCTTTGGCGATACGCAAGTCCTCAACACGGACCTCTCTCGAGCCCGCGGCGTGAATTTCAGCGCCGCCATGCGCCTGTTGCACTGGCTTTCACTGAATGGGAACTATTCTTTGGATGACACGCGAGTGTTGCGGAGTTCAACCGCCTCCACCGGCTTTCAGGTTCCTGGCGAACATCTGCTGCGTCGCCCTGTGAATTCGGGCAACATCTGGCTCAACGCAAACTACCGTGGGTTCAACCTCAACGTGAATGCGTATTTCACCGGAGTCCGCACCGACAGCGATTTCGACGGTCTAGGGCTGACGCGCAATCCCGGCTACGCGCGCTTTGACATCGCCGGCAGCTATCGCATAGGCCGGGGCATCTCGCTCTATGCCCGCGCCACCAACCTCTTTGACAAGCAATACCAAGATGCCATTGGCTTTCCCGCTCTCGGCCGCGACGCTCGCGTTGGCATGAACTATCGCTTCAGCGGCAAAAACTGAGGCGACCGCGCCTCTCTATCGGGTGTACCAACATGTCTCAACCCATCATCTTCTGCTGGTCTGGCGGCAAAGATAGCGCCATGGCGCTGCACGCGCTTCAGCAGCGCCCGGATGTTCGCATTGCCGCGCTGCTGACCACCGTCACCGAAACCTATGACCGCATCAGCATGCACGGTGTCCGCCGCGAACTCCTTGTGCAGCAAGCCCAATCGATCGGCCTGCCGCTGCACGAGGTGCGCATCCCGCCGCAATGCGTCAATGCCATCTACGAGTCGCGCATGGAAGAAGCCTTGCGTGTGCATTACAACGTCGGCGTGCGAACCGTCGCGTTTGGCGACATCTTCCTTGAGGATCTCCGCGCCTACCGCGAGAAAAATCTCGCGCGCATCGGCATGACCGCGCTCTTCCCCATTTGGAAGCGCGACACCGGCGAACTCATCCGCAGTTTCCGCGCTGCCGGCTTCCGCGCCATCGCTGCCTGCATCGATCCCAAAGCTCTCGATCGCAGTTTTGCCGGCCGCCAGCTCGACGATTCTTTCTTCCGCGATTTACCCGCGGGAGTCGATCCCTGCGGCGAAAACGGCGAATTCCACACCTTCGTCTTCGACGGCCCCATCTTTCGCAAACCCGTTCCAGTTCGCACCGGCGAAATCGTCGAGCGCGAGTCCTTCATATACCGCGACTTGCTTCCAACCGGAGTTGTAGGGGCACAGCATGCCTGCGGCAGGCGGGCACCGTTGTGAGCCAGCTCGTCAACCAGATAGCAAGTAGCCGACACCGGTTTTGATCCCGGCCAAAGGAGAGTCGAAGTGAAAATGGGAAAATCCGAGAAAGACGCAATAATGCTCCGCACCGTCCTGATCTTCGCCGTGATCGTCCTTGCCGCAGCCCTGCGCCTCGCGCCGCATCCCTGGAACTTCACTCCGGTCGGCGCGATCGCGCTGTTCTCAGGCGCCATGGTGCGCGACCGCCGCCTGGCCTTTCTGTTTCCGATGCTGGTGATGCTCGCCACCGACCTCATCATCGGCTTCAACAAACTGAGCCCGCTGGTCTATGCCAGCTTTCTGCTGAGCGTTCTGATCGGTCGTTTTCTGAATCAAAATCGCAATCTGCCGCGCATCGCGGGAGCCACCTTCCTCGGTTCTCTGCAATTTTTCCTGATCACCAACTTCGGCGTATGGGCCTTTCTGAACAGCTACCCGCGCACCGGCGCAGGCCTCGCGGCATGCTACCTTGCCGGTGTGCCTTTCTTTTGGAACACGCTCGCGGGTGACGCGGTCTACACCACCCTGCTCTTCGGCGGCTTCTTTCTCGCCGAGAGACTCGCGCCGCATCTACGCCAGTCCGTAGTGGCGGGTCTTTAGACCCGTCACTCAGGCACGAAAGGAAGAAGCTAATGGCCAAAATTCTCACCTACACCGATGCGGACGCAGCCTTTCGTCACGCCATTTACGAATTCATCGTTACTCCCGGCCACGCTCCCAAAATCCGCGAGCTCGCCGCAAAGTCGGATTGCGCTCTGCGTTCTGGCGCCTAAGGTCGTGAGCCAACACGAAGTAAACATGCGCACGCGAACTCTGCCGCATTCCTTTCTGCACAACTTGGTATCTAAATGTCGTGGACAACGCGGCCGCGGCATGTTTACCGTAACGGAGTGGCTGGCCAACGGCTGGGGTCAATCCCTCGAGGGGGAAAACATGAAGAGGCTACTGCTGGTTGTCTCGCTTGTGCTTGCCGCTGTTAGCGTCGCGTGGGCGCAAGACGATCGCACAGTTTCGTCGCAGGCCAATGCCAATGAGGCTGCGGACTTTGCAAATACCTCCGCGGCGCTGGCGTCACCTAAGCTCTCAGACGTCACTTCGTGGGCGTCCGCAGGGCTGCGGCTTGCAAATGCAACCTCGCTTCCTGAGCCACGTTCCTTTGCGGCGCCAGCCGAAGCTGTGCCGGCCGCTCCCGAGCCGAAATATGTCTATGGCAGCCGCGATGACTTTCGCTGGCAACTGGCGTTGGGTGTTTCCGTGCTGCGGTTTCGTTCCTCGATATTCTACGCAACGGGCGTGGGCACTAACACGTCCGTCACCTATTTCACAAACGAGTGGTTTGGAGTCGAGGGCAGCATCATCACTGCCTTCGCGCCTACGATTTATCTCAACGAGCACGTGAAATACTTCAGTTACGGCGCTGGCCCCAAGATCGCCTGGCGCGCTCGCAAATGGGAACCCTGGGCGCACACCATCATCGGTGGAGTGCACATCCAGCCACAGACTGCAGATAACAGCAGGAATGGTTTTGGTTTGCAGGTGGGTGGAGGAGCGGACTACCGTATCTTCCCGCATCTCTCGGCACGCGTGGGACTCGATTGGGTGAGGACCCATCTGTTCGGCGAATGGCAAAACAGCGCGCAGGCGAACGCCGACATCGTTCTTCACTTCTAGACTCCCAGCCAGCGGTCGCGCCAGGACCCTACCAGATTTTGCAGACGTTTTCGCGGACCATCGCGTCGCCTTGCTTGCAACTGAAAGCGCGAGCGAATTCCGCCATATTGGATAGAGGCCCGTTGCTGCGGAAGCGCGGCAGCGGATGTGGATTGGTATTGGCCATCAGCCGCGCGAATTCCAGGCGTTCGTTGGCGCCCCAAACTTGCGCCCAGCCGAGGAAAAATTGCTGCTCGCGAGTGAATCCATCTTTATTGGGCGGACGTGGATTGCCCTGTAGGGATTTTTCGTAGGCCGCGTACGAAATCGTTAGCCCGCCAAGGTCGGCGATGCTCTCGCCAAGCACCAGCTGGCCTTTTTCGTGCAGGTCGCCGTCCACCACATAACCATCAAACTGGTCGGAAACGCATTGCGCGCGTTCCTTGAAATTTTTCAGGTCATCGTCCGACCACCAATTCTTCAGGTTCCCATGCCCGTCGAACTTGCTGCCGTGATCGTCGAAGCCATGCGTGATTTCGTGGCCAATGACCGCGCCCATGCCACCGTAATTCACGGCGTCAGCGGCTTTGGGATCGTAAAAAGGAGGTTGCATGATGCCGGCGGGAAACACGATTTCGTTCATGCTGCTGTTGTTGTAGGCGTTGACGGTGGGCGGAGTCATGCCCCATTCCGTGCGGTCGACGGGCTTGCCGATTTTGTTGAGGCGGCGCTGGAATTCAAAATCTGCGCCACGCTGAAGGTTCTGCAAATAGGACGAGCGATCGACTTTCAGCGCCGAATAGTCGCGCCACTTGTCGGGATAGCCGATCTTGACGGTGAAGGCCTC
>WNEZ01003259.1_pt1 | contig 13987 bp, 15 predicted proteins | sample 5400521 | NCBI WGS metagenome assembly WNEZ01 (sample SAMN13153339, study PRJNA577476) | soil metagenome | isolation source: 120 cm saprolite under Douglas fir tree site 2 hole 1 replicate 1 | place: USA:California | collected 2015-04-18 | reverse complement strand
TGGAAGATGATGATCATGCCGATCAACCCGATCAGCATGGCGACCATCAGCTCGACCATGCTGAAGCCGCGAACGCGGGAGTGGCGGAGGGTAAGCATGGCGCTCGGCTAGACCTGTATGGAGGCCGTCACAGTGTGGCTGTGGGGTGGCAGGCCGAGCGTGCTCTCTGCCGGTAGCTGCCAGAAAATATCGATCCTGATCGTTGCGCCCGACGCCGTGGGATTCGTTATCGTCACTTTCGGTCGCACGGCTCCGGGCAACTTGGTGGTGACGCGCCCAATCCAGCCAGTCGGGGGCAGGATCGTCCCCAGTCGCGCCGGGATGGTACCCGAGCCGGCATAGTTGTAGTTGGCTGCGCTGACGTTGCTCGTGTTGATCTGCGTGGCCGGGTTGATGTTCTGGTCGATCCACATTTGGGCCATCAGCTCTCCGGCGAGAAAGGCCGCGTCGCTGCGATACTTCGACTCGGTGACGTTTTTGATCGCCGCGCCCTGCATGCCCACGACGGCGAGAATGCCGATCGAGAAAATGAGGATCGCAATCAGCGCCTCGATGAGCATGACGCCTTTTTCGCGGCCGGGGATTGAAGGCGGCTTGCGCATTCTCATGTCTCCGTTTATGGGCAGACGCGCGGATCGGGCGCGACGACCGTCGGAGTCGGATCGCACATGCGCACGTTGCCGCCTCCCGTGACCACGACGCGCAGGCAGCGCATCGACCCGCCGGCCGCTACGCAGTTCCCTACGGCGCTGCTGACATCGACCTGCGTCAGCGCAGGGGAGCCGTCGAAGTTGGCAACGACGCTCCCGAGCGGCGAGAACGTGACCGCGATCGCGGGCTGCGGCGTGGTCGCGACGACGGTGTTGCTCGTGCCTTCCTCGTGGGCGCGATTCTGGATCACGTTGACCGCAGTCACGGGGTTGGCGAGGAGGGTCGAGTCGCAGGGCTGTATGGTAGCCTCGCAGGTCGTCCAGGCCGAGGTGGGAGGTGCAAGCACGAGCTGCACGGCCAAGTTGCGCCTGATCGCCTCTCCGCGCGCGACCTGCATGCCATTCAGGATCGCTTCCGTCGCGGCGCGGATTTTCTGGCTTTGCAGCCACTCGCCGAAGCTCGGCGCGGCGAGTGAAATGAGAATGGCGAGAACGCTCAGCGAGATCATGATCTCGATGAGATTGAACCCCCGCTGCGCGGTGCGCGTCATTAGCAGTCGCCGCTCGGCTTGGCTACCCAGCACGAGGTGCTCGGCATCGTCCAGCCCGCCGGCACTGAAACCGTCGTCCGTACGTTGGCTTGATTGATCGTCAGGGTCAGGCCCACCACGCTGGGGTCGGTGCCATCCGCCCGAATGGTATAGGCCTGAGGGGGGCCGTCGGTCAGCGTCGGACAGGAGATCGTGAAGAATTTCAGAGTTCCCGGGGGATTTCCCGCCACAAAAGGTGACGGCAGGGGAGCCACGGTCCCTGGTGCGCACGCACCGACGAAAGACCGGTTGTCCTGGAAGTACAGCTCCAGTTTGGTTCTCATGCCGAGCAGATTGGAGGTCGCTTCCAGAAGCTTCGAGCGGGTGATGTAGCTCGTGTAGGAAGGAATGGCGATCCCCGCCAGGATCGCGACGATCGCGACCGTGACCATCAATTCAATCAAGGTGAAACCGGATTGGCGCTGCATAAGGACTCCCTTCTTTTGCGGCTCAATGATAGAGAACTCGGGGAGTGCGCCGCAAACCTTCCCGACGAGTGGACGAAATCCGCGCATGTACGGCGCCTGCGCGGGGATTCTAGCGGAATTAGTTCACGTTCCCGGAGTACGGCTCCGGAAGGACTTCGCGGCTCGGCGCTTGAATTAGACAGAGTCCAAATCCTCGTCTAGAATGGTTTTCGTGAGAAAGAACCGAAACCGCGAAACTATCGCCCAGTTGCTGCGCCGGCACGGTATTGCGCCGACGCACCAGCGCATGGAGATCGCCCACGTGCTGTTCACGCGCCGCGAGCACCTCTCGGCGGATCAGATCCTGAAGTGGGTCAACTCCCGCTACGCTGAAACGTCGAAGGCGACCGTCTACAACACGCTGAAGCTGTTTCTGGAAAAGAAGCTCATCCGGGAACTGGTCGTGGATCCGACCAAGATCGTCTACGACCCGAACACCGAACCGCATCATCACCTCTACGACGTCGTGACCGGACGGCTCACCGACATTCCCGCCGACAAACTCCGCGTCGTCGGCCTGCCGCCTTTGCCGCAGGGTATGGTCGCCGACGGCGTGGACATCATCATCCGCACGCGCCCGCAAACTTAGTTTTGCCGCTGATATAATCCGCCCTCACCCTTCGTGCGCGGGACGCAGGCTGGCGTAGCTCAGCTGGTAGAGCAACTGATTCGTAATCAGTAGGTCGGTGGTTCGAGTCCACTCGCCAGCACCGGGATACGAACAGGCCTGAGCCGATTCTCCGTCCGGAAGGGGACGAGACGGAGTGGGGCATGATGAAGCTGTTCGGGGGGGGCAAGTCCGATCATCCCATGGCCGAGGTGAAGGCGGCACGGGCGATCCTCGACGCCGTTCCCGCGGGCGATCCGTTCAAGGCGCTCGAAGATCTGATTCACTGGCTGGAATCGGTGCGGGCCTGGGAGGGTTTCAAACCCGAGCACCGTGCGCAGGTCGTGCAGATGGTGGACGAGGCTGCGCAAGTCCACCTTCGCAAACTCCAGCGCGAGTACCTCTCCTCGCCGCGCCTTTCGAAGCCCCAGGAAAATCGGTTGTGGGCGGCGATTCGCGAGTGGTATCGGCAATCTGCCCTGGCGTTGGCGATCTGCATCGACGTCTACGCGACCGGCCAGAAAGGCTGGGAGGACCTGAAACAGAGCATGCCTTTGCTCACCGCGCGGGCGCTGCACGCGCTCGCCGCGCAGATGAAATGGCAGCACATACGCTACGGTCCTCCGGACAATACCCTGTGGATCATGTTTGCCAAGATCTATGCGCTCGCCGAAAACCGCAAGTACTCGCAGTCCAAGGTGATCGCTTACGCTGGGTTGTCCGGGGAAACCTCGCCCGAGCAGGAATTCCTCAAAGCGGTGATGTTTGCGGCATCGTCGCCTGACAGCCTGCTGCCGGTGGAGATCGAGCTGGTCGAGCGGCTGATCGCGCATCTCTGCGGCTCGTTCAAACTCACCACCACCCTGCAGCCCGATATCGTCTACTGCTTCGACCTGGCGAATCACGAGCCTCCGGTGCGTGCCGCGCACCTGCCGCACCGTGCACCGACGCTCAGGTATTTTGCCGCCGGCGGCGCCGTGAAGGAGATCGAGAAGCTCGCTCAGACGGTGAAATCCACCGGTGCGGTGCCGTCGGGCATCGCCCTGGGCGGTAGCTATGAGCCCGAGGTCGTGCTCGACGTTCTCGATCACCTCGCGCTTTATTGGTCTCCCCGGCAGCCGGAGAGGCAAGCGCCGCGCCACAGGGTCAAGTCGCGCCTGACCGTGACCTACGGCTTCGACGGGGTGCTCGCCGCGCTGGATCCCACCGGTGAGGTGCGGTTCGACGCAAGGAAGGTCGAAAGCTGGATCGTCGAGAACGTCAGTACCGGAGGATTCGGAGCGAGCGTGCCGCAAATCAAGGGGGAGTGGCTGAAAATCGGCTGCCTGCTCGGGCTGCAGCCCGAAGGCGGCTCGAACTGGGTAGTCGGCGTGATCCGCCGTTTCCAGCGCGAATCTTCGCAGGGAACGGTCGGCATCCAGACCTTGGGGCGGGTCGCGCTGCCCGTGCGGGTGAAGTTGCAAAGCGGGCAGATGGGCACGAGCCTCGACGCGGAAACCGCGATCCTGCTCAATCCGGCGGATTCCTCCGCTCCCGAGGCGCAGCTGTTGCTGCGCACCGGCGCCGTCGTCGCCGGCCAGAATCTGGAGCTCGAACGAAACGGGAAGGTCTATCTGCTCCTGCCCGTGGGAGCGACGGAGCACGGAGACGACTACGACCTCATTCGCTGCCGCCAGATGATCCGCGACGCGGGCGAGTAGCGGGAGTCTCTCCTCAGGCGACCGGCCCGAGCGCCTTCCCCAGCCAGGCGCCGATGTCGGCGAGCTCCTCGGGACACACCGAGTGCGGCATGCCGTACTCGCGCCACTCGACCGGATAGCCGAGCGATTCCAGCAGCGCGCGAGACTGTTCTGCCCGGTCGAGCGGAATGACCGGATCATACGTCCCGTGCGCCATGAAGATCGGGACGTGGCGGTTCGCCGCGCTCGCCTCCGCGGAAAGCTTTTCCCCGACCGGGACGTAAGTCGACAAGGCCATGATTCCGGCGATGCGCTCGGGATGACGCAAGCCGGTATGCAGCGCGATCCCCCCGCCCTGCGAGAATCCCGCGAGCACCAGCCGCTCCGCCTTCGTGCCGCGCTTCTTTTCCCGGGCGATCAATGCCTCGATCAAGGCCTGCGAGGCGCGCACGCCGCGCTCGTCCTCGCGCCGGATCGCGCCGTCCGTGATGTCGTACCAGGCGCGCATGCGCATGCCGCCGTTGATCGTCACCGGTTGGATCGGCGCGTGCGGAAAAACGAAACGGATCGCCGACGGGGGCAGCCGGATTTGGGGCACGATCGGCGCGAAGTCGTTGCCGTCGGCGCCCAGCCCGTGCAGCCAGATGACGCTCGCCGCCGGGTTCTTTCCGGTTTCGATTTCGATTGCGTCGAGGAGCTCGGGCATCGTGATCGGCTCAACCCGCTTTCGGCCGGACCGCCGACTTGGGCCGGAAGGCTCTCACCACTTCCTCGTGCGTCTCGATGTAGGGCCCGCCGATAAGATCGATGCAGTAGGGGACCGCGGCGAAAATGCCCGCGACGATCTGCTTGCCGTCCTTGTCTTTCAGGCCTTCGAGCGTTTCGCGGATCGATTTGGGCTGGCCGGGCAGGTTGATGACGAGCGAGCGCTTGCGCACGACCGCGACCTGCCGCGAGAGAATCGCGGTGGGAACGAACTCGAGGCTGATCCTTCGCATCTGCTCACCGAACCCCGGCATCGGTTTGTCGGCGATCGCGAGCGTGGCCTCCGGGGTGACGTCCCGCGGAGCGGGGCCGGTGCCGCCGGTGGTCAGCACCAGATGGCAGCCGCGGCGATCGATCAAGTCGAGGAGCGTCGATTCGATCACGGATCGCTCGTCGGGGATGAGCCGCGTCTCCATTCGCCAGGGGCTCGCCATGACGCGTCTGAACCATTCCTCGAGCGCCGGGATGCCTTCATCCTTGTAGACGCCGCTCGAGGCGCGGTCGCTGATCGAAACGAGTCCGATCAGCAGCTCTTCATTCGCCGTCATCGTCGGGAACCGGTTGCGAATCCGGGATGATATCGCGCAGCGCCCGGAACAGCTCGCGATAGGCTCGCGGCGGCCGGCCCGCGCTGCGTTCCTCGCGTGCATTGCGCACCAGCGCGCGCAGTAGCCGGGTGTCGATGCCCGGATGGGCGCGCACAAGCGCGCCGAGCCCACCGTCGTCCTCGAGCAACTTCTCGCGCCAGCGCTCGATCCGGTGAAGCCGCGCGGTCTCTTCGATCGAAACCCCGTCCCAGACCTTGAGCTTCTCGCGGATCGGTTCCGGATCCACGTCGCGCATAAGCCTGCCGATGTATTGCAGCTGGCGCCGCCGCGCCTCGTGCTTGGTGATGCGTCGCGCCTGCTCGACCGCCTCGTGCAAGTTTTCCGGCAACGCGATCGCCGCGAGCTGCTCCGGGTTGAGCCCGATCAAGCGTTCGCCGAGCGCCTGCAGCTCGTGCATGACGCGCTTGAGCTCGGTCTTGCTGGGTTTTTCCTCGGCGTGCACGTTCCAGATAAGCATTGATCAGCTGATATCATAGCGTCTTTCGCGCTGCGTCCCCGTATGGCTCAAGCTCGCTTCTCTCACAGTCCCGAAGCGTTGAAGACCCTCGCCTCGGACGCCCTGGCGTATGCCATGGAAAAAGGCGCGAGCGCCTGCGAAACCGAAAGCTCCGACGGTTACGGCCAGACCGTGACGGTGCGCAAGGGCGAAGTCGAGACCATCGAATACAACCGCGACAAGAGCCTCGCGGTAACTGTTTACGTGGGCAAACGCAAAGGCCACGCGAGCACCGCCGATTTTTCCCCCCGCGCGATGCGCGATACGGTGGAGGCGGCCTTGACGATCGCGCGCTTCACCGCCGAGGACGAGGCAGCAGGGCTCCCCGACCGGGAGGAACTCGCGCGCGATCCGCAAGACCTCGATCTCTTCCATCCCTGGGATCTGCCCGTCGAGCGTGCGATCGAGATCGCGAAGGCTTGCGAGGCCGCCGCGTTCCGCCTGGACAAGCGCATCGTGAACTCCGAAGGCGCCAGCGTCTCCTGCCAGCAATGGCACTTCGCCCTCGCCAACAGCCACGGCTTCCTGGAAGGTTTTCCCACCTCGCGGCACACGATTTCGTGCGCGGTGATCGCCGCCGAAGACGGCCGGATGCAGCGCGACGACTGGTACGTATCGCAGCGTTCCTCGCAGGATCTGGCGAGGCCGGAAGCCGTCGGCGACTACGCCGGAAGGCGCGCGCTCGCGCGCTTGAGGAGCCGCAAGATCGGAACGGTCCAGGCGCCGGTGCTGTTCGAGGCGCCCGTGGCGAACGACTTGCTCGCGACCTTCGTCTCGGCGGTGAGCGGGGGAAGCCTCTACCGCAAGGCTTCGTTTTTGCTCGACAGTCTCGGCAAGGAAGTCTTCTCGCCGATCGTCACCCTCGTCGAGCGGCCGCATCTGCCGCGCGCACCGGCGAGCTCCTGGTACGACGACGAGGGCGTCGCCACGCGCGACCGCGACGTGGTGAAAGACGGTGTGCTGCGCGGCTATTTTCTCGGCTCCTATTCCGCGCGCAAGCTCGGAATGAAGACCACCGGCAGCGCGGGCGGCAATCACAATCTGATCCTGGAGGGCGGCGAGCTCGACTTTCCCGGCCTTATCAGGACGATGGGTCGAGGACTGCTCGTTACGGAGCTGATCGGGTTCGGAGTGAATCTGGTCACCGGCGACTATTCGCGCGGCGCGGCGGGCTACTGGGTGGAAGGGGGCGAGATCCGGTACCCCGTGGAAGAAATCACCATTGCGGGCAACCTGCGCGACATGTTCCGCTCGGTGGCTGCGATCGGGGCCGACAAGCTCACGCGCGGCTCGCGCAGCACCGGCTCGATTCTCATAGACGGAATGACCATCGCAGGAAACTAGAGGACTTTTGAGCGGGCGTATAATCGGCCCGGATTTCCACCTTGAGGAGGGACCCATGAAAAGACGCGAATTCATCAGGAGCGCCGGGCTGGGCGCGGCCGCGGGCGCGGCAATGCTCACCGTGGCAGAGGCCAGGGCGCAGCAGACTTCGGGCCTGCCGAATCTCCAGTGGCGCCTGGCGGCGAGCTGGCCAAAGAGCTTGGACACGCTGTTCGGCGGCGCCGAGCTCGTGGCGAAGCGCGTCGGCGAGATCACCGACGGCAAGTTTCAGATTCGCGCTTTTGCGGCCGGCGAGATCGTGCCTGCGCTGCAGGTACTCGATGCCGTCCAGGCCGGTACGGTCGAGCTGGGCCACACGGCGACCTATTACTACTTCGGCAAGGACCCCACGTTCGCGCTCGGGACCGCGGTGTGCTTCGGCATGAATACGCGTCAGCAGAATGCCTGGTGGTATTTCGGAGGAGGTTCCGAGGCGATGGCGCCGCTGTTCAAGGAATACGGCTGCATCGCGCTGCTCTCCGGAAACACGGGTTGCCAGATGGGCGGCTGGTTCCGCAAGGAGATCAAATCGGTGGCCGACCTGAAGGGCATGAAGATGAGGATCGGAGGCATGGCGGGCCTAGTGCTCGCGAAGCTGGGCGTCGTGCCGCAATTGATCGGCGCTCCGGACATCTACCCCGCGCTCGAAAAGGGCACGATCGATGCGGCCGAATGGGTGGGGCCCTACGATGACGAGAAGCTCGGCTTCAACAAGGTCGCCAAGAACTACTACTATCCCGGCTTCTGGGAAGGCGGCCCGATGCTGATGACGCTCGTCAACGAAAAGAAATGGAACGAGCTGCCCAAGCCCTACCAGGCCGCACTGACCGCCGCCTGCGGCGAAGTGAATTCGTGGATGCCGGCCAAATACGACGAGCAGAATCCACAGGCGCTGCGCCGGTTGATCGCGAGCGGCACCAACTTACGGCCGTTCCCCAGATCGGTGATGGAAGCGGCCGAGAAAGCGTCCTACGAGCTGTACGACGAGCTCAAGGCGAAGAGCAAGCACTGGGCGACCGTTTATCCGCAGTGGAAGAAATTCCGCGACGAGCAGTTCCTGTGGTTCCGCGTCGCCGAATCGACCTACGACAACTATTCGTTTGCCTCGAAGCTCGGCGCCGGGAAGTCGTAGCTCCGGCGAGCGCGTACCGCAGCAATGCGAACCCCGCTTCAGCGGGGTTCGTTTTTCTGGAGTACCCGCCGGCTATTTCTTGAAGAGGTTCTCGAGATCGTCGGCTTCGCGCTTCTCCCGTGCGCTTTCGCCTGATTTCCGCTCCGCATCGGTTTTTGCGCGATCCGGCGTACCGAAGTCGGGTGGCGTCTGGTCTTGAGTATTCTCGCTGTCCGCGGGGACGAAGCTCTGGACCTTGGACGGATCGCCGCTGCTCTTCACCAGGTTCCCGGTGACCAACCCGGGAAAACCGATCACGATGCCCACCATGATGACCTGAATCACCACGAAGGGCACCGCTCCCCAATAGATCTGCCCGGTGGTGACCGGAGGCGTCAGCTTGCCGGTCAGCTTGTCGAGGTACTCCTTGCCGGGTGCCACGCTGCGCAGGTAGAACAGCGCGAAACCGAAAGGAGGATGCATAAAGGAAGTCTGCATGTTGACACCGAGCAGCACGCCAAACCAGATCAGGTCGATGCCGAGCTTGTCCGCGACCGGCCCGAGCAGCGGCACGATGATGAACGCCAGTTCGAAGAAATCGAGGAAAAAGGCGAGGACGAAAACCAGGATGTTCACCACGATCAGGAAGCCGATTGCGCCGCCCGGGAGCCCCGTGAGCAAGTGCTCGACCCAGAGATCGCCGTTGACGCCGCGGAAGGTCAGGCTGAACACCGTCGAGCCGACCAGGATGAACACCACGAACGAGGTAAGCTTCGCCGTCGAATTCATCGCTTGCCGAAGCAGCGACCAGCTGAGGCGCCGGTTGATCATTGCGAGCACCAGGGCGCCGGTGGCGCCCATGGCGCCGCCTTCCGTCGGCGTCGCCACGCCGAGGAAAATAGTGCCGAGAACGAGGAAGATCAGAGCGAGCGGCGGGATCAGCACCAGCAGAACGCGCGCGAGTAATTTAGCGCCGCGCAGGGTGCGCGCTTCCGGCGGCAGTGCCGGCGCGGCCTTTGGATAGATCAGCGTAACGCCGAAGACATAGATCGTGTACAGCGCGGTGAGAACGAGCCCGGGAAAGATCGCCCCGGCGTACATGTCGCCGACCGATCGTCCGAGCTGGTCCGCGAGCACGATGAGCACGAGCGACGGCGGAATGATCTGCGCCAGCGTCCCGGAAGCGGCGATCACGCCGCTCGCCAGGCGCCGGTCGTACCCGTAGCGCAGCATGATGGGGAGCGAGATGAGTCCCATCGAGATCACCGAGGCGGCCACGACGCCCGTGGTCGCCGCGAGCAGCGCGCCGACGAAGATCACGGCGTAGGCCAGCCCTCCTCGAATCGGACCGAAGAGCTGCCCGATGGTGTTGAGCAGATCCTCGGCCATGCCGCTGCGCTCGAGGATCAGCCCCATGAAAGTGAAGAACGGGACCGCGAGCAGCGTGTCGTTCGACATGATGCCGAAAATGCGTTCGGGCAGCGCCCCGAAGAGCGCCGGCGTGAGCAACCCCAGCTCGATGCCGAGAAAGCCGAACGACAGGCCGATCGCCGCCAGCGCGAACGAAACCGGGTAGCCGAACAACAGGAACACCACGAGCGCGGCGAACATCAGCGGCGCCATGTTGGCGATGAGAAACTGCGTCATTTGGCGGCTTCGTCGCGCGCTATGGCGAGCTCCAGCGGCACCTCGTGCTTTTCCAACGGATCGGGAATGAGGCCCTTGAGAAACGCGATGCGCTTGATCAACTCCGAGACGCCTTGCAGCGAGAGCAGGCAGAAGCCCACGGGAACCAGAAGCCGCGCGGGCCAGCGGACGAGACCGCCCGCGCTGCCGGAAATCTCGTTGCTGTTCCAGGCGTTCATGAATATCGGCCAGGAGAGCCACGTGACAAAGATCGCCATCGGCAAGAGGAAGAACAGCGTGCCGAAAACGTCGATCCACATCTGCGCGCGACGCGACAGGTTGCCGGCGATCACGTCGATCCGGATATGCTCGTTGTGCCGCAGCGTGTATCCAGAGCAGAGCAGGAAGACCGCTGCGAACAGGTACCACTGCAGCTCGAGCCAGGCGTTCGAGGCGATCGAGAAAACGTAGCGGGACGTAGCGTTGCCGGCGCTCACCAGCACCATGATGAGCACCAACCAGTACACGATGTGCCCGATGCGCTCGTTCATCGCATCGATGAGGCGAGAAACGGAGAGCAGGAATTTCATTTGGAACTCCTCCGCTTGCTGTAGCTTGACGGCGTCGCGGCCGGGAGGGTGTTGTTAGTGATGCCGCATCGTTCCCCGGGGCGGCGCAGCCCCGGCCCCGCACGCCGGCTGCGCATTCTCGCCCAGAGTTGCGCCTCTTGGCAAAGGGTTCCTGACCGCAACCCGCGGTTCACGCCGTGTGGCCTTCGAAGCACGCATGTCGCAAACGGCTCGGTGGACTTCCATGGTCCGCCGGAATAAGATTTCAGCGGCAATCTCATCGTCTTCCCAGAAGGAGTTTTCATGGTTTCCCTCTTTGTCAACGGCAAAACCCGCAAGGTCGACGCCGCGCCCGACACGCCTCTCTTGTGGGTGCTGCGCGACTCGCTCCACCTCACCGGCACCAAATTCGGCTGCGGCATCGCCCTGTGCGGTGCCTGCACGGTGCACCTCGATGGGCAGCCCGTGCGCTCCTGCTCGACGCCGGTATCCGCGGCAGCGGGTAAGAAAATAACCACCGTCGAGGCGATCGGCGCCACGCCCGCCGGCAAGGCGGTGCAGGCGGCCTGGATCCGGCACGACGTACCGCAGTGCGGTTACTGCCAGTCGGGCCAGATCATGAGCGCGAGCGCCCTTCTCGCGAAAAAACGCGCGCCGACCGATGCCGACATCGACGAGGCGATGAGCGGCAACGTCTGCCGCTGCGGGACCTACAACCAGATTCGCGCCGCTATCAAGGACGCGGCCGCGAGCGTGAAGGGAGCATGATCATGGGCGCCAAACAAATGAATATCTCGCGCCGCGAGTTTCTCAAGACTTCCGCGATGGCCGGCGGAGGCCTGATCATCGGCTTCACCTTGCCGGGCGCGACCCGGCTCGCTCAAGGCGCGGGGAAGGAAGCTCGGATGAGCGCCTACCTGCGCATTGCGCCGAACAACGAGATCACCGTCGTGTGCGGCCTCTCGGAGATGGGCCAGGGCGTGCACACCGCGATCCCCATGCTCGTCGCCGAAGAGCTGGATGCCGACTGGTCGCGGGTGCGGGTCGAGCAAGCGGGCGTCGATCAGGCGTTCGCGAATCCGATCTTCGGCATGCAGGCGACCGGCGGATCGACCTCGGTGCGCGGGCACTGGGAGCCGATGCGCAAGGCGGGCGCGACGGCGCGAGCGATGCTGATCGCCGCCGCAGCCGAAACCTGGAAAGCCGACGCCGCCGACTGTCGCACCGAGCGGGGCGTGGTGATCCACAAGAGCGGCAGGAAGCTTTCCTATGGCCAGCTCGCCGAAAAAGCGGCGCAACTAAAACCCCCCGCGGACGTCAAGCTCAAGGACCCGAGCCAGTTCACGCTGCTCGGCAAGAGCGGAACTAGGCGCCTGGACAGCGCCGCCAAATCGACCGGCAAGGCCAAATTCGGGATGGACGTCTATCTCCCCGGCATGCTCACCGCGGTGATCGCTTATCCGCCCGTGCCGGGCGGCAAAGTCGCCTCCGTCAATGACGCGAAGGCGAAGGCCGTTCCCGGCGTGCGCCAGGTGCTGCAGATTCCAAGCGGCGTGGCAGTGCTCGCCGACGGCTACTGGGCGGCGAAGCTGGGCCGCGACGCCCTCGAGATCCAGTGGGACCATGGGGCGAACGCTTCGCTATCGTCCGAAGGCATCTCGAAAACCCTCTCCGCCGGCGCTGCCGCGGGCGGCGCGGTAGGCCGCAACGAAGGCGACGCCAAGGCCGCGACGCCCGCGAAAAAAATCGAGGCCGAATACGAGGCGCCGTATCTCTCGCATTCGTGCATGGAGCCGCTCAATTGCACCGCCTGGGTGCGCGAAGGGGAAGTCGAGATCTGGGCCGGCACGCAGTCCCAGGGTCCGGCGCAGGGCATCCTCGCCCAGGTCGCAGGAGTCGTCCCCGGCAAGGTGAAGGTCAACACCATGTACCTCGGCGGCGGATTCGGCCGCCGCTTCGCGCCCGATCCGATCATTGGCGCGACGGTGCTCTCGAAGATCGCCGGCAAGCCGGTGAAGCTCGTCTACAGCCGCGAGGACGATACGCGCGGGTACTTCTACCGCCCGGCCTCGGTGACCCGGATGACGGGCGGCGTGGACGAGAGCGGACGCGCGACGCTCTTCACCGCTAGCGTCGCTTCGCCCTCGATCATGGAAGGGTCGCACTTCATGAAGCTGCCGCCCGACGGGGTGGACGAATTCGGCGTCGAGGGCATTCGCGACTGTCCTTACGACATTCCCAACCTGCATATCGAGTATTCGCGCCAGGAGCCGGGCGGCCTCCAGGTCTGGTTCTGGCGCTCGGTCGGGCACTCGCAGAACAGTTTCTTTCTTGAAAGCTTCATCGACGAGCTCGCGCACGCGGCGGGCAAGGATCCGTACGAGTTCCGGCGCTCCCTCCTCGGCAAGCAGCCGCGCTGCCGAGGCGCGCTCGAGCTCGCCGCGGAAAAAGCGGGCTGGGGTAAGCCGCTGCCCGCCGGCGTTCACCGCGGCATCGCCGTAGTGTTTTCCTTCGGCAGCTGGTGCGCGCAGGTCGCGGAGGTCTCGGTGGGCCCGGACGGCACGCCGAAGGTGCACCGCGTGGTCGCCGCGGTGGACTGCGGCATGACGGTAAACCCCGATATCGTCAGGCGCCAGATTGAGAGCGCCGTCGTGTACGGCCTCACCGCGGCCCTCTACGGCAAGATCACGTTCAAGGACGGCCGCGTCGAGCAGTCGAACTTCCACGACTACCGGATGCTGCGCATGAGCGAAATGCCGAAGGTCGAGGTGCACATCGTGCCGAGCAAGGAAGCCCCCGGTGGAATCGGCGAACCAGGCACGCCGCCGATCGCGCCCGCCGTGGCGAACGCGATCTTCGCGGCCACCGGCAAGCGCATCCGCAAGCTGCCCCTGCTGGGTTAGGCGCGTCGCAGATTCCCTCAACGCGCGTGCGCACATGGCGCGGTTGACCGAGCACGGCGTGCGCCGGCGCTCGCTCGCGGCGCTCGTTGCGGCGCTTGCGCTGCCGCGGCGGGCGCTCGCGCAGCCGGTCGTGAATCCGGTGCCGGGGATCGATGCGCGAACGATCAACACTCCGCAAGGTGCGCTGCAATCGATCCTCAAGGGCGCGGAGATGCGCAGGGGTCGCGTGCTGCTCGAGCTGCCGTCGGTTGCCGACAATGGGCATTCGGTGCCGATGACCGTGCGCGTCGACAGCCCCATGAGCGAGGCGGATCACGTGCGCCGCATCGATCTCGTTTCGGAGAAAAATCCGGTTCCCCTCATGGCGACCTTCTTTCTCGGTCCGCACATGGGTCGCGCGGAGATCGAGTCGCGGGTCCGCCTGAACGGCAACCAGCGCGTGACGGCGGTCGCCCAGCTCTCCGACGGCAGCTTCTGGTTCGACGCCGCGGACATCGCGGTCAACGAATCCGCCTGCCTGGACGGAGGATGAG
>WNEZ01015241.1_pt1 | contig 13993 bp, 10 predicted proteins | sample 5400521 | NCBI WGS metagenome assembly WNEZ01 (sample SAMN13153339, study PRJNA577476) | soil metagenome | isolation source: 120 cm saprolite under Douglas fir tree site 2 hole 1 replicate 1 | place: USA:California | collected 2015-04-18 | reverse complement strand
GCGCGCAGCATCAGTCAGGTGATCACCGCGGATTTGCGCCGCTCCGGCCTGTTCGCGCCGATCGATCCCGCCGCCTACATCGAAAAGATCGTCAATGCGGACGCGGTGCCGCGGTTCGCGGATTGGAAAGTCATCAACGCGCAGGCGCTGGTCACCGGACGGCTGACGCGCCAGACCGACGGCCGGCTCAAGTCCGAGTTCCGCCTGTGGGACGTGTTCTCCGGGCAGCAGCTGATCGGTCAGCAATATTTCACCACGCCGGACAATTGGCGGCGCGTAGCCCACATCATCTCCGATGCGATCTACGAACGGCTGACCGGCGAGAAGGGGTATTTCGACACGAGAATCGTCTTCATCGACGAGACCGGGCCGCGGGAGCGCCGGGTCAAGCGGCTCGCCATCATGGATCAGGACGGCGCCGCCGTGCGCTATCTGACTCGCGGCGAGGATCTGGTGCTCACGCCGCGCTTCAATCCCTCGACCCAGGAAATCACCTACATGTCCTACGGCCAGGGCGATCCGAGGGTCTATTTGCTCAACATCGAGACCGGGCAGCGGGAGATCGTCGGCAATTTCCCCGGCATGAGCTTCTCGCCGCGATTTTCGCCGGACGGGCAGCGCGTGATCATGAGCCTGCAGCAGGGCAGCAATTCCAACCTGTTCGTGATGGACCTGCGCTCCAAGACGATGACGCGGCTGACCGACACGCCGGCGATCGATACCGCGCCGTGCTATTCTCCCAACGGCGCCCAGATCTGTTTCGAGTCGGATCCGGCGGCGGAGCAGCGCAGCGCATCAGCTTCGGCAACGGCTCCTATTCGACCCCGGTGTGGTCGCCGCGCGGCGACGCCATCGCGTTCACCAAGCGCGAGCAGGGCTCGTTCGGCATCGGCGTGATGAAGCCGGACGGCCAGGGCGAGCGGCTCCTGACCGAGGGCTTCCACAACGAGGGCCCGACATGGGCGCCGAACGGCCGGGTGCTGATGTTCTTCCGCGACCCGGGCGGCAACGGCGGCGCCGCGCTGTTCACGATCGACCTGACCGGACGCAACGAGCAGAAAATCCCGACTCCGAGCTATGCATCGGATCCGGCCTGGTCGCCACTGCTGTCGTGAGCGGCGGCAGGGGCTCCGAAGCCGGGAAACGGGCGCGGCGCTCGCCATGATCGCGACACGTCGGGCTGGTAAGGCGATGCGCGCGGAGCGGGACGTTCACGGCGCCTTAACCAAACCCGAAGGTTTCGGCCGTTTGCGAAATTTTGCGTGAGCCGGGCAAGGCGCCGTCAAGGTTGACGGAACCTTCGCTTAACGAAGCCCGGCTAGACCGGGAGAAGGTCCGGGCACGGCTTAACGAGGGAGTCACCGGAATGACCAGGATGACCGGGATGTTGCGCAATGCGAGGCTCGCCGTGGCGCTGGCAGCGGGCATGGCGCTGGCCGCTTGCGCGAGCAGTGCAACGAACCAGGCCGGCATGGCGGGGTCCGCCGCGGCAGGAAGCCAGCAGGATTTCGTCGTCAACGTCGGCGACCGGGTGTTCTTCGAAACGGATTCGACCGAGCTCACGCCCCAGGCGCGCAGCACGCTCGACAAGCAGGCGCAATGGCTGCAGGCCTACAATCGCTACAGTTTCACCGTCGAGGGCCATGCCGACGAGCGCGGAACCCGGGAATACAACATCGCGCTCGGTGCCAGGCGCGCGCAGACGGTGCACGATTATCTGGCGTCGCGCGGGGTCGACGCCAACCGCATGCGCACGATCTCCTACGGCAAGGAACGTCCGGTCGCCGTATGCAACGACATTTCCTGCTGGTCGCAGAACCGCCGGGCGGTCACCGTGCTGAACGCGAGCTCGTAACCGCGAACCAATAGCACCCGGGAATCGGGCGCCGCGGCTCGGCCGGCACCGGGCGCCAATTTACCGGCGCCGGAGGCTCGGCGAAGGCTACATCCGCCGCGCATAGCAGCCCGGTCGATACCTTGCGCAAGCGCGGGTGCCAGTCGACACATTTTGGTCGAACTCGGCTCGGTATGGTACGCCTTCCCATTCCGACGGATCGCGGCCGACGATGCTCGACGTTTCCAAGGTTTTCAACGCGGCTGCGTGCTTGGCCGCAATCCTGGCCGCCGCGGCCGCCACCGCCGCCGTCGCCGCCGCTTCGCCGGCGCACGCACCGGAACGCTTGCGGGCGCCGGTGCGATTGGCGCAGCTTTCCGCCCCGGATCTCGTGCTGCGGATCGACCGGCTCGAGGAGGAAATCCGCCGGCTCACCGGACTGGTCGAGCAGCTGCAATACCGCAACCAGCAGCTCGAGCAGCAGCTCCGGAGGGCGCAAGGCGGAGCGGCCCCCGGTGCCCAAGGCGACGTGCAGGCCCGGCGGGAGCCGGATGCCAGAGGGCCCGCTTCCGGTATGGCAATGCCGCCGCAGCCTGCGACCGTCGACTCGCTGCCCGCGCCTCCCGTTCCTTCCGCGCCCTCCGTCTCCTCCTCCGCTGCGCCGCCGGGTCGCCGAGACGTGTTCGATCCGACCCAGAACCCGACCGCGCCCGGCGCGCCGCGAACGCTGGGCACGCTTTCGGAAGGGGCAGGCCCGCCTGGGGTCACCGCGCCCATGCCCGAGCCCCCCGACGTCGGGGTGCCCGGGGGGCGGCCGGCGGGAGCGCCGCTGGATCTCTCGAGCCTTTCCGGCCAAGCCGCCCGGGAGCCGCCGCCGGGGGGAGGCCCAGCGCCGCCGCCCGCGGTCGTCGGACCCGCGAACGGACCCTTGCCGGCGGTGCCGCCACGCAACCCCAGCGCCACGGGAGTCCAGACCGTGATGGCGCCCAGCGCAACCCCCAAGGACGAATACGACCTCGCCTACGGCTACGTTCTGCACAAGGACTATGCGCTGGCCGAGGACAGCTTCCGCGTCTTTCTGAAGAAATATCCCGGCGATCGGCTCGTGCCCGATGCCAATTATTGGCTCGGGGAGGCGATGTTTCAGCGCCAGCGCTATCGCGACGCGGCCGAGTCGTTCCTCACCGTTTCGACGAAATACGAGACGGCGAGCAAGGCACCGGATGCGCTGCTCCGTCTCGGCCAGTCGCTCGCGGCGCTGGGCGAGAAAGACGCGGCATGCGCCACGCTCAATGAGGTCGGACGCAAGTACCCCCGTGCCTCGGTGGTCCTCAAACAGGGCGTCGAGCGGGAACAGAAGCGTGCCGGGTGCTGAGGCGCCGGTCTCGGCGCGCGAAGCGGCAAGGCTGTTCGCCGATATCGGCCCGCTTGCGAGCGTGATCCTCGCCGTTTCCGGCGGCCCGGATTCCACCGCGTTGTTGTTCCTGGCGGCGCGCTGGCGCGGCGCCCGCAAAAAAGGCCCCAAGCTCGTCGCCGTCACCGTCGATCATGGGCTGCGGCCGGGGTCGGCACGCGAAGCCGCAATGGTGAAGCGGCTGGCCGCGGGTTTCCACGTCGAGCATCGAATCGTGCGCTGGATGGGGCGCAAGCCCGCCACCGGCCTGCAGGAAGCCGCGCGCGCGGCGCGTTATCGGCTGCTCGTTGCGGCGGCGGGCAGGGAGGGCGCGCGCCACATTCTCACCGCCCACACCCGCGACGACCAGGCCGAAACCGTGTTGTTCCGGCTCGCCCGCGGCAGCGGCTTGGCCGGGCTTGCCGGAATCGCGCGGACCTCGGCACTCGATCACATGACGTTGATCCGACCCTTGCTCGATATTCCGAAGGCCAGGCTGCTCGCGACGCTGAAAGTCGCCAAAATCCCTTTCATCGAAGATCCTTCGAACCAGGATCCCCGGTTTGCGCGAACCCGCCTTCGCGGGCTCGCGCCGGCGCTCGCTCGCGAAGGCTTGGACGCGGCCAGGCTCGCCGCCTTGGCTCAGCGGTTCGGGCGGGCGGAGCAGGCGCTCGCCCGGGCAACCGAACAGGCCCTCGCGCATTTGTGTGGGAAAGGCTCGACAGAACCCCGAGAAATGGTCATGGATGGCCGTGAGTTCGCCGAGCTTCCCGTCGAGATCGCCTTGCGCGTGCTCGGCCGAGCCGTCGCACAGATCGGCCGGGAAGGGCCGGTGGAACTCGGCAAGCTCGAACGACTGCTCGCGGCGGTGCTGGAATCCGGTGCGACGCGCGCTCGGATGCGGCGCACGTTGGCGGGGGCCATGATCACGGTCGATGCCGAGAGAATCCTGGTCGAACGGGCGCCGCCGCGCAGAACGCCGGCCGGGAACATGAATTCGGCGCGCTCACGGCGGGGCAGGCAGGTCAAAGCTTCCTTCACGGGTCCCGGATAGAATGCCGAAGATTCGGCCGTTTCTCTTGGCAGAAGGGTCCATGAAACCTACATTGACCGGATGGGTGGGGATGCTGCTCGCGACCCTACCGAAACGGACCGCCAGCTTGGCGCGTCAAAGGACGCTGGATGAACGCCAACCTACGTAATTTTGCGCTCTGGGTGATCATCGTCCTGCTGCTGCTGGCGCTGTTCACATTGTTCCAGAACCCCGGCCAGCGCACGACCTCGACCGACATCTCGTTCTCGCAGCTCCTCAATGAGGTCGAGCAGGGCCGCGTCCGCGACGTGGTGATTCAGGGGCCGGAAATTCACGGCCAGTTCACCGACGGGCGCAGCTTCCAGACCTACGCGCCCAGCGATCCGACCCTGGTGCAGCGGCTCTACAACAAGGGCGTTTCGATCAGCGCACGTCCGCAGCAGGACAACGTCCCCTGGTTCGTGTCGCTGCTCGTCTCCTGGCTGCCGTTCATCGCGCTGATCGGCGTGTGGATCTTCCTTTCGCGGCAGATGCAGGGCGCCGGCGGCAAGGCGCTCGGGTTCGGCAAGTCGCGCGCCAAGCTTTTGACCGAGGCGCACGGCCGGGTGACGTTCGAGGACGTCGCCGGGGTCGACGAAGCCAAGCAGGACCTGCAGGAGATCGTCGAGTTCCTGCGCGATCCGGGAAAATTCCAGCGGCTCGGCGGTCGCATTCCGCGCGGCGTGCTGCTGGTCGGACCGCCCGGGACCGGCAAGACCCTGCTCGCCCGGGCCATCGCGGGCGAGGCCAATGTGCCGTTCTTCACCATCTCGGGCTCGGATTTCGTCGAGATGTTCGTCGGCGTGGGCGCCTCGCGCGTGCGCGACATGTTCGAACAGGCGAAGAAGAACGCGCCCTGCATCATCTTCATCGACGAAATCGATGCGGTCGGCCGCCATCGCGGCGCGGGTTTGGGCGGCGGCAACGACGAGCGCGAGCAGACCCTCAATCAGCTCCTCGTCGAGATGGACGGGTTCGAGGCGAACGAAGGCATCATCCTGATCGCGGCGACCAACCGGCCGGACGTGCTCGATCCGGCGCTGCTGCGTCCGGGCCGCTTCGACCGGCAGGTGATCGTGCCCAACCCCGACGTGGTCGGCCGCGAGCAGATCCTCAAGGTCCACGTGCGCAAGGTGCCGCTCGCGCCCGACGTCAACCTCAAGACCACGGCACGCGGCACCCCCGGCTTCTCCGGCGCCGACCTTGCCAATCTCGTCAACGAGGCGGCGCTGATGGCGGCCCGGCGCAACAAGCGCATGGTCACCCAGCAGGAATTCGAGGACGCCAAGGACAAGGTCATGATGGGCGCCGAGCGCAAATCGCTGATCATGACCGAGGAAGAAAAAATGCTGACCGCCTACCACGAAGGCGGTCACGCCATCGTCGCTCTCAACGTCAAGGCGACCGATCCGGTGCACAAGGCGACCATCATCCCGCGCGGCCGCGCGCTCGGCATGGTGATGCAGCTGCCCGAACGCGACAAGCTGTCGATGAGTCTCGAGCAGATGACGTCGCGGCTCGCGATCATGATGGGCGGGCGCGTCGCCGAGGAGCTGGTGTTCGGGCGAGAGAAGGTGACGTCGGGGGCCGCGTCCGACATCGAGCAGGCGACCCGGCTCGCCCGCATGATGGTGACGCGCTGGGGCCTGTCCGAGGCACTCGGCACCGTCGCCTATGGCGAGAACCAGGAAGAGGTTTTTCTCGGCTATTCGGTGTCGCGGCAGCAGAACATTTCGGAAGCCACCGTCCAAAAAATCGACGCCGAGATCAAGCGTCTGGTCGAGGCCGGTTACGACGAATCCATGCACATCCTGACCGAGAAGCGCGCCGATCTCGAAGTGCTCGCCAGGGGCCTGCTCGAATACGAGACGCTGTCGGGCGACGAGATCAAGGATCTGCTCGCCGGCAGGCCGCCCGTGCGCGAAGGCGTCAGCGAGCCGCCGCCCCCGCGCTCGTCCGCGGTCCCGACCGCCGGCAAAGGCAGGCCGCGACCGGAGACCGGCGGCATGGAGCCGCAGCCGCAGGCGTGAGGTTTCACGAGGAACTCGGACTTGTCGTGGCCCGCGTCCTTCGAGGCGGCCGTCATCCTGAAGGTGGCCGCGCGCAGCGCGGTTCTCGAAGGACGGCCGCCGCCTCAGGACGATGCGGGCCACCCAGTAACCGCCGACTTCAATGATGCGCGCGGTGGCACAAGCGCCCTTCGAGGTTACTGGGTCGCCCGGTCACGGGATCCCCATCGCGCAAGCGCGATGGGGTGCCCCAGCCGGGCGATGACAAGGCAGAGGGTGCCGTAACCTTCCGCGCAATTTTTTCAGGTTTCCGGCCCAAATCGCTCTAAGATGGTTTCGCGCCTCATGCGCAATGAAACCGGCGGCGGGACAGGATAAGCCATGGTCCGCAAATATTTCGGCACCGACGGCATCCGCGGCAGGGCCAATGCGACCATCACGCCGGAGCTTGCCCTGAAGGTGGGGCAGGCCGCGGGGCTGTTGTTCCTGCGCGGCGAGCATCGTCACCGCGTCGTCATCGGCAAGGACACCCGGCTCTCCGGCTACATGATCGAGACGGCGATGATCGCCGGGTTCACTTCCGTGGGCATGGACGTGCTGCAGCTCGGCCCGATGCCGACCCCGGCGGTCGCCATGCTGGCGCGCTCGATGCGCGCCGATCTCGGCGTGATGATCTCCGCCTCGCACAACCCATACGACGACAACGGCATCAAGCTGTTCGGGCCGGACGGCTACAAGCTCTCCGACGAGGTGGAGCTCGGCGGGCTGCGCGTGGTGGTCGATTGCGCCAACGGCGCCACATACCGGGTCGCACCCGCGGCGCTGTGGGAGCTCGGCGCCGAGGTGATCGCGATCGGGGTCGAGCCCGACGGCTTCAACATCAACAAGGAATGCGGGTCGGTCGCCCCCGAGGCGCTGTGCCAAAAGGTGCGGGAAGTGCGCGCAGATATCGGCATCGCGCTCGACGGCGACGGCGACCGCGTCATCATCGCCGACGAGAAAGGCCATCTGATCGACGGCGACCAGTTGATGGCGGTCGTCGCCGAAAGCTGGCTGCGCGACGGCCGGCTGGGCAAGCCCGGGATCGTCTCCACCGTCATGGCCAATCTCGGGCTGGAGCGCCACCTCGCCGGCCTGGGGCTTGCGCTGGCGCGCACGCCGGTCGGCGACCGCTACGTGCTCGAATATATGCGCGAGCACGGCTTCAACGTCGGCGGCGAGCCCTCGGGACACGTGATCCTGTCGGATTACACCACCACCGGCGACGGATTGGTCACGGCCCTGCAGGTGCTCGCGGTGGTGAAGAACCAGAGCCGGCCGGTATCGCAGGTTTGCCGCCGCTTCGAGCCGCTGCCGCAAGTGATGAAGAACGTCCGCTACAAGGCCGGCAAGCCGCTCGAGCATGCACACGTTCGCTCCGCGATCGCCGCGGCGGAACGGCGCCTCGACGGACAGGGCCGGCTCGTGGTGCGCCCCTCGGGCACCGAGCCGGTCATCCGCGTCATGGGCGAGGGCGACGACCGGGTGCTGATCGAGGAGATCGTCGACGGCCTCGTCGAAGTGCTCACCGAAGTGGCGGCCTGATCGGGCGCGGGCCGCGCCGCTTCCCTCATCATCCCTCGATCGTAGCCCGGATGGAGTGCCGCGAGGCGGCGCGCAATCCGGGGATGCGGGCCCCGGATTTCGCTTCGCTCCATCCGGGCTACAACAGCACGTTTAAGGAAAACGTAACCATTCGGGCTACGCTGGCCGCAGCCGATCGACCGGCGTCAAACATCGCAGCGATCGTTAGGTTTTACGGTTAAAAGGTAAGGTTAGGCCGCGCTTAAGAAATTGCTGCCATCGTCCGGCATCGGTTGATCGATGCCCGTCCGGCGGGCCTGTCGGAGTGGAAGGACGAAGTGATGCGCGGCGTGGGAATTGCGGCGCTGGCGGGAGCGGCACTCGTCATCGGGGCGCAGGCGGCGGGCGCCGCCGATCTTCCGCCGATCATTCAGGAGGCGCCGCCGGTCCCGGTCGCGGAGTTCGGCGGCTGGTATCTGCGCGGCGACATCGGGTTCAGCAATCAGAGAGTGCGGGACGTCATATTCGTGGATTCCGGCGGCACCGTTCCGGCCGAGCAGAACCTGACGAAGAGCTTCGAAAGGGCGGGGATCTTCGACCTCGGCGTCGGCTATCGATTCAATTCCTGGCTCAGGGCGGATGTCACCGGTCAGTTCCGCGGCAAGGCGCATTTCCAGGCGCTCGACGTCGTCACATCGGGTGGCAGCACGTTCACGGAGCAGACGTTCGCGAGCAAGTCGGAATGGGTGTTTCTCGCCAACGTCTATGCCGATCTCGGCACCTGGTGGTGCGTGACTCCGTTCGTCGGCGCCGGTGTTGGATTCGACAACGTACGGATCACCAATTGGGAAGACGTCGGCGTCGCTTCCGCGCTCCCCGCAGCCAACAATTTCGCGGATGCGGGATCGAAATGGAATTTCGCCTGGGCAGCGCACGCGGGTCTCGGCTACAGGGTCAGCTCCAACCTGACCTTGGAGCTCGCCTATCATTTTCTCAGCCTGGGCAACGGGGTGACCGGGCAGGTGCACGGCTTGGACGGCAGCTTCCAGGGCGCCGGCGATCATCTCAACCGCATCTATTCGCATGACCTGACACTCGGTCTGCGCTGGATGTTCGTGGCGCCGCTGCCGCCGGCCGAGCCGCTCGTTCCGCTGGTGCGCAAGAGCTGATAAATCTCGGCCAAACGCTTCGACGCAAACGGCGCGGGTCCCCCGCGCCGTTTGGTTTGGGTGCGACCCGATGTCTGGGCAAACGGGCGAGAGTCCCCGTTCTTCGTCCGCCGCCATAACGCTCCGTTAAGGTTAATGATTCATGGTGTCTCGGCGCGTGCGGTCGAGGCGGGGATAGCCAGTGCGTAGCATGGTTGTCGTGGCTTTTGGTATTTTGGGCGTGGCTCAGGCTGCAGCAGCCGATCTCCCCGCCGTCTTGCGCGGTCCGATCGTGGGAGAGCTCGTCCCGGCGTATCGCTGGTCGGGCGTCTACGGCGGCGCCCAAGCTGGATTCTCGACCGCAAGCGTGAATTTCAACCAGAACGTAGGCGCGCTCGTCGCCGACATGCTGCGCCTGACCACGATCGAGCAGGATTTCAACATTTCAAGTTGGCCGGTGCTCGGAAAACCCAATCCGGTCGGCGGAAGCTACGGCGGCTTCGTCGGGTATAATTGGCAGTGGGAAGATGCGGTCACCGGCTTCGAGATCAATTACAATCGCACCTCGCTGTCGGGGTCAGCTTCAAATTCCCTCTCTCGATCGTTCGTGGATAGCAACCCCAGCATTCCGACTGGTCACCATTATTTCTACAATCCAGCCACCGTTACCGGCACGGCGGCGGCGCGCATAACCGATTGGGGAACGTTCCGTTTCCGCGGCGGCTGGGCGGCAGGGATGTTCCTGCCTTACGGTTTTGTGGCGTTTGCGGTCGGACGCGCCGACATCTCGCGCTCGGCAAGCGTGACGTGGACAGTGACGGATCTGCCCGACACGGGGATTACGCCCTTTCCGCCGTCGGCTCTGCCGGTACCGCCTAGCCCCGAAGCAGATGCCCGAAATGGTGTCTTCGCCTACGGCGCTGCGGCGGGGCTTGGAGTGGATGTCGCGCTCTTGCCCAATGTGTTTTTGCGCGGCGAGTGGGAATTCGTGCAATTCGCTCCGCTTCAGGGCGACCACATCCATATCAATACGGTTCGCACGGCGCTCGGATTGAAATTCTGATTGGGACGAGAGACGACAGACGCGCGTCTTCGCGCTGTTGATCCCGGCCGCGTCGTTCCGCGCAACGTTTGTCTCGGTTGATAGCATCCGCCCTCCGTCCTCCTCTGTCATCCTTCATGGTCCTCCACTTCCGCGCTTGACGAAATAGCTTCCTTTCCGTATTGCCGCGCGCGGGACACCCCTCCCCAACGAGGGGCGCCTATCTGCAAGGGTAGATCATGACCATCGCCAAGCCCGGCGTGCGGCCGCTCGTCCCGCACTTCTCCTCCGGCCCATGCGCCAAGCGCCCCGGCTGGAACCTGCAAGCCCTCACCGACGCGCTCATCAGCCGCTCGCACCGGTCCAAGTCCGGCCGCGCCAAGCTCAGACGCGCCATCGAGCTGACCCGCGAAATCCTCGAAGTTCCGGCCGGACACCGCGTCGGCATCGTGCCGGCTTCCGACACCGGGGCGGTCGAGATGGCGCTGTGGTCGATGCTCGGCGCGCGGCCGGTCACGGTGCTGGCGTGGGAATCCTTCGGCGAAGGCTGGGTCACCGATGTCGTCAAGCAGCTGAAACTCAAGGACGTCACGCTGATCAAAGCCGATTACGGCGAGCTGCCGGATCTCGACCAGATCGATTCGGCAACCGACGTGGTCTTCACCTGGAACGGCACCACCTCGGGCGTGCGGGTGCCGGACGCGCACTGGATCGCCGCCGGCCGCCGGGGGCTGGCCATTTGCGACGCCACCTCCGCCGCGTTCGCACAGCCGCTCGATTGGGCCAAGCTCGATGTCGTCACCTTCTCCTGGCAGAAGGTGCTCGGCGGCGAGGCCGCCCACGGCATGCTGATCCTCTCCCCGCGCGCGGTCGAGCGGCTCGAAACCTATCAGCCGCCGTGGCCGCTGCCGAAGATTTTCCGCATGACCAAGGGCGGCAAGCTCAACGAGGCGATCTTCGCGGGCGAGACCATCAACACGCCCTCGATGATCTGCGTCGAGGATTATCTCGACGCGCTGCAATGGGCGAAGTCGATCGGCGGGCTTCCCGCGCTGATCGCCAGGGCCGATGCCAATGCCCGGGCGATCGCCGACTGGACCGGCCGCACCGCCTGGGTGGATTTCCTCGCCAAGAATCCGCGCACGCGCTCGAACACCTCGGTCTGCCTCAAAGTCGTGGATCCGGCGGTTGCCGCGCTCCCCCACGACGAGCAGACGGCGTTCGTCAAGAGCATGGCGGCCGTGCTGGAGAAGGAAGGCGTCGCCTACGACATCGCCTCCCATCGCGATGCGCCGCCGGGATTGCGCATCTGGTGCGGCTCGACCGTGGAGGCGTCGGACCTCGAGGCGCTCACCCCCTGGCTCGATTGGGCGTTCGCGCAAACCAGAGCCGCGATGCCCAAGGCGGCCTGACCGATTCCTCGCCCTGCCGAAGCGATTGCCCGTTCATTCCGGAGCCCCCGACATGGCCCCCAAGGTACTAATTTCCGACAAGCTTTCCGCGGCCGCGGTGCAGATCTTCCAGGAACGCGGCGTCGAAGCCGACATCAAGCTCGGGCTCGACAAGGAAGAGCTGGCGCGCACGATCGAGAACTACGACGGGCTGGCGATCCGGTCCGCCACCAAGGTGACCGAAAAAGTCCTCGACCGCGCCAAGAAGCTCCGGGTGATCGGACGCGCCGGCATCGGCGTCGACAACGTCGATCTCGCGGCGGCGACCGCCAGGGGCATCATCGTGATGAACACGCCGTTCGGCAATTCGATCACGACCGCCGAACATACGATCACCCTGATGCTGGCGCTGGCGCGCCAAATCCCCGCGGCCGATGCTTCCACCCAGGCCGGGAAATGGGAGAAGAACCGTTTTCTGGGCGTGGAGATCACCGGCAAGACGCTCGGCATCATCGGCTGCGGCAACATCGGCTCGATCGTCGCCGACCGCGCGCTCGCGCTGAAGATGAAGGTGATCGCCTATGATCCCTATCTCTCGCCCGAGCACGCCGTCGACATCGGGGTGGAGAAGGTCGAGCTCGAGGAGCTGCTGCGCCGCGCCGATTTCATCTCGCTGCACACGCCGCTCACCGAAAAGACCCGGAACATCATCGATGCCCGCGCGCTCGCCGCCGCCAAGCGCGGCGTGCGCATCGTCAATTGCGCGCGCGGCGGTCTGGCCGATGAGGTCGCGTTGCGGGCCGCGCTGGATTCGGAGCAGGTGGCCGGGGCGGCGTTCGACGTCTTTTCCGTCGAACCGGCGGTGGACAATCCGCTGTTCGGCCATCCCAACGTGGTGTGCACCCCGCATCTGGGCGCCTCGACCATGGAGGCGCAGGAGAACGTGGCGCTGCAGATCGCCGAGCAGATGTCGGATTATCTGCTGCGCGGCGCCATCTCCAATGCGGTCAACTTCCCCTCGATCACCGCCGAGGAAGCGCCGCGGCTCAAACCCTTCATCAAGCTCGCCGAGCAGCTCGGCTCCTTCGCCGGCCAGGTCACCGAGAGCAGCCTGAAATCCGTGAAGCTGCTCTACGAGGGCCACGTCGCGGCGATGAACACCAGGGCGCTGACCTCGGCGGCGATTGCCGGGCTGCTCAAGCCGCTGCTCCAGGACGTCAACATGGTTTCGGCACCGATCGTCGCGCGCGAGCGCGGCATCTCGGTCGAGGAGACCAAACGCGACGCGGAGAGCGATTATGAAAGCCTGGTGACCCTGACGGTGGTCACCGAGCGGCAGGAGCGATCGATCCAGGGCACGGTGTTCGCCGACGGCCGGCCGCGCGTGGTGTCCATCAAGGGCATCAAGATGGACGCCGAGTTCGGGCCTTCCATGCTCTACGTCACCAACGTGGACAAGCCGGGCTTCATCGGGCATTTCGCCGGCATTCTCGGGGACGCCGGAATCAACATCGCGACGTTCCATCTCGGACGCCAATCGGCCGGCGGCGACGCGATCTCGCTGGTCGAGGTCGATGGTGCGGTGCCGCCCGAGGTCATCGACAGGGTCCGAAAGCTTCCGCACGTCCAGCACGTGCGCGCATTGACCTTCTGAAGCCTGGTGTCTCTGATAGGCGCCGGGTCGGACTGATTCCGCCGCCGCAACGGTCGGGATCGCAGGAATTCCCGGACGCTCGCCGCGGCATAAAGGATCCTCATGGCCAACGTGGTGGTGGTCGGTTCCCAATGGGGCGATGAAGGCAAGGGGAAAATCGTCGACTGGCTCTCCGAGCAAGCCGACATCGTCGTGCGCTTTCAGGGCGGCCACAACGCCGGCCACACGCTGGTGGTCGACGGCAAGACCTTCAAGCTCTCGCTGTTGCCTTCCGGCATCGTGCGGCCCGGCAAATTGTCGGTGATCGGCAATGGCGTGGTGCTCGATCCCTCGGCGCTCACCGAAGAGATCGAGCGGGTGCGATCGCAAGGCATCGCCGTCTCTCCCGACAATCTGCGAATCGCGGAGAACGCCACGCTGATCCTGTCGCTCCACCGCGAGCTCGACGGGATTCGCGAAAGTTCGAACCCGGCCACGCGCATCGGCACCACCAAGCGCGGCATCGGGCCGGCCTATGAGGACAAGGTTGGGCGGCGCGCCATCCGTCTCATGGATCTCGCCGACCTGCCGGGGTTGGAAGCCAAGATCGCGCGGCTCCTGGTGCATCACAACGCGCTGCGATGCGGGCTGGGGCTCGAGCCGTTGGCGGAGAAGGCCGTCTTCGCCGAGCTCGCGGAAGTCGCCCCGCGGGTGCTGCCCTACATGGACCGGGTGTGGGCGCTGCTCGATGATCGCAGGCGCGAGGGCAAGCGGATCCTGTTCGAGGGCGCGCAGGGCGCGCTCCTCGATGTCGATCACGGCACCTATCCTTACGTCACCTCGTCCAACACCGTGGCGGCGCAGGCGGCGACCGGCACCGGCATGGGGCCGAGCGCGGTCGGCTACGT
>WNEZ01003255.1_pt1 | contig 13994 bp, 13 predicted proteins | sample 5400521 | NCBI WGS metagenome assembly WNEZ01 (sample SAMN13153339, study PRJNA577476) | soil metagenome | isolation source: 120 cm saprolite under Douglas fir tree site 2 hole 1 replicate 1 | place: USA:California | collected 2015-04-18 | reverse complement strand
ATGAGGATTTTTCTTAATTGCATCATGCAACTTACGTCATCCTGAGGAGGCGCGCAGCGCCGTCTCGAAGGACGCACAACGACACGGAGTAGGCTGATGTCGGCCGACCAGAACAGCGACTATTTCGATTTCGCGCCGGAGCCGCCGGCCGAAACGGAAGGGGTGGAGCGCCCTGAAGGCGAGGATGATCCCGAACTGATGGAGCCGGTGCTCAAGGCGCTCAAGACCGTGCAGGACCCGGAGATCCCGGTCAACCTGGTCGATCTCGGGCTGATCTATGAGCTGGTCGTCAAGAAGGGCGGCATCGTCTTTGTCGAGATGACATTGACCACCCCGGCCTGCCCGGTCGCGCAAAGCATGCCAGGCGAGGTCGAGACCGCGATCCGCGGGGTGCCCGGGGTCAGCGAGGCGCGGGTCAAACTGGTCTGGTCGCCACCCTGGGACCGCGACCGGATGAGCGAGGAAGCCAAGCTCGAACTCGGCATGTTGTGACCGGCCGCCGGCCGAAGGCGGTACTGTTCGACCTGCTGACGGCACTCATTGATTCCGGGACATTGTGGGATGCCGTCGCCGGCAATAGCAATGACGGGCAGCGCTGGCGCGCCGCCTACCTGAAGAACACCTACGCCGAGGGCGCGTACCGCCGCTATGAGACTCTGGTGCGCGAGGCGGCTGTCGCGATCGGCCTCTCCGCCGATCTCGGCGACCGGCTGACGGTGCGATATGGCGAGCTCAAGCCCTGGCCGGAAGTGGCGGACGTGCTGAGCGCGCTGTATGGGCGGGTGCCGCTCGCCATCGTCACCAATTGCTCCGAGGCCTTGGGCCGGATCGCGGTTGCCCGCACCGGGGTCGCTTTCGACACCGTGGTGACTGCCGAACGAGCCGGCTTCTACAAGCCGCATCCCGCGCCTTATCGGCTCGCCCTCGCCGAACTTGGCGCGGCACCGCAGGATTGCCTCTTCGTCGCCGGCTCGGCCTACGATCTGTTCGGTGCCGGCGCGCTCGGGCTGCCGGTGTTCTGGCACAACCGGATCGGCATGCCGATACCGCCCGGAGCACCGCCCCCGCTGGCGCACCAGGCTACCTTGCATGCGTTGACCCGCATCGTGCTCGCTTGAACAACCCGCCGTGAGGCAACCGCTCAGCCGGCGAGCGCCGAGTCGAGATCGGCGATCAGATCGTCGGGGTCTTCGATGCCGACCGAGAGGCGCAGGAGATCGGGCGGCGCCGGGCTGTCGGCGCCTTCGACCGAGGCGCGATGCTCGACAAGGCTCTCGACGCCGCCGAGCGAGGTCGCGCGCTTCCACAGCCGGACCCCGGCCGCCGTGGCGATCGCCGCCGCCGCGCCGCCGTGCAAGCGAATGCTCAGCATGCCGCCAAAGCCGCCCCCCATCTGGCGCGCCGCGATCGAATGGCCGGGGTGGGTCGGCAGACCCGGATAGAGCACCCCCAGCACTTTCTGGTGTCCGGCGAAATGCTCGGCGATCCGCGTTGCCGAGCGGCACGAGCGCTCGACCCTGACATAGAGCGTGCGCATGCCGCGCAGCAGGAGATAGGCCTCGAGACTGCCGAGAATGGCGCCGCCGCCGCTGCGCGCCGCGACGAGGCGCTGCCAGAATTCGTCCTCGCGCGCCGCGGTCAGCGAGCCGGCGATCACATCGCTGTGGCCGTTCAGGTATTTCGTCGCCGAATGCATGACGATATCGGCGCCGAGCGCCAGCGGCCGGGTCAGGACCGGGGTCGCCGCGGTGCTGTCGACGGCGATTAGCGCGTCGGCCCGATGGGCGATCTCGGCGGCCCCGGCGATATCGGTGATCGACCACAGCGGGTTGGCCGGCGTCTCGACCCACACGAGCCGGGTCCGGCCGGGCTGGATCGCCTGCCGCAATTCGTCGAGCGACGTCGCGTCGACGAAATCGACCAGCAGCCTACCGCTTGCATTGGTCGCAGCGAGCCAGCGGCGCAATGCCCAATACATCACCCGCGGCGCCACGACATGGGCACCGAGCGGCAGGCAGTCGAAGACCGCGGTCGCCGCCGCCATTCCCGAGGCGAACAAGAGCGAGGCGGCGCCGCCTTCGAGCGCGGTGATCAGCGCCTGCGGCTGGTCGTAGCCGGGATTGTCGGCCCGGCCATAGCTGCGGCCGCGGCGGTACTGGTTGTCGGGATCGCGCTCGAATGTCGTCGCGGTGGAGAGCGGCAGGACCACGGCGCCGGTCGCGGGATCGGTCCAGCCGAGCCCCTGCGCGGCGAGGGTGGCGGGGTGCGGCATGTTGCGCGCCATCGCTGGTGCCTCCGAAGCTTCCTCTCCTCATGCTACAGTGGAGCTCGATCGAATTGGTTCATCTCGAAAATCAATGCTCTCTCGCCGCCTGTTGCTGCTAGTCCCGGTGCTGCTGGTTGCGGTCTATGCCAGCCCGTTGTTCGCCCAGTTGACCGAGTTTCCGACCGCGCCGCTGACCATCGTCACCGCCAGCGGGCCGCATCGCTTCACCGTCGAACTCGCCACCACCGCGGCGCAGATGCTGCAGGGGTTGATGTTCCGGCAGAGCCTCGCCCCCGATGCCGGCATGCTGTTCGACTACCAGGCGCCGTCGATGGCGTCGATGTGGATGAAGAACACGCTGATCCCGCTCGACATGCTGTTCGTCGATGCGGCGGGGCATGTCGTCAACATTCATGAGCGCGCCGTGCCGGGTTCGCTCGATGCGATCGCCGCGGCGGCACCGGTGCGCGCCGTCATCGAGCTGAATGGTGGCACTGCCGCGCGGCTCGGCATCCGGCCGGGCGACCGGGTCGTCTTCCCGATTTTCGGCAATGCCTCAAATTGAGCTGATCTTGCAAGCCCTTGTGACAAAAGACAATTTGTGATAGCGGAACGGCGTCGCCGACGGTATCGTTGAGCAAAGCGGCGAATGGCGCAGGAGCATTCCAAATGGCAGCCCCGGCACGGCCTTACTGGACGGGCTATCTCAAACTCTCGCTGGTGACGATCGCGGTGCGCCTCTACACGGCGTCGAGCGAGCGCGAGCGCGTGCGTTTTCACCAGATCCACGAGCCCTCGGGCGAGCGCGTCCGCCAGCAGCTTGTGGTGCCCGGAATCGGGCCGGTCGAGCGCGACGACATCGTCAAGGGCTTCGAATACCAAAAGGGCCATTACGTCACCGTCGACCCGGAAGATCTGAAGCGCCTGCGCCTCGAAACCACCGACACGATCGACATCACCGAATTCGTCGAGTCGGTCGATCCGATCTATTTTGACGCGCCCTATTACCTGGTGCCCGACGGCAACGTCGCCGAGGAAGGTTACCGCGTGATCCGCGAATCGCTGAGGCAAAGCGGCAAGATCGCGGTCGGCCAAGTCGTCATCAACGGCCAGGAGCGGATCATCGCGATTCGGCCGCTCGGCACCGGATTGCTCGGCAACGCGCTGCGCTACCAGGACGAGATCCGCAAGCCCGAGGATTTCTTCGGCTCGATCGCCGCGGACAATGTCGACGAGGATCAGCTCGCGATCATGGAGCAGATCATCGCGCGCAAGACCAAAGCGTTCGATCCCGGCAAATTCGTCGACCACTACCAGGCCGCGCTGCGCGAGCTGATCGACGAGAAGCTTGCAGGCAAGGTGCCGGTAAAACCAGCGGAGCACCGGCCGGCCCAGGTCATCAATCTGATGGAGGCGCTGAAGCGCAGCCTGGCCGAGGAACAGAAATCACCATCGGCGGCGCCGCGCCGTGCCGCGAGCCGGCCGGCCGCCGTGGCCGACGCGCCGCCTCCGGCGTCACGCGGCCGCAAGACCGCCGCGCCGAACGGCCAGCGCAGCCTCTTGCTGCCGGTCGACGGCGGCCGCGGCCAAGCCCCGCGCAGCGCCGCGCCAACCCGTGCCCCGGCTTCGGCCGAAGCGCCCAAGCGCCGCCGCAAAGCCTCCTGATCGGATCGAACGTCATTCCCGCGAAAGCGGGAATCCAGGGCTACCGACCGCCGCCTGCCCTGGACCCCCGCTTGCGCGGGGGTGACGGGGAAACTTTTCTATTTCACCCCGTCAGCCGTCAGCGCGCTGGTGGGGGATCGACCCATTGGATCGAGGGTGCGCTCGATCCCGCTGCACCATCGCGGCGATTGGAGTCGGTCGACGCGGGGCCTGGCGCGGAGGGTTGAGTTCCCGTGCGTGCCGACGGGCGAGCGGGAACCGGCGGCGGTGGCGCCGGCACCGCCGGCGCATACGGTGCGGAGTAGGAGAGGGGCGGCGGCGGATAATAATAATTCGGCGGCGGCGCATAGTCGCGCCACGCGCCAGGAACCGACGACCGCCGGCCGCGATCCTCGTCCTCGCCTTCGTCCTCGCGGTCGCGATGCTTGTTCTTGCCTTTCTGATGCTTATCGTTGTCGTGATCGACAAGCAATGCCCTGGCCGCCTGCGGTATCAGCGGCATGCGCAGGCTCTGCGCCATCGCGGCGCCGCCAAGCCCAACCCCGCCGAACCCAACCCCGATCGCCACTCCCGCGGCCAACGCTGTCCGGATCATCTGTGCTGCCTTTCGCAATCTTCCGGAACCAAAAGAGATAACGCGCCATCGCGGCATCCATTCGCATTTACGGCATGGCTGACATGCGATGATTCCCTGGAACTGGTCACGCAACCTTCTGTTCCAGCAATGAAAAATTTTGCGTATCGCGGCAAGGACATGGTCAGTATGCAATCATTGGGCGCTATCCGCTACGTCGAGTCCGCCGCTCGCCGCCGAGCAGCCCTGTATCGCGATCGAGCGGCCGAACTTCGCAGGATCGCCGCAGGGGAGCCGATCGGGTCCCTTCGTACCCAGCTGTTGGACCTCGCACGCAAATACGACGAACTGGCTGCCAGCCTTGGGACCCCAAACAGACGTCCCCTCCCGACCCGATCGAGCCAAACCGACCGGAATACTAATAGAAAGAAGGGGACAAACGGGTAGGCATTCTAAGCTACTCGTGGTTCAGCCCGACCAGGTCGCGAACATCACTGCAACCGCGAACGCCATTGCCGCGGTCGACAGCCAGCCCATCACCCAGAGCCGCCGGGGCAAGGTAAACTGCCCCATTACCCTGGGCTGCATCGTCATGATCATCATCACGACCATCAGCGGCACCGCGACGACGCCGTTGATCACCGCGGTCCAGAACAATGCCTTGATCGGGTCGATGTGGATGAAGTTGATCGCGACCCCGATCAGCGTGCCAACCACGATCGTGCCGTAGAAGGCCTTCGCCTCGCGCGGCCGGCGACCGAGGCCGTAGGTCCATTGCATCGCTTCGGCGAGGGCATAGGCGGCCGAGCCGGCGAGCACCGGGATCGCCAATAGGCCGGTGCCGACGATGCCGCAGGCGAAGACGGCAAAGGCCAGCTCGCCGGCGATCGGGCGCAATGCGAGCGCCGCCTCTTCCGATGTCTGGATGTTGGTGACGCCGTGCAGGTGCAACGTCGCCGCGGTGGTGACGATGATGCAGAAGCTGACGAAGTTCGACAAACCCATGCCGAGATAGGTGTCGATCTCGATCCGCTCGATTTGGGCCGGCGCTTCCTCGGGCGCCTCGGCCAGCGGATGCTCGGCCGGGTGGACGCGCTCGTCCTCGGCCTCTTCCGAGGCCTGCCAGAAAAACAGGTATGGGCTGATCGTCGTGCCCAAGACGGCGACGATGACGACGACGTAATCCTTCTGCCATACGATGCTGGGCACCAGCGTGCGATAGAGGACCTCGCCCCACGGCACCGCTATCACGAGCACGGTCGCGACATAGGCGAACAGCGACAGGGTCAGCCATTTCAGGATGCTGACGTAGCGCTGATAGCTGGAGAAAATCTCGAGCGCCGCGCAGAGCACCGCGAAAGCGACGACGTAAACCCGGCTCGAGCCGCCGATCAGCAGCCGCAGCGCGTCGCCCATCGCGCCGAGATCGGCGCCGAGGTTGATGACGTTGGCAACCAGCAGCAGCGCCACGATCGCGCGCAGCAGGGATACCGGGTAGTGCTCGCGAATGTTGGCGGCGATGCCCTTGCCGGTCACCCGGCCGATGCGCGCGCTAATCTCCTGGATCGCCCCCATCAGCGGCCAGGTGACCAGGATGACCCACGTCATTGAAAAACCGAACTGGGCCCCGGCCTGCGAATAGGTGGCAATCCCGCTCGGGTCGTCGTCCGCGGCGCCGGTGATCAGTCCCGGACCGAGGATCGATAATATGCCCGGAGGCGGCGGACGCGGCCCGCCGGGTTCACGCCGAAGAAGCGGCACGCCGGCGGCTCAGAGGAAGTCGCGCAGCAACTCCAGGAACCCTTGGAGCCGGTCATGATGCACCCAATGACCGGCGCCTTCGACCGAGACTACCCGGGCGTTCTGGAAGTGCCGCAGGCGACCGTCGCTTTCCGGGTTGGCGGCCCAGCTCTCCTTGCCGTAGACGAGCAGCGTCGGGCAGCTTATCCGCCCCCACAGCTGCTCGATCTCGATTTGGGTCATGCCGTAAGGTGAATCGGCGCGCACGTAATTGTCGAACTTCCAGCTATAGGTGCCGTCTTCGTTTTGATTGACCCCGTGCTGGGTCAGGTGGCGCGCCTGCTCGGGCGAGAGGTGGCTGTTGGCCTCCTGCATGCGCTTCAGCGCATCCTCGATCGAGGCATAACGGCGCGGCAATCGCCCGGACAGCGCCCGCTCCTCCTCGACCCATTTCTGCATGCGATCGGCGATCGGGATCGCGGAACGCGCGGCCATCTGTTTGGGCGAGGGCCCCAGCCCTTCGATCGCCACGAGCCGGCGCACCTTGTCCGGATAGACCCCGGCATGGCGGATCGCGATATTGCCGCCGAGCGAATGCGCGACGATTGTCACCGGCGCCAGCTCCTGCTGGTGGATTAGCTGCGCGAGGTCGTAGACATAGGAGGCGGTCGAGTAGTTGCCGTCGGGCGACCACTGGCTGTCGCCGTGGCCGCGCAGATCGGGCGCGAGGATGTGCCAATCGCGGCACAACGCGGATGCGACCCAATCCCAGTTGCGGCAATGGTCGCGCCCGCCATGGATCAGCAGCAGGGGCGGTGCGGTCGGGTTGCCCCAATCGACGTAATGGAGCCGCAGGCGCTGCGAGAAATAGACCCGCGAGGTCGGGCCGGAATTGTCAGGATCGATGGCCATCATAATGCTCGACGCGAGGGAAGACGGCAAAGACCCCCGCGCGCCGTGGCATCAAGCCCTGGGCGACAGGCGGGGGTCGGCTTTGCGAAGCTAATCTTCGCGCTCGCACCAAAAGGCGGAGCTATCTCTTGGACTTTATCCTAGGTCGCCGATGCCAAGCGGTCGGCAACTGGGAACTCCCGGGTGGTGTCATGCTTGCTACACACCCTCCTGTCTGTGTTGACGACCCTATAAATCTGGCACTCCGCTCGGGGCGGTGCAAGCGGAAAGCGATGCCGGAAAAGCCGCAAAATTTGACCGCAAATACAACTGAAAAGCGATTTGCGAGGCGGCGCCAGGGTGATTGCCCTCCAGCGGCGGCGAGTTTCCGGCCAACCGCCCTGTGGCGCCGCGAAATAACGGGAGGCTGCCAACTAAGGCGCAGCTTCGTACGCCTAGGGCTGTGGTTGCCGACATTCGCGGCCCGCCTTAACCTGCGTGGCGACCTGCCGGCTGGTGGATTGTGAATATCCGATTCGCGGTATCAGACCGAATCTCAACTGTCGCCTCCGCGGCGCTCTGGATCCTGTCGGCCCTTTGCGCCGCCGGCGCGCCGGCGGCCGCGGCCCAATTCTTCACCCTCTCCGATTTCGCCTTCGAGGATGGCTCGGTGCTGCCCGATCTGCGCATCGCCTACGAAACCCACGGGACGCTTTCTCAAGCGCGCGACAACGCGATCCTCCTGATGCCCGGGGCGACCGGCGACCACCGGGCCTTCGACCTGCTGATCGGGCCCGGCAAGATGTTCGATACTGACCGCTATTTCGTCATCACCATCGACCCGGTCGGCGGCGGTGAGTCTGCTTCGCCGGCGGATGGGATGGGGCAGGATTTTCCGCGCTACACGATCCGCGACATGATGGAGGCGCAGCACGCGCTGGTGTCGCGCGGCCTGGAGATCACGCGGCTGCGTGCACTCGTCGGTCTTTCGATGGGGTCTTTCGTCGCCCTCGAATGGGGCATTCATCATCCCGAATCGGCAGCGAGCCTTATTCTGCTCGCGCCGAGCCCGAAGGCCGATGCCGGTTTCCGGCTGACGATCGACCTGATCAGCACGGTGATCGCCCTCGATCCCGAATGGCAAGGCGGCCGTTATGCGCATAACCCGGTCGAGGGCCTGCGCCATGCGGGCATGCTGCTTTATCCCTGGGTGGTTTCAAGTGCGTATCTCGAGCGCAGTTCGCCGCGCGATCAGGCCAAAGACCTCGATGAGTCGGCCAAAACCTTTGGCGCATGGGACGCCAACGCGCTCGTCCTCAGATTTGCCGCCTACCGCGCGCATGACGTCGCAGCGCCCTATGAGGGCGACATGCGAGCGGCGCTGGCGCGGGTTGCAGCACCAACGCTGCTGCTGGCGAGCGCCAGCGATCGCCTCGTCGGCGTTGACGGTGCCCGCCGCATCCGCGACGGCATCCCGCAGGCTACCTATGCCGAGATCCCGTCCGATCTCGGCCATCGCGCGGTCCGCGCGCCCCCCGGCACCCCAGAGGGCAACTTCCTCGATCGCCAGGTTCGCGGGTTTCTCGCGACCCTGACGAATAGGGCCGGAAACTAGATCAGCCCGGAGCTAGGCCGCTCCAGGTCTCGCCGAGCCGCGACAGGATCGGCCGCGACGCTTTGCTCACAGCCTTGACCCCGATTTCGGACAGCTTGGCAGAGCCTTCGATCATCGCATCGACCCCGCGCTGGGCCAGCGCCGCATTGATTTCGACGGCTTCAGCGAAGGTCCTGACCCCGAGCAGGGCGACCGTGGCATCCGCCGCGGCCACCAGGCTCGACCGGGTCATTCCCGTCACTTCGACGGCGATCTCCTCAAAGCCGCGGGCGAGCACGGCCTGCGCTTCGGTGAAGGCGGTCCAGGCATCCTCAACCGAATCGGCCTGCGGCTCCGCCCCGGCCGACACGATCTCCAGCACCGGTTCCGCAACCGCGGCGGGCGGCGCCGAAACGACCTCCGGCATGGGTTCCGCAACCGCGGCAGTAACGACGTCCGGCGCCGGCGGGTCTTCTGGAATAATCGTCGGCGCAGCCTCGATCGGCACCGCCTCGACCGGCGAAATTTCGCTCTGTCTTGTCGCGCGCGCAGGGCGCTTCGGCTTCACATCGCTCATCGTCGTCCTCGTCCGCGAGCCACCGTAGTAGTGCATCGCACAATCCAATGATACCAATGGAACTAGGAGCGATCAAGCTTCATCTTGTGCAACGCACAACAACGGGTGGAGTGCCCGAGCGACGGTGCGCCGTTCGCCTCTTGGTCGATAGCGGCGGTGCGCATCGGCCAATTTCCCGCGAGATCAGACACAGCAACTCTTCGGTCTGCACCCTGCGGGCAGCCACATTGCGCCGCAAAACAAAGCGGGCTCGGGCAGCGATAACCCGTCGCTTCGTCAGCGCTTTCCTCGGCACGACCGGGGCGCCACTTTGACACCTCTTCAACTTTTTTTTACCTTGATCGCGATGAATGCGGAGCGGTTGCTGCGCGTTCATTGGGGGTGGGGGATTGGTAGTGCGAGTGGTGATGTCGAAACAGCAGGGGTGGGCCCGTGCCTTGACGCCGCGTGCGCGGTTTCTCGGAAGGATGGGCATATGCGTCATCGCCGCGATCGGGTTGCTCGGATCATTACCGGCGGCGGCTCGGCAGAATCACCGTGCGGCCGCGTCGACAGCCGAAAACGCGCCGGTCTTCGAGTGGATCCTGCTCGACGCCGAGACCGGACAAGTGCTGAGCGAGCAAAACGCCGATTTGGTGACCCAGCCCGCCTCGCTGACCAAGATGATGACCCTCTATCTGGCGTTCGATCAGCTCAACCAGGGTAAGATCCGGCTCGACCAGCCTTTCTCCGTTTCCGAGGAGGCGGCAAGCCGGGCGCCAAGCAAGCTCGCTCTCACTCCCGGCGATTCGGTGCCGGTGCGCGATCTGATCCTCGGGATCGTCACCAAATCCGCCAACGACGCAGCCTCCGTCCTGGCCGAGGGGCTGGCCGGGAGCGAAGCCAATTTCGTCCAATACATGAATTGGAAAGCGCGCCAGCTCGGCCTGCAACAGACCTGGTATCGCAACGCCTCCGGGCTGCCCGATCCGGACCAGCGCACGACCGCGCGCGATGTCGCCCGGCTGGCGCTCGCGCTGTATCACCAGTTTCCCCGCGAATACCGTTACTTTGCCACCCGCGAATTCGATTTTCGCGGCGAGACCGTGCACAGTCACAACCACTTGCTCGACTGGTATCAGGGGGCCGACGGCATCAAGACCGGCTATGTCAACGCCTCCGGCTTCAACCTCGCAGCATCGGCGGTGCGCGACGGGCGCCGGCTGCTCGGGGTGATCATGGGCGGGCGCTCGTGGCGCAGCCGCGACAAGCAGATGGCATCGCTGCTCGACCAGGGATTCGCCGTTCTCGCCGCACGGCCGGTGCAGCCCCAGAATACGGCGCTGGTCGCCGCCGTTGGACCGCCAGCGGCGCCGGTGGCTGCCGCTCCCGCGGCGTCGACTGCTATGACGGCTGCGCCGTTGAAACCCACCTCCGCCCCTCCCGATTCGGCCGGCGCGCAGCAGAAATCCGGGTTCCTCGGCAATGTCGCCAAAGCCGCGCTGCGCCATCTGGCGCCGGTCGGTAAGGCTGAAGCCTCGCCGCTGGTGCATGAAGCAGCAGCCGCCGGCGCGGATTGGGCGATCCAGCTCGGTGCCTTTCATGACGAAGCGGCGGCCGAGCAGGCCACCCGCAATGTCGCCGGCCTGGCGATCGCGAAAGCCAAGCCGCAGCAAATCCTCGCGCCGGCCAAGCGCGATTCGAGCCGGCTCTATCGCGCCCGCCTCTTGCACTTCACCGCAAAGAGCGCACAGGCGGCCTGCGCCGAACTGCATCGCAAAGGGATCGCCTGCTCGGTGGTGCGCCCCGGCGGCTTGAAGGTCGCCAGCGGCTAGGCGTCAGTACTCCGGCAGCGCCAGCCCGCTGGCGACGAGTTCTGCAGCAAGCTGCTGCTTGAGGCGGTCGAGCCCGGCCTCGCTTGCCGATTCGGCGCGCACGACGATGACCGCCTGGGTGTTCGAGGCGCGCAACAGCCACCAGCCATCCGAATTGCGCACGCGGACCCCGTCGATGTCGACGACATCGGCGCCGCGCTGCCGCAAGCGGTCGCGGACCTCCTCGACCACCGCGAATTTGCGCGCCTCTGGACACGGCACCCGCAGTTCGGGGGTGTTGAACGCCGGCGGCAGCTTGTCGAGCATCTCATCGAGGCTCTCGGCGGCGCGCGCGAGGATGCCGAGCAGCCGCACCGCCACATACGTAGCGTCATCGAAGCCGTAATAGCGGTCGGCGAAAAAGATGTGGCCGCTCATCTCGCCGGCCAGCGGCGCGCCGGTCGCGGCGAGGGCAGCCTTGATGATCGAGTGGCCGGTCGCCACCATTTGCGGCTTGCCGCCGGCGCGCGCGATCTCGTCGAACAGCACCTGGCTGGCCTTGACATCGGCGAGGATCGGCGCGCCCGGGTGGCGGGCCAGCACGTCGCGCGCCAGCACGATCAAGAGCTGGTCGCCCCACAGGATCCGGCCGCGCGAATCGACAACGCCGATGCGGTCGCCATCGCCATCAAAGGCGATGCCGAGATCGCAGCCCTCGGCCTTCACCTTCTGCTGCAGCTGCACGAGGTTCTCGGCCACGGTCGGGTCGGGGTGGTGCGCCGGGAAGGTGCCGTCGATCGTCTCGTTGATGAGGATGTGGCGCCCCGGCAGCCGTTGCACGAGAGCGGTGACGACATCGCCGGTGGCCCCGTTGCCGCAATCCCAGGCGACCGTCAGCGGGCGGGTGCCGTCGTAATCCTTCGCCAGACGCGCGACATAATCATCGAAGATGCGGTGCTCTTCGACCCGGCCGCGTGCCGCTCCGGCGGGGCCGAGGGCGAGCGCCATCTGCCCGAGTTTCTGGATCGCCTCGCCGAAAAACGGCTTGCCGCCGAGTACGATCTTGAACCCGTTATGGTCGGGCGGGTTGTGCGAGCCGGTGACCATGATGCCGCCATCGACGCCAAGCGTCGCCGCGGCGTAATACAGCATTGGGGTCGGCCCGCGGCCGATGCGCACGACATCCGCGCCGCCTTCGGCGAGCCCCGCGAAGAGCGCGGCTTCGAACTCGGGCGAGGTCAGCCTGCCGTCATAGCCGACCGCAGCGCGCCGGCCCCCGGCCTCGGCAAGAACCTGGGCGAACAGCCGGCCCAAGGCATTGGCATCGGCCGGGAACAGGGTCGTGCCGACGATGCCGCGGATGTCGTATTCGCGCAGGATCGTCGGATCGAAACGGTGCGGCATGGCGAGTACCACCAACTGGTTCTCGTCACCCCCGCGTAGGCGGGGGTCCAGGGCGGCGCGCTCGGCCTTGCGGCCCCTGGATTCCCGCTTTCGCGGGAATGACGGGTGGGTGGGAGAGAAGGCCGAATTTCACAGGTAGGTTTCCAGAACTCGGCGGAATGCCGCACCGAGCGCGGGATGTTGCAACCCGAGCGCGACAATAGTCTCGAGATAGCCGAGCTTGTCGCCGCAATCGAAGCGGCGGGCAGCGGCGCGCAGGCCGTGGAACGGCTGACCGTCGGCGATCAGCTTGTCGAGCCCGTCGGTCAGCTGGATTTCGTTGCCGGCACCCGGCTTTACCTCCGCAAGATGGCGGAAGATTTCGGGCTGGATGATGTAGCGCCCGATGATCATCAGCGTCGACGGTGCCCGCGCGGGTTCGGGCTTCTCGACGACGCCTTTGGCGCGCACCAGCTTACCGGAATCGGAAACGACATCGAGCACGCCATAGCGATATGTCTGCTCCCGCGGAATTTCCATTACGGCGACCATATTACCGCCGGTCTCGGCATAAGCTTCGACCATCTCCCTCAAGCAAGGCGGATCACCGACCATCAGATCATCGACGAGCAGCACCGCGAACGGCTCGTCGCCGACGAGGTGGCGGGCACACCAGACAGCGTGTCCGAGGCCGAGGGGGCTTTGTTGCCTGGTGTAGGCGATCTCGCCCGGAGCGGGGAGCCAAGCCTGCAACTCCGTCAGCATCTCGGTACGGCCTCGTTCGCGCAAGGTCGCTTCGAGCTCGAAGGCGAGGTCGAAATGGTCCTCGATCGCGCTCTTGGCGCGCCCGGTGACAAAATAGAACTGCTCAATGCCGGCCGCCTTGGCCTCCTCGATCGCATACTGGATCAGCGGCCTGTCGACGACCGGCAGCATCTCCTTCGGCACCGCCTTGGTTGCCGGGAGGATGCGGGTGCCGAGACCCGCCACCGGAAAAACCGCCTTGCGCACGGGCTTCTGCATGGAACTCCTCGATCGCGGGCTTCTCGCGGCGGCGGGACTATAGCCATAGCGCTAGCCGAACTGGCAAGCGAACCGCCGCGAGCGCGCGCCTTACTTAGGTCAAACACGCAAACAATCGGTTTATTTCAATCCGGGCCTTGCCATGCGAGGAGCGCAACGACACCATTCCTATCGGTGCAACAGCACGTCGCGGGCCCGGTTGATCTTGCTGGCAAGGTAGTCCGTGCCGCCGTGGTCGGGGTGAAGCTGCTTCATCAGCCGGTGGTGCGCCGCCCTGATCGCCTCGGCATCCGCTCCCGGCGCGAGACCCAAAATGGCATAGGCCTCCTCGACGGTGACCTCAGGGCTGCTACTGCTCGGCGGCGGACCACCTCGCGCCTCCTCACCGGCCATCTCGTCGTGCCAGTTGGAGCGAACGCGGTCGAGATAGGCTTCGAGCAGCCGCGCGGCTTCCTCGTCCTCGGCCCGGCACTCGCGCAACAGGGCCA
>WNEZ01005449.1_pt1 | contig 14000 bp, 17 predicted proteins | sample 5400521 | NCBI WGS metagenome assembly WNEZ01 (sample SAMN13153339, study PRJNA577476) | soil metagenome | isolation source: 120 cm saprolite under Douglas fir tree site 2 hole 1 replicate 1 | place: USA:California | collected 2015-04-18 | reverse complement strand
TGTATTCCGCCGTAAGCGGCTTCGCCAGAAGTAATAGGCAGCTCCGTTTCGGCTTTGCCGCCCGATGTGCGGCGGTGGCTTCGCCACGCCGTAGCCACCCTCCTATGTTTGGGGCTATGCCCTTGCGATTTTTCGATCAGAACTCGAATCACGACGAAGCCGAACCAGGGCATAGCCCGATACCTAACCAAACTTAACGGCGGGGTAAAGCCACCGCCGCACATCAGGCGGCATAGCCGTACCAGACGGTTACACTTTGGGCAAAGTCGTGTCTACCGCCGCTTTCTCAATCAGCCCCGGCGATTTTCAGAAACTGCGCCGCCAGGCGTGGGCCTGTTCCCTCGTCTTCGTGCTTGAAAAAAAGAAAGGTCTCGTTCCAATTCTGATCCCGGATCCGCTTTAGCCAGTCTTGCAAATGCTCTTCTGAATACAAAACGCGCCGCAGACGCAGGTAGCCCCAATCTGCCGTCTTGTCGATGTGCGTTGCCGGCAGATCGTCGGTGTCGGAAACGCAAAGGGCGCAATTCCTCGAGCGCAACAGTGCGAGTACATCGTCGTCAAACCAGGTGGGATGACGAAACTCGAAAGCGGTGCGCGGTTGGGTCGGTAGCTCCCCCAGAAATGTTTCCAGCCGCGGCAAATCCTTTTTCATGTTTGGCGGCAGTTGGAAAAGTACTACCCCCAGTTGATCTTCGAGCGTGGCGGCAATCTCCAGAAAATACTTTGCGTCGTCGCCCACTTCTTTCAATCGCTTGAAATGTGTGATGCGTTGCGGCGCCTTGAGCGAAAAGCGAAAAGTTTTCGGCACCTGCTCTTTCCAGTTTTCCAGCGTGCTCTTTTGTGGTAGGCGGTAAAAGGTGGCGTTTATCTCGACTGTGCTCAGGCGCTCGGAATAGAAGCGGAGCATTTCTTTCGCTGGGATTTTCTCGGGATAGAAACTTCCCTTCCACTCTTTATAACTGTAACCGCTGGTGCCGACGTAGAGACTCATATCGACATGTTATTGAGCATTGAAATTTTTACAGGCTCAATTGAGTTCTAACCGCAGACTCAACGGCGTGGAGATACAATTCGGAGAGCAAACCAATCGAGCTTACAAGGCGGAGCTTACTAATTGTCGTAAGTTGATCTGCCATTGCCTTGCTTCTTCGGCCGTTCACTATGACGTAAGCCTCGCTGGGATACAGCCGATCGGTACTACTTGTCAGCGGCACGACTTGGACGCGGTTTAAGTACTTATTCGATATGTCATTGCTAAGAATAATGGCAGGTCTGGTTTTCTTAATTTCGCCGCCTGTGGAAGGATCAAAGTTGACCCACCAGACTTCACCTCTTTTCATCACTAGCATCTCCAATGGTAGCTTCGGATAGTTCGAGTGCCTGAGACTCTCGTTCTTTATCCTCGGCCATCGCCTTATAGGCCGCTTCAAAATCCGCATCATCCCAAACCGGCTGGTCTTCGAGTATTGTCACTAAAGCCCTGCTTGCGTGAGATAAATGAACGGGCTTCAATAGTCGCACCGCTCCGTTTTCATCGATGACTACATCAATTGTTTGACTCATATTCTGCCTCCGCTTCTATTATCCATACTACAATCAAGCGGTTGTTGCGTCAAGCTAATCTATGGTACACAGGGGCACGTGTAACTAGGAACTTGCATGGAGTGCGTTAAGGCTAAGCATGTCAGCCACTACCACCAATATCGAATCTCTGCAACAGGAAGGTCGGGTTTTTCCACCACCAGCGGAATTCTCGGAAAAAGCTTATGTGAAATCGATGGCAGAGCTGGACCGCCTGCGCAAAGAAGCCAGCGAAGATCCGGAAGGTTTCTGGGCGCGCATGGCAGAAGAGCTGCATTGGTTTAGGAAGTGGGACACGGTGCTGAACTGGCAGCCGCCGCACGCCGAATGGTTCGTCGGCGGGCGCATCAACATTTCCTACAATTGTCTCGATCGCCATCTGCAAGCGTGGCGACGTAACAAAGCGGCGTTGATCTGGGAAGGCGAGCCGGGCGACAGACGCACATTAACTTATCAACAGCTTCATACCGAAGTTTGCAAATTCGCCAACGTTCTCAAAAGCTCGGGAGTTGAAAAGGGCGATCGCGTCGCGCTTTATATGCCGTTGATTCCGGAGCTGGCTATCTCGATGCTGGCCTGCGCGCGCATTGGCGCAACCCACTCGGTCATCTTCGGTGGTTTCTCGAGCGCCGCCTTGATCGATCGCATCAACGACGCCAGTTGCAAACTCGTAGTAACCGCAGACGGCGGCTGGCGGCGCGGTAAAGAAGTGAAACTCAAACCCGCTGTCGATGAAGCGCTGAAACAAACCGCTTCGGTTAAAAGCTGCATTGTCGTGCGCCGCACCGGCGAGCCTGTTCACATGGAGCCCGGCCGCGACCATTGGTGGCATGAGCAGATGGCCAACGCAGAGTTAGAATGCCCGGCCGCCGAGTTGGACAGCGAGCACCCGCTCTACATTCTTTACACTTCCGGAACCACGGGAAAACCTAAAGGCATTCTGCATACGACCGCCGGTTACTTGTTGCAGGCTCACTTGACGACAAAATGGGTTTTCGATCTCAAGGACGAAGACATCTACTGGTGCACCGCCGACATCGGTTGGGTGACCGGGCACAGTTACGTTGTTTATGGACCACTCTCAAACGGCGCCACTGTGCTGATGTATGAAGGCGCGCCAAACTATCCCGAGGCAGATCGTTTTTGGGATATCATCGAACGTCACCGCGTCAACATTCTTTATACCGCCCCGACTGCAATTCGAGCGTTCATCAAGTGGGGCGAGCAGTGGCCGCTCAAACATGATCTGTCGAGCCTGCGTCTGTTGGGTACGGTGGCCGCGACCAAACCGTTTCCCGGAATCGAAATGGCCGTGATGACCCGCGACGGCCAGGAGGTGGGCGCAAACGAGGGCGGCTATCTGGTAATCAAGCGTCCCTGGCCCTCGATGTTGCGGACGATCTGGGGCGATGACCAGCGTTATCGCGAGCAGTATTGGTCGCAGATTGAAAACATTTACTTTGCCGGCGATGGCGCCCGGCGCGATGAAGACGGCTACTTCTGGATCATGGGCCGCATCGACGACGTGATCAATGTCAGCGGTCATCGGCTGGGAACTGCGGAAGTGGAAAGCGCGCTGGTCTCCCACGAAGCAGTTGCCGAAGCTGCCGTAGTTGCCCGCCCGGATGAATTGAAAGGCTCGGCCATCGTCGCTTTCGTAACCCTGGAAGGTTCACACAGGCCCTCGGACAAATTAAACGCTGAGTTGCGCGCGCACGTGACCAAGGAGATTGGCGCGCTGGCCCGACCGGATGACCTGCGCTTTACAGATGCTCTGCCAAAAACAAGATCCGGAAAGATCATGCGCCGCCTGCTGCGCGAGATCGCAACCAGCGGCGCTGTCGCCGGGGACGTCACCACGCTTGAAGATTTTTCTGTGCTCGAGAAACTAAGGACCGGCGAAGAATAGTTTTTCAACCTGGGTTGTACTTGGTGTTTTGCACTTAGTTCTTTGTACCTGGTGCTTTTGAATTTTGTTTGAGTTTTGAGTTTGACCATTGACTACTGTCTACTGACTACTGATTTCTGAATTCCGCTTTAGCGCTTTCGTCTGACCAAGGAGTAGCAAGCAATGTCTCGTGATATGGAACCAGAAGTTCGTTCAGGACCACGTTATCTAGTATCATTCGAAGTGCGCGCGGAGTGGGACGAACCTGACGGCTCGCATGTTGTAGTTCAGGGCACCACGGAGAATGTCGGCCCCGAAGGCACCCTGGTCCATCTGCCGCGCCAGCTTCCGGAAGTCGGCAGTACGGTGCGTCTGGAAGTGCAAGGGGAGGATGGCCAGAAGCTACAGGTAATTGCTGAAGTGCTGCGTATCGAACGCAACCCGGGATATCCGCTGGCGGCGCTGCAACTGCTGGGCGAGACAAACGAATGGAAGGGACTGATTTGGGAACCGGCTGCGCCGCGCGTATCTGCGCCGGCGCCTGTGATTGAAGATGACGAGGACGAAGAGGACGACGACTTCGCCAACTGAAGGGAGTTTCCCGATGAACACACCCGGAAGTACTTTACCCAACCATGAACGACGAAGGTATCCACGCTATTACGTCAACACGCGGCTGACGCTGGCTATCGAAGATGAAAGCTTGCATGAATCGATCGGACTTGGTGAACCTGGTGACATCAGCCTGGGTGGCTTGCGCGTCTGTAATCTGCCTGCGTGTCCGAATGTCCGGGTAGGTGATCAGCTCGGGCTGTTGCTTATCGATCAGGAAGAAGCGCTTTCATTGAAAGGCGAGGTGGTCCATCACGCCACCCCGGACACGTTTGGCGTGGAATTTCGCAGCATCACACCGAACGACCAACGTGCCGTAGGTAGTATCATCGCCAGGCTTTACACCTAACCGCTTAAAAGAGTGCACCAACAGGAAACCAAAGCAATTGCCGGAGTAGCCGCGAAAGTCGCTGCCGATGCATCGTGGCCGCAGACGCGCGTTGTTTTGCGAGTGATCTTCATCGTGCTCATTGTGGCCCTGCTGCTTTGGGTAATCGTCAAACTTACCGGCGTTATTCTGCTGCTGGTGCTGTCGATCTTCTTCGCTTACTTTGTTTCACCGTTAGTCGAGTTTCTGCGTCGTCCGCTTCGCGTTGCCGGACGCCAGCGCGCCATGCCGCGCGCACTGGCGATCACCCTTTCCTACCTCATCATTGTGGCGGTGATTGTTGTCGGGATATATCTGCTGGCGCCACGTTTAGGCAACCAGTTTCCTGAGTTTACTGAACAAGCGCGCGCTTACTGGACCGCGGTCGGCGCCAGAACACAGCGGTTCGTGGAATATTTTCGTTCCCATCGCATGCCGGGGCCGTTGGTTGACGCAATCAACGGCGCTATTACCAGCGTGATCGAAAAAGTCAGTCTAACCGTGAGTGCGGTGCTGACGAGTATCGCCGGTTGGGTAATTTATATTCCCTGGCTCGTTCTTATTCCCATTTTAAGTTTCTTCTTTTTGAAGGACGCGGAAACTTTTCGCCGTTCAGCCTTGCAAATGCTGCCCAAAGGACGTTGGCGCTGGCGCGGTGACGAGTTTTTCCAGGACATCAACAGCACCCTGGCTGCTTACATACGTGCGCAGCTCACTGCCTGCCTTTTTATTGGCGTGGTTTGCGCGCTTGGCTTCGCGTTGTTCGGTTTGCCCAGCCCGCTGGTGTTGGGAGTCATCGCCGGCGTCTGTGAATTCATCCCTTTGGTTGGTCCATTACTGGTCGCCATCATCGCAGCGCTGGCGGCTTTGATTCACGGCGGCCTGTTTTTGGCTTTTCTGGTTCTGGTGTTTTTGGTCGTTTTGCGCGTGGCGCAGGATTATATTGTCTATCCCCGTTTGATTGGCCAGGGAATACATCTGCATCCGTTGGCGGTAATCATCGCGATACTTTCCGGCGCCGAGCTGGCCGGTGTTGCCGGAATCTTTCTTGCCATTCCGGTAGTGGCGATTCTCACCGTAAGTTACCGGCACTGGCTGGAACATCGCGGCAGTGAAGGATTGGCGGATCTACTCGAAGCGGCGCCGGCGATATCGGCAGGGCCCGTCGCAAAGACCTCAAACGCTTTGCGCGAGCACCCATATCCTGACACGACTCCGGAAGAAATGGCGCGCACGCGTCCAGACCTCACCACCGGCGAACTCAAGATGCCGGTGGAAGACTGAATAGGAATTCAGGTGAGCGACAGAGTGTGGCGAAGAGAGGTTTCAACCTCTTTCATATCCCTAAGAATCCCCAAGTGGCGATCAATTTCATTCTCACGAACAGTGGCAAGATTGTCGGCCATAACCACTGAATCCATTAGAATGCCTGCCTCCCGACCCGCCGGAGAATCTAAGAAAAGTTCCATTCGGCTTGGATGATTCGCTCGCGCCATGTTGCTCGAAATCATGGCAACGATGGTTTGATTGAGGCCAGTATTGAGATTGTCTGCTTGAAGTATTAGGGCCGGTCGACGCTTTGCGGTACGAAGGTTCGAATCAGGAAAGAGCAGAAGCACTATCTCGCCGCGTTTATAACGCATCGTAGGCTTCCATTTCAGGAGACTCCCAGTCTTCAGCAAAAGAGATTAGTCGTGCTCGCAAATTGGCGGCACCTTCCTCGTCAATTCCGCGTTCCGAAAGGTTGACGGTCTCCTCATCCAGGAAGGTCACGATTACTCGCGCTTCGCCAACGTTACTCGGCTTCTCGAGCAACTCAACTTTGCCGTCGCGGTAGATTCCTTCGACTGTCTTCGGGTTTGTGGACATGATTTTCTTATATCACCTCATCAGTGCTTGAACAAGAGATTGGAGATTACTCACAGTCCCTCAACCTGCAAGAACTCTTTCAGGGAATAGTCGGCGTGAGGTGGCTTTCCATCAACTCAATAAAACGTTGGAAGTGATGCGCGGCATCGTGAGGGCCGGGTGCGGCTTCGGGATGATATTGCACTGAGAAGATGGGCAACGTCTTATGGCGCATGCCTTCCACGCAGCGGTCGTTAAGATTGAGGTGCGTTACTTCAACCTCCGCGGGCAGACTGTCTGCTTTGACGGCGAACCCATGGTTGTGCGAAGTGATTTCTACCTTGCCGTTCGCAGCATCCTGCACCGGCTGATTACCACCGCGATGGCCAAAGACCAACTTGAACGTCTTGCCGCCAAACGCGCGGCCCAGTAACTGATGGCCGAAACAGATGCCGAAAGTCGGCACCGAAGTCTGGACCAAATTCCGAATCTGTTCTACCTCTTGATCCATTGAGGCTGGATCGCCTGGTCCATTGGAAAGAAATATTCCATCCGGCTTCAGAGCCAGTGCCTCAGCGGAAGATGTTGAGGCAGGCACAACGGTAATGCGACAACCCCGCGCTGCCAGCTCGCGCAATGAATTCCGCTTCACCCCAAAGTCGTAACAGACTACGTGAAAGCGTTCGTTACTCTCCGGCCGTACTTCATACCTCTCTTTGGTAGTAACAACGCTAGCCAACTCACGGTTTTCCATTGACGGCGACTGCCGGGCTTTTTCTATCAGATTCTCTTCGCTGAGATCCGTAGTCGAAATACAAGCGCGCATCGCTCCTTTGTCCCGGATGTGTCTGACGAGCGCGCGCGTGTCGATGCCTTCAATCGCGACAATGTTCCAGCGTTTCAGATAAGCATCCAGAGTTTCGCGCGCGCGCCAGCTCGAAGCGATGCGGCTTGCTTCGCGCACGACAAATCCTTCAACCCAGGGACGTGACGATTCTTCGTCTTCATTGTTCACGCCGTAGTTGCCAATCAATGGATAGGTCATGCAAACAATCTGGCCGGCGTACGACGGGTCGGTCAACACTTCCTGATAACCCGTCATCGAAGTGTTGAAGACCATCTCGCCGGTGCTCTCGCCCTCAGCCGCCCACGAGCGGCCCCGGAAGGTGACGCCATCTTCAAGCGCAAGTATCGCTGGAGCTTGGTTTCTACCTGTCATCTGTTTTTATTGTCCAAAGTCCAATGTCCAAAGTCCAAAGTCTGTTTTGGCTAACATGCGTTTTGACTTTGGACGTTGGACGTTGGGCTTTTACTGCCTTCTGCCTTCTGCCTACTGCCTACTGCCGACTGCCGACTGACTACTTTTAATAAACTGCTGCGCTTCGTTCAGCCAGCGCTTGTCCGCGCGATACTTGTAGGCCGGCGCAGTCTTCACAGCTTCAATGCAGGCCTGCATCGAACTCGCGGCTTCACGCCTGTGGCCAAGTCCGGCATGCGCGCGTCCCATCAAGTAAAGCCCTTCCGGATCTGACGGCCGCTGCTCGAGAAATTGTTCGAGCGCATTGCGCGCGTCTTCATATTGTTCGGCGGTAATGTAAGTCGCACCTACCTCGCGCCAGATTTCGTGCTGGCTGTGCGACCGGTCACGCACTACCACCTGCTCGAAATTTTTGATGGCATCGGCAAACCGCTTTTGAGCAAGCGCGATGCGCCCCAGTTGGTAATGCGCGTCGATCTCTTCCTCGTCGATCTGAATCGCGCGCTCGAATCGTTCGCGCGCCGCTTCCAGCTCGCCGCGCTGCTGGTGAATCAGACCAAGGTTGTAATGCGCTGAAGCGTCAGCCGGATTGAGGGTTGCTGCCTCGAGGTTTTGTTTGAAGGATTCGCGCGCGCGTTGCGAGCGTGTGACGTTGCTAATGTAGCCGCGGATCAACAGGAACAGAATTATCAGCAAGAACGGCGAAGCCAGAATAGGGCTGAGCAGCAACGCCCACAATGGCGAGATGAACAAAGCCAGCACCAGCCCGACTACTGAAATCGCCGTGGCGCGCAGCACTGTTATGCGAAACACTTCGCGCACAGCACAAATGGCTGAAAGGACGAAGAGCGTTAGTTTTATTGTACGGAAAAGTCCGGCGGCCACGAGTTGCGGATCTCGCAGCGCCAACTGCAACTGAGCGCGTAAGTCATCCGGCAAGCGAAACAGATTTTCAACTTGCGCTGCTGACTGAAAAGACTGCGCGACATATGCGGCTTGTACTCCGCTGAAGTGGAAGAAGAGCGAGATCAGTATCGAGATCAAGTTGGCGATCGCCAGCGCGTAAAGAAAAGTTGAGGCCAGCGACGCGTATTCCTGTTGCAGCAGCAGGCTGAAACGCCCGCGACGTTCAAAGACATTAGCGACAAACGCAATCAGCGGAACGAGTATTCCGCCGATCAAAAGGAGCGAAAGCGTCGCCTGGAAGAGCAGTCGCACCACTGCGCCGGGACCGCCAAATAGAAAGCTTCGATTCCCCGATAACAATTGCGTGATCGAGTAATAGGCGAGCTGACTGATGAAAGCCAGCAACCCAATGCCGGTCAGTGGCGCCCGATCGCGCACCTCACGCAGTCCGCGGATCGGTGCATAAAAAATCATCAGGGCCAGCCGTAACCAATCAAGTGCACTCACTTCAATTTCTCAGTTCCAGCATTGCAGTTATCGCTCGGCGTTTGGTGTTTCCAGAGTCGGACGGTAAGCCGTGGGAGGCGGCGAAGAAATATTCTCGTGGTGAATTACGCTGATTGCGGACAACGGCCAGTAACGAAACAACGCCTTGCCGTAAATGTATTTCTTGGGAACCAAACCCCAGCTTCGTGAATCGTAGGAATTGTCGCGATTGTCGCCCATCACAAAATAATAGTTGGGCCGAACATAGACGGGTGACTGGCTTTTGGGCGACAGGTTGTATTTATGGTCCAGATAGCTTTCGTCGAGGTCGCTACCGTTGATGCGCACAATTCCATCCCGCACTTCCACTGTGTCGCCCGGCAGTCCAACCACGCGCTTGATATAGCTCTTGGATGGATCGTCCGGATACCAAAAAACCACGATGTCACCGCGCTCGACTCTCGGCGCCCAGCGATACTCGTCGTAATAGATCAGCTTGTTAACAAAAATGCGTTCACCGTCGTGGAGGCGTGGCAACATTGACGTTCCTTCGACCTTTACCGGCTGAACGATAAAAACGACCACCAGCGCGGCAATCATTAGTGCGAAAATTAAATCTCGCAGCAGCAGACGGCCCTCTGCCCACAGACCGCGGCGGGAAGCTTCTTCAGGTCGATGCACCTGAATGTCTTTGTCGTCGTTCTGGTGAACGCCGCCAAAGGGCGGCGGCCGGCGAGTCCTAATTCCTAACATTGACGTTGCCTGTGCGGCTTTTCCTCCGATTCAATGCATTCATAGCAACCCGCTTGAGGTTAGCTTTCGACAGATTGCTTGTCAAACATCACAGCGCGCCAATCAATCACTCGGAGCATTGCGAATCTTCTGATTCATATGTGACCAAAAGCAATGCTATTCCGAAGCCATTGACTGGGTAGTGTCCTAGTTTGGATCGGACGGCTCAACGAAGCGCCAAGGGCGCGAAATGCAACAGCCTGGGGCAACGCCCCAGGACAGTTAACCTGAGATAGAAAGCGCTGAAGGCGCGACATAAGAGGAGCGAGAGTAATACTGTGAATTGCCAGTAGAGTTTGTCCGCCACCCGGAAAAATATCGCGCCTTCAGCGCTGGTACGACTGCCTGCATTTCCCTGGGGCGATGCCCCAGGCTTTTGCATTTCGCGCCTTTGGCGCTGAGAGCCGTAGTACAGATCGTTCAATTAAGGATACCACCCAGTGACTGCAAACGGTTGACAGTCATTGCTGCGGCTCTCTATCATCGCTGCCTGCAAGTTCGGCTCGAAAATTCTCCCATTGAGACGCGAACGGAGGCTTAAGGCCGTGATAAAACTAGACATCATCAACCGCGTGGCGGAAAAGACCGGAGTACCGAAGATGAAAGCGGAACAGGCGGTGGATGCGCTCTTTCATTCGATGAAGGAAGCACTCACGCGCGGCGAGCGAATTGAGCTGCGCGGCTTTGGTGTCTTTGTCGTCAAGCCGCGAAAACGCGGCGTTGGCCGTAATCCCCGGACCGGCGAAGAAGTGGCGATTCCTTCGGGCAAGACGATTCGTTTCAAGCCGGGAAAAGACTTGCAAGTGAGCGATGACGGCGAGCTTGCGGTTGAAGCGGATTCGGAAATTTTGGATTTTAAATAGAGTTGGAACTATTTCAGTTTTCTTAACGAGGCTAGAGCACTGCGGCGCCGGTCGCGACTCTAGCCTTAAATGTTCAGGGACGCCGTTAATACGCAAGCTAACGGTTTTGCGCTATAGCAAATGTCAGAATCGGTTCAGGAAATCCCGCCATTTTTTCCACAGCCACAACTGATCGCCCGATCGCGGGCGCAACGCCCTACAATTCGTGAATGGATTCGGCACTCGGCGCTGTTCCTGATCACCTTTCTAACCACAACGTTCGCGGGGATAGTAATCGCCGCGCCGGAACTGGATGTTCCTGAGCCTGCTCTTTCCGGCGTGCTCAGTTATGTCTCGTATATCCCTGAATACTATCTGCGCATCGTTGGTTCGCTTCTTACATTTGCGCTTCTTCACCCGCAGATTTTGCTGGCAGCCGTCAGCTTCTCGATTACGTTACTCGCAATACTCACAGCGCACGAGATGGGCCACTACCTTGCCTGTCGCTACTACGGCGTCGATGCGACGTTGCCCTTCTTTATTCCGGCGCCGCCGTTGTTTTTGGCCGGAACCTTCGGGGCGTTCATCAAAATGAAGTCGCCGATTCCATCGCGGCGCGCATTGTTTGATATTGGATTAGCTGGACCGCTGGCCGGCTTTGTCATGCTCCTGCCGGTAGCGCTAGCAGGAATCTTCACGCTGCAAGCGGCGCCATCGATTGCAGGTTCTACAATTGTTTTTAACGATCCGCTTCTCTTCCGGATATTTGCAAAAGCGACCGGCGCAAATCTGACCGACGCATTACCTAACCCGTTTTACATGGCCGCGTGGATTGGCTTACTGGTGACCAGCCTGAATTTGATGCCGGTGGGTCAACTCGATGGCGGGCACGGAACGTTTTCGCTCTTTGGGCCCCGCGCTCACAAACTTATCGGCAGGATTGCATTTGTCGCCATGGCCTCAATGGCCGTGCTGGGATTCGTTTGGCACCACAGTCCGAGTGGCTTTCTTTACACCGTGCTGTTGGCCGTCATGTTGCGGGTGCGCCATCCGGCGCCAGAACAGATGGAACCTTTGGGCGCAGCGCGGATCGTAGTGGCAATCATCACCCTGATTGTTTTCGCACTCTCCTTCGTGCCGTTTCCGATCACGCTCACTTGAAGCATTTGCGCAGACTCTTGACAGAAACCTCGAGTAAGAATGATGATCCTCCTATGAGCCTTGCATCTATTCAGAAGGAAATTGTTCAACTCAATCCCAAAGAACGGGCGATGTTGATTGATCTGCTTTGGGAAAGTCTCGATGAGGCAGGCGCCGCTGAGCGCGAAACCAAGTGGGCTTCAGAATCCGAGGATCGAATTGCCGCCTTTGAGCGAGGTGAACTACCTGCCGTTGACGGACCTGCTGCTCTGCAAGATCTCCGTTCATTTCTGAAATGACTGCCTACCGATTCACCTCCGCCGCGTTGGTGGAGTTGAAACAAGCGACGTTAGATTACGAGAAGAAGGAGAACGGGCTGGGGAAGAGTTTTTTGAATGAGCTTGATGACACAGTAGGCCGAATTCTGGCCAACCCTCGCGCATGGCACCCCTTATCTCACCGAATAAGGCGATGCCGAACTCACCGCTTTCCTTTCGGTCTCATCTATCAAATTCGGCCTAACGAAATTCTCATCGTTTCCTTAATGGACTTGCGACGAGATCCGAGGAATTGGAAACGTGTGCTCGAGGAAGAGGAAGAAGGATCCGAACAAGGTTAAGCACTATTGTTGTGTCAAGGGCGCTGCCGGTAGCAAGCCCTTAATCTCACGCACCATACGATTCACTTCATCCTGATCGGCAAGCGCAATCATGAAAAACTTGTAGCCCTCATGGAAACAGATGACGCCGTTGGCAAACAACCAAACGCCGCCGAGAAACGGATTGCCACCGACCAGCCAGCTAATCGGCGCGCCCGCCAGGCCACCCGGCGAAACAATCTGCGCAAACATCACCGCACCCGCCGCACAACTAAACGCGCCCAACAATGGCGCACCCACATATTTTGTGATGTTGCGTTCGAACTCAACCCGGCTGCGCTCCGCTTCCGTAAGTTGTCCCTGAGCAATCAACTCTTCCTTCTTGCGCAGGTAGCTGTCAAAAGTCTCGCTCAGCTTGCGCACTCCAAAAATTGGCAGCGCGGAATGCGTCAACCAATGCGGATGTGCGCCGAGCAATACTGCATCCAGTCCCGGAAATGCTGTACCCATGCGAATGCCAAGTACAAGGGAGAACGAAACAGCCGCCGCCTTGCCTGGATTCTCCTTGATCCAGTCGCGAGCTTTTGCGACACCTACCGTGGCCGCTGCCGATGCACGCGTGATCTTCGCGCCGGTGTCATAGACTTTCGAAGCTCGTTCGTAATAGTTCTTCGCGTCGTCCAATACAGCGCCGGCTTTTTTTCCTGCGTCGCCGGCAGCGTCGCGAATCACTTCTCCTGCTTTCTTGGCGCCACGCACTGCGTCGTCCGCAGCCCGGCGTGCCGTCTCGCTGAGGTTGCCTTCGTCGGCCAAACGCTCGGCCTCGGCGCGCAACTTGTCCGCGCCTGAACTTAAGCCTTCAGCGCCGCGTTTCGCTGCGTCACCGACAGCCTTTGTTCCTTCATCTACCAGGTCAGAGATGGCAAACTGCTCGTCAAGTTCGCGGGCTTTGCGCCGCACGGTCTTTTGCCATTCGTCAATTTTGTCTTTGTAGTCGGCCATTTCGAAAGATTCTCTACCTCCAGTTCAGCGCCGCCGTTCTGAGTAACTGTACGACCGCACAAGGGCGCCGGTTTCAATGGATCACAGGGCCTTTGGCCCAGCCTGCTAATAATCTTGCGTGGTCATCTGCTTCATGTTAGAGTGCGATTATTCAGTGGTTGTCCGCTTTAGCGACTCGCCTGATTTTGATAGCCGTACAATAACTGAAGTAGTTCTAACCTCGGGCACAACCAGCAGGGGCTCCTTACAATAACCAGAAAGCGTGGCGACAATCCAAGCAACGCTCGTATCTGCCACCGGCAACTAAAACCCTTGCAAGTAACCAATTACTATGAACGACAAAGACGCTAAGGCAAAACTCCCCAGAAGCGCTCGCGACATACCGATTGCAGATCGTTTGCGGATTATTCGTGGTTTGGAATTCAGCGCGGATCTGGCTGACGCCGTAATTGCCAAACTCGCAGAGCAATCTCGCGTCATCGAGTTTCGCCGCCGCCGCTTCGTCTATCGCGCTGCCGAAGAGGCGGATGCGCTTTTTGCAATTATCAAGGGACGCATCAAGCTTTGCCGCATCGAGCCGCACAGCGACCGCGAAGCCGTAATCGATATTCTGCCTGAAGGTTCACTCTTCGGCGAGTCAGCCCTCTATTCGAAAGCTGGCCGCCGGGAGAACTCTGCTA
>WNEZ01003250.1_pt1 | contig 14003 bp, 16 predicted proteins | sample 5400521 | NCBI WGS metagenome assembly WNEZ01 (sample SAMN13153339, study PRJNA577476) | soil metagenome | isolation source: 120 cm saprolite under Douglas fir tree site 2 hole 1 replicate 1 | place: USA:California | collected 2015-04-18 | reverse complement strand
CGCGCAGATCACCGCCCGCGCCAAGGGAGACGACATGTCCATCCAGACATTCTCCCTTTCCCAGGAAGCTTCGGTGAAAATGCAGCAGATCGTCGACAAAGGCGGCTTCCAGTACGGCGATAAAGTGACCGTCTATTACGATCCCGGGACCATGAAAGCGGCCAAGTTCAAAGGGAAACCTTCCAAGCCGATCTGATTTGCGGAGCGGTTTCATGCTTCGCCTGCCCGCTGTATCCGGACGCTTCTATCCTTCCAACCCCCCTGAGTTGACCGCGCTTGTTCGGCAATACACCAAGAAAGAGAAAGACGCCGCACCGGCCCGCCCGAAGGCGTGCCTGGTGCCGCATGCAGGTTACGCCTATTCGGGACATGTGGCTGGCGCGGTGTTTTCCCAAATTGCGCTTCCGAAGAAAATCCTGATTCTGGGCGTGCGGCATTACCCGCGGGGGGAGCCCGCGGCGATTCTTTCCAGCGGAGCGTGGCGGACGCCGCTCGGAGACGCACAAATCGACGCATCCTTAGGGGCAGCGCTGCTGGAGGCCTGTGCGCTGCTACGAGAGGACAGCGTGGCGCACAGCGCGGAACATTCGCTGGAGGTGCAACTTCCGTTCCTCCAGGTGCTCCAGCCGGGATTCACGTTTGTGCCGGTTGCGCTGGGAACGGTCCGCTTTGAAGATCTGGTCAGCATTGGCGAAGCGATCGGGCGTGTCCTGAAGGATTGTGGCGAGGAAATTCTCCTAGTAACTACGTCGGATCTGAATCACTACGAAGATGACGCGACGACGCGGGTGAAAGACCGGAAAGCCATTGATCGAATCCTTGAGCTGGATGCACGAGGCCTGTTCGATGTCTGCCGCGACGAAAATATTTCCATGTGCGGCCTCGGACCAACCGTCGCGATGCTCACAGCCCTGCGCGAGCTGGATGCAAGCCGTCCGGAGCTTGTGCGCTACGCGACCTCGGCAGACGTTTCCGGCGATTTAGACGCCGTGGTTGGGTATGCGGGGATGATTTTCTCTTGAGCATCTGAACATCGGCATAGATGTCAGGATCTCTCATGAAAGAAAAATGGCTCCGGCACACGGAGCCATTTCTTTTCCAAGCGATCTTTGTTGAACGCCTCAGTGTGGACGTCCGGTAGAAGGCGCGGAGTGCGAACCTGCTGACGAAGGCGCCGAGGACCGTCCGGAATCGCCCCCGCGCGAGCCACCCCCGCCCGCTGCACTGCCGCCGGCAGAACCGCCACCGGAAGAACCGCGGCTGCTTCCACTTGCTCCCGGAAATCCGCCCGCCCGCTCCCCACTTGACGCCCGAGGCGCCGGTGGCGGCACCATGGTGCGCGGCGGCGGTGGAGGAGTAGTCGTGCGCGCGGAACTCGGCGCGACAGGAACCCGCGAAGGCGCGCTCGGAGGCGTAGCGTTCCCCGTGCGTTCCACGAGGTGATCATTTCTGGCTGCACCGGAAGCCGCCTTTTCCGATCGCGCCTCAGAACCAACCGGCGCGGCAGGTGCCGCGGGATTTGTGTTTACGAACCGGCGTTCGCCCGGATCATAAACGATCGACGAACCGTGACCCGGTGATCCGCCGGGCGCGCCGGCAAACGCGCTCCGCGAAACTCTCAGAGGCGCGGTTGTGCTAACCAGATTACTGCTGAGCACCCCGCGCGAAGGCGATCTTACGATTTTCCAATTCTCGCCAGGCTCAACAGAGGTGCGCCCGGCAAGAGTGCCGCCCCTTACCGGGAAAACGCCCTGCGTGAGGTTGATGGGTGTCTTGCCACGCACATCGAGGGGATGGACGGGAACAACCCCGAGCGAGCCTCCTCTGCCGCGAACGAATACGCCGGTCGACGGCCTCCAGTTGCGGAAGCCACCGTTCCCAAATCCTCCGGGCAGCCAGACCCAGCCAAAACCGGGCTCGAAGAGCCATCCTCCGAAATGGAAAGGCAGCCACCCCCAGGGCTGGAAGCCGCAGAAAGTCCAGCCAAAGACCGGATCGAAGAACCAACTGCCATTGTCGAAGGGCGACCAGCCGAATCCGGCGCCGTATGGACGCCAGCCATAACCGAAACCGCTGACGGGAAACCACGAACCATATGTGTAGAGATCAGCAAAACCCGAGGTGTAGTACGGCGAACTGGTGTAGCGCATCGCGGCGCTGGTTGCGGTGACAACGCTGTCAATGCGGCTGGAAACCCAGCGATCAAAGTCGTCGTCGGTCGGAATACGCCCTATGTCTACGGCACTTTCCCCCGCCTTCATCGATAGAGACTGGCCTTTGCTGAGGGCGGTCGTCTCACTCTTGTGAACCACAGAGATGCGTCCCGTCAGCACGCTGACCTTGCTGCCGTCGTCAAAATTATCAATTCGAAAAGTGGCGCGTCCCGTGGCCTCCGCGGTAAAGTCGCCGCCCGTCACGCTGAAATAATCGCCGCTGGCGGGATTGACGTAAACGCAAGCGGTGCCCTGGCGAAGAACCAGCCGCGTGGTGCGCGCGCCGTCTGCCATCGAAAGGTCGAAAAACTCCAGCACGGTGTTTTCATTGAGAAAAACCATGGCCCCATTTTCGAATTCCACCTCGGCCCGGCCGTTGTCGGTGGCCAAAACGTAGCCCTGGCGGATGGGCAGATTCAGTTCCGCGGTCTCCCAAACGGCCTTCTGGTCGGCGAGCGGATCGCCGTGCGCTCCCCGGGTGAAGCGCACATCGCCCTGAACGAGACTCAGGCGGATGATTCGAGCGTGGCTCGAATCGGCGGCAGCGGGGGGTACGCCGGCGAGCAGCGGAAACAATAGTGATGGGAGGATCCAACGGAGCAGAATTCGGGAAGTCATGTGTCACCCCCTAGTGGGGACGTGGCCGGTAGCCTATTGTGTGAGACGGCTGAAGACCGAGCCGGGTTGCGTTCCTGTAGACACCTCTAATGGTCTCGCCCGCCACCGCGGGCGTCAAGTGCGCGATAGGACTGTGTCTTTAGCGCCCGGAATGAGCGTCAACGCGCGCCCAGTGTGTCCTGGCGCTGAAATGCACATGCCCGTAGCACCGCTTCCGGCGTCAAAATGATAGGATTCTGCGGGCGACCATGCGGCCAATTGCATCCAGAATCTCTCAGTTAAACGGCGAGGGCGCCCTGGCGGTTTATGCGCGGGCGAAGGAACTCGAGCGCCAGGGCCGGTCGATCATTCACCTGGAACTCGGCGAACCGGACTTTCATCCGGCGGCTCCGGTCGTCGATGCGGTGCGCGACGCGGTGGCGGCGGGGCGTGACCGCTATGTTTCGCCGCGCGGCATCCCGGCGCTCCGCGAAGCGATCGCCGATTATCTAAAACGCACGCGCCGCCTGGACGCCGCGGCGGAGCAGGTGCTGGTCGCGCCGGGATGCAAGATGGCGCTGTGCCTCGCGATGATGGCCTTGATCGAGCCCGGAGACGAAGTCCTTTACCCCGATCCCGGATTTCCCATCTACCCGTCCTTCACGCGGGGCCTCGGCGCGAAGGCCGTTCCGTTCGGCCTCGAAGAAAAGAACAGATTCCAGCCCGATCTCGATGAGATCGCCGCAAAGATTACCCCGCGCACGAGCGTGCTTATCTTCAATTCTCCAAACAATCCGACAGGAACCGTCTTTGACTATGCGGCGCTCCACCAAATCGCGCGGCTGGCGCAGAAGCACGATCTCTGGATTCTCGCGGACGAGGTCTATGCGCGGATTTTGTTCACCGGGGAATACCAGTCGATTTGGGCGCTTCCCGGGATGGCGGAGCGCACCATCATCATCGACGGCTTTTCAAAGAGTTTTGCCATGACCGGCTGGCGGCTGGGATACGCGGTCGCGCCGCAACCGCTCATTGATGCCATGGACCTGTTGGTGTTGAACACTTTCACGTGCGCAGCGGAATTCACGCAAGTGGCGGCCATCGAAGCGCTGCGGGACTCTACAAATGCCGTGGACGCCATGGTCTCGGAATACCGCAAGCGGCGCGACCTCTTCGTCGCCGGACTCAATCGCATCCCCGGTTTCCGCTGCCAGGCGCCCGGCGGAGCCTTCTACGCCTGGGTGAATATCGAAGAGACCGGCATGCCCGCGGAAGATTTGGCCGTGCTTCTCCTCGAAGAAGCCGGAGTCGCTGGAATCGCGGGGGCGGCGTTCGGTCCGGGCGGCAGGAATTATTTGCGTTTTTCGCTCGTCAGCGCGCGTCATCTTCTCGAAGAGGCGCTGGAGCGCATGCAGAGGGTCTCAACCCGCTGGCGCGCCGCCGTCGCACGATAAGAGTCCGCGCGGGCGAGCACGAGGTCTGGCCGGAGCAGAGAAACATGAAATTTTCCATGCGGCTCGGCATCACGTTGCTTCTGGCGCTAGCGACTGCGGCATCCGCAAGAGCCCAAGCAACACCCCTCGCGGGCGCCGACCTTCATCAGGTTTACGAAAAGCTTCTCAAGCAGATCGACCAGATTCCGATTTACGACAACCACTCGCACGCCACGTTTGCCGACGATCCTGACGTCGACGCGATGGCCTCGCCGCCGGAGGCGAGCTCGGTGCTTCGTTTGCGCGACACGAATCCCGAGTTTGTTGCCGCAGCCAAGGCGCTCTTCGGCTATCCCTACGACGACTTCAAGTCCGAGCACGCCAAATGGCTCACCGACAGGAAAAAAGCCGCCGAAGCTGCCGGCGGCACTGCTTATTGGGACGCCATCCTGGACAAGATGAATATCGAGACGTGCCTCGCGAACCGCGTCGCGCTGGCGCCCTATCTTGACCCCAGGCGGTTTCACTGGGTTTTCTTCGTCGATTCGTTCTTGTTTCCTTTCGACAACCATGGCCAGATCGCCAAGAACGGCGATATGGCTGTCTACATTCCCCTTCAGGAAAAAGTGCTGCAGCGCTATTTGGCGCAGGAAGCGAAGAAAGCCATTCCTTCCGATCTCGCCGCGTACGAGGCCTTTGTGCGGCAGACACTGGCCGACAATCAGAAAAAAGGCGGAGTTGCCATGAAGTTCGAAGCCGCCTATTTCCGCTCGCTCTATTTCCGTGATCCCCCCCGTGACCAAGTCGAAGCCATCTATGCCAAGTATGTTTTGGGCGGCGTGCCTTCCGAAGAAGACTACCGCACCTTTCAGGACTACATCTTCCGGGTCTTGCTCGACGAAGCAGGCAAGCTGAATTTGCCCGTGCATTTTCACAGCGCGGTCGGCATCGGCGATTACTTCAGCCTTCGCAACGGCCACCCGCTAAACCTCGAAAATATCCTCCGCGACCCGCGGTACAAAAACGTAAAATTCGTCCTCATCCACGGCGGCTATCCCTACACCCTCGACATGATCTGGCTCACTGCGGCCAAGAACGTCTATACCGATTCGTCGCTTGCGGGCTACTACGTTTACCCCTCGGAGTTGAAGAACATCCTGAAACAGTGGATTTCGCTCTATCCGGAAAAAATCATGTTCGCCTCCGACGCGTTTCCGTTCAACGACGCGGTCGGCGCGGAAGAAACTTTCTGGCTCGCGGTCCGCTCCGCGCGTAGCGCCGTTTCCGCGGCGCTGGCCGAGCTCGTTTCCGAAGGCGCATTCACCGAAGAAAAGGCCCTCGAACTGGCGCGAATGTATCTGCACGACAATGCTGCAAAGCTGTACGGAGGCAAGCCATGAGCACCCCCACGGAGCCTAAATACATCTCCTGGAAAAATGTTGAGCGCGAGCAGCTGAATCCGCTCATCGACCGCGAAATGGTTGTCGGCGACAAAATCATGCTGGCGCGCGTGCTCCTGAAAAAGGGCGCGCATGTGCCCCTTCACAACCATCACAACGAGCAGGTCACCTACATCCTGGAAGGCGCATTGAAATTCGCCATCGACGGCAAAGAAATTGTCGTGCGCTCTGGCGAAGTGCTGTGCATCCCCCCGCACATGCCCCACGAGGCCTGGGCGCTCGAGGACACTGTCGATTTGGACGTCTTCAACCCGCCCCGCGAAGACTGGCTCAACAAAACCGACGACTACCTTCGCCGGGGACGCTAGGCGCTGGGTCCGGCTCTCGCCGTTCCCAAAAGCGCCATCGCAATCCCGTTACCCCCCGTTTTTCTTTGTACCCATCTTCTAATCAGAAAAGTGGACAGGGCCAAAGCTCTTGTTTACCGTGTATGAGTGGCTGATTCCAGGCGTGGGGTCAACCCTCTGAGAGGTGCATGATGAAGAGGTTGCTTGTACTGCCTTTAGTTGTTCTTGCGACGTCCTGTTTGGCGCGTGCACAAGAGGCGCCGCCCGGCGACCAGGCGGCCAACCCTGCTGTAGCTGGGGGTTTCGGAGGGACATCCGCCGCCAATGCAATACGGACTACGCGCCTCACTCTAGACGCTCTCTCGACACAGCCGCGAATTCTCTCCAGTGCCACCCTCGCGTCTTCTTTGGCCCCGGTTGCCCCTGATGCTTCGCCCGCCCCAGCGCCCGAGCCGAAATTTGTTTATGGAGGGCGCGACGATTACCGCTGGCAGCTCGGATTCAGCGTCGCCTGGTACAGATTTAGGTCCTCCATCTTCAATGCCAGCGCAGTTGGCATAAAAACTTCTGTGACGTATTTCACCAATGAGTGGTTCGGAATCGAGGGAAACGTCACCGCAGCCTTTGCGCCACAGATTTTTGATAGAGAACACGTCAAATTGCTTGTTTATGGCGCCGGGCCGAAGATTGCCAGGAGGCGGCACAATTGGGAGCCCTGGCTTCACGCAATCATTGGCGGAAGTCACGAGCAGCCGCAGGTGGGGGGCGGTTTTTCAAGGAACTCGTTTGCGGTTGAGGCCGGAGGCGGGGCAGATTACCGCTTCAACCCCCGTCTCTCCGGCCGTCTGGAAGGCAACTGGGTGCACACCAGCTTTTTCGCCCTAACGCAGAACAATTTTGAGTTGAACGGCGGCGTCGTGTTTCACTTCTAGAGAAACTGCGCTCCACACGCGCCCATTCTGTTCCACGCTGCAGGTTCGCTTTTCCGCCGGCGCTAAGCACAGCTCACCAGATCTTGCAGGCCTGTTCCCGCACCATCGCGTCGCCCTTCTTACACCCGAAGGCCTTGGCGAACTCCGCCATATTTGAGAGCGGCCCGTTCGCGCGGAACCGCGGAAGCGGGTGCGGGTTGGTGTTGGCCAGGAGACGCGCGTATTCCCGCCGTTCGTTCGCGTCCCACACTTGCGTCCATTCCTCGGCTATCACGTTACGCTGGTCAAGGATGCGACCGCGGCCTTCAGCAAGGAAAGGAAATGATGCGCGCCGAACACGAGCTGAACGGCCCAACCTTCGCGCACAAGATTCTCACTGCGGCCGAACTGCTCGCCGCACTGCCGCGAGTGAATGTGCGATTCTCCGTTACGCCGACGCTTGAGCGGCTACGCCCTTGAAGAAGGCGAGCAAGTCCGCGTTGATCTGGTCCTTGAGGGTCGAGCACATGCCGTGCGGCGCTCCCGGAATAACTTTCAGTGTGGCTCCCTTGACCAGCTTGGAAGAAAGCATAGCGGACGCGCCGATCGGCACGATTTGGTCGTCGTCGCCGTGAAGGATCAGCGTTGGCACGTCGAACTTCTTGAGGTCTTCCGTGAAGTCCGTTTCGGAGAAAGCCTTGATGCAATCGTAGACAGCTTTGTGTCCAGCCAGCATCCCTTGGAGCCAGAACGAGTCGCGCAGACCTTGCGAGACCTTGGCGCCAGGCCGGTTGGCGCCGTAGAACGGCGCGCTGAGATCCTTCCAGAATTGTGAGCGGTCGCTGAGCACGCCGGCGCGGATCTGGTCGAACGCCTCCATCGGCAAGCCGCCAGGATTGGAAACCGTCTTCAGCATCAGGGGCGGCACCGCGCTGATGAGCACGGCTTTGGAGACGCGCTTCGTGCCGTGGCGGCCGATGTAGCGGGCGACTTCGCCGCCGCCGGTGGAGTGGCCGACGTGAATCGCGTCCTTCAGCTCGAGCGCTCCAACGAGCGCCGCGAGGTCGTCGGCGTAAGTGTCCATTTCATTGCCATCCCAGGGCTGGCCGGAGCGGCCATGGCCGCGGCGGTCATGCGCGACGCAGCGGTATCCATGGCCGGCCAGAAAGATCATCTGATCTTCCCAGGCGTCCGCGGTCAGCGGCCAACCGTGGCTGAAAACGACGGGCTGTCCCGTGCCCCAGTCCTTGTAGTAGATCTGAGTGCCGTCTTTTGTCGTGATCGTCGTCATGGGATGCTCTCCTTCATGTTGAATCTTGGTTTCCCTCAAACTTCCTACGCGCCTTGGTTCTCCGTCATCTGTTCCGTATTGCGCACTAGAAAACCGGCGTGGCCTCTTCTACTTGCACTCTTAGGCCGCGCGAACCGTCTCGCCGCGGGATTTGATCGTCGCGAAAGCGCCGAGCACGACGAAGAGCAACAAAACAACGAGCTGCGCCACCTTAAATGGCGGCTCCGACTTCGTCGGAGCCATCGCTTTCAGCGCCGGCACCTTATCAAACAACTGCGCGACCAGGACGAAGACATTTAGATAGAGGGCAATCACGGCGTTGACCGCATATACCCGGCGCCAGGCCCCGGCGAGGTGACGCCCGTAACGCGCAAAGATCGCGAACGCCAGCGCGATCAGCGAGAGGATGCCGACCGCATGGGACGGCAAGAATTGATGGAACGGAAAGAAGAAGCCGGTCACGCTTGTCAGCACAGTGGTCAACAGAAAGACCCCCGTCCAGCCGTCGAGACGTTTCCCGCTGAGCAGCCCGAACGTGACGACTAACCCCGTGAAGATCCCGATCAAACTCAACACCACATGCACGAAGGTCAATGCCGTCATACCGAGGATCATGATGTCCCCCCTTCAGCAGAAGCTCCGCCTGGATGACCCGGTTGACCGACAAGATACACTTGGCCGCCTCCACCCGCAATGGTCAAGCCCAGTTTTGAGCTCCTCGTCGTTCTCCAATGCTGGGTCAGTTTCCGATTACCACGTTTGTCGTCCAAGTGAAACACTTTGAATCGACTTTATGCGAAAGAGTACTTGACAAGAAGAAGCCAAGTTGTATCCTAGCGCTATCAGCCTTGGGTAAAATACGGATGAGTCCTCATATGGAAACCGCTCGCCCAACTCAGTCACAAAGCTTTAGCAAATCACCATTTGGCCCGTTTCGAGGACTCCTCGCCGACGCGATCCGATTTTGGGAACCACGTCGCCTTCTCTACAACTTTGCCCTCTCCGCGGTTGCTGTTGTCTGGCTCGTAGCGACTTGGCCTCATTTTCGCCCTGCATTTACGCTGTCTTCGCTTCTCCTTCTTGCTGTCCTTGCATTACTCGCGAATGCTTGCTACTGCGCCGCCTACCTCGTGGACATTCCAATGCAGTGCTCATCTCTTAGCACCGTTTGGAGACGTCGACGGTGGGGACTATGGTTGATGGGAACGCTCTTTGCGATTGTTCTGACAAATTATTGGATCGCTGACGAGATCTATCCATTTGTCCGCTGAAACCGGGGAAAGCCCCATGGTGCCCGATTAGATGGGTAATCGTACATGTGATTTTGGCAGGATTTTACTTCTCCGGTAATTACGTTAATCAGGTATCTTGAAGCTCTCGATGTCTAAAGACGCAATCGCTTCGACGGATATTGGTCGATAGCGCGTGATAGATTTTAGTCTTGTGGAGGCCTAGATGGTTTTGCGAGTGTTGATGACGGGCGTTCTCCTGATTCAGCTACCATTGCTGACCACGCAAACAAAATCAGTCCATCCGCCCGTCGTACACCTTCCTCGGGCGGCGGTTAGTCGCATTCCTTCTCCCAACGGAAAGTGGACTCTGATTTTTGAATGTCCTAAGGATTGCAGCGAGAGGAGGCTGTCGATTGAAGATAGCGCCTCGCACACACGACGACTCATCGGAGAATACGAGCGAAGCTTGAGTATTTCTTGGGCACCGGACAGCCACCTATTCTTCGTTAACGATGCGTTTGCCAGTAACGAGGCTCTTAGTTATGTGTACGACCCGGTCGCACTTCAGGCTACGGACCTAGCAAAACTGCTCGTGGCTGGTGACCCGGGCGCGGCCCAATTCTTGGGTGTCGGGCACTCATATCTACAAGCGAAACACTGGGTCAACTCGCGGGAGTTACTCGTCGTCTTGTATGGGCATTTCGACGAGCCGCCTCTGGGTGGTTTTACTCTTCAATATTGGGTTGCCTTAGATGGGAATGTCCACAAGATTTCGCAGCTCGCGCGCGAGAAGCCTGAGTAGGAATCGCCGGTATAACATTCAGTGGAAGTCGGGTTACCATACATCTGCCCATCCATTGAAATCTTTCGGAAACAGTCTCAGGGATTCAGGACGGCGCTCCCATCACTTGATCCCCCCGAACCGGAAAAATGGAGTTGATTCAGGTTCGAAGGACTAGCACGCGATTTGTGCTCATCGTAGCCGCCGCACAGTCGAAGTCGACGATGACTAGCCTTTCTGGTGGGTTACAAAACCAAGTCCTCCCAGACGGAGGTTGAGCTGTTTCAGCGCAGCACGGTGCCGTAGAAGACATCGCGCCCTCCGCGCAGGTCTCTCCCGTAGGAAAGGACTACCGTCACGCTTCCGAGAAGTCGAACCTTGCACTGCGCTCCCGTGTCCCAGAGCCAGCGCTGCGAGCCAAACAGACCGGAGGAGTCTGCCACCGCCCCGGTATCCAGAAACGGGCCGAGCTTCACGGTGAAGAACGCAGCACGGTAAATATTTTTGTCCATCTCCCAATTCGCCAGAAAGTAGCGGCGTCCCAGCGGCGCGGCTCCTTTGCGGCCGTCCAGTGTCCCAGCATGGCCGCGAAGCCACAGATCGTTGTCGCGCTCGATGCCAAGTTGGAAGAGTTCATCGAGCGGCGCCTTCCCGGCAGTCCCTCCAGCGCGAAGCTGCGCCAGCATTTCATAGTCGTCGCCCGTAGCCCGCGGTAGCCAGCGCGCTCGCAGCGATCCGCGCAGTGTGGCAAAAGGACCCACCGCATCGGCAAAGTCGCGGCCCGCGCGCGCTTCCGCCGATGAATCCATCGTGAAGCGGCGCTCGGGGATGCGCACAAGAGATCGCTCCGCGCCCAGCCAGTACGCGACCGAGGTGCTATCCGTGAAGAACGGCTGCTCTGATGCGGAAGCGTGGCCAGCGAGATTCCGGAAGGCTCGATGAGCAACCTCGAGGCCGGTGCTCCAGTTCCACCGGCCGTTCACAACTGACCGAAGATGTACGCCGCCTGCAACCCGCCGCATATTCAAATCAGTCAGCGGCACACCCGGAGCGAAGAATGTCTCCGAGAGATTCCAGTTTTCATTTCGCGCGTCGAAGTAAACCCGCAGGCGCAAGGCAGGATCGTGAAGGAGCAGCGCGGAAAGGGAAGCAGCGAAGCGGCGTTTTTCAGAATCCCAGCGAGCGAGCGACGTGAAATTCACCGCTGCGCCGGCGATGTTGTAGTATTCGGGATAAACGGTCGCGTACGGCAACCCGCTCAGGAGAGAAATCATTCCTTCGAGCTTGGAATCTCCCCACCGGTTGCGCTCAATCACATGCAGCGTCGCGTCGTAATCACCTGAGCTGGAGGCCGCGAGTTCGATCCGCTGGCGCGGGAAAACGCCGAGATTCTCCAGCCGTGTCTCCGTGCTGAGAAGCGCATCGCGAGTCAGGATCTGCGGAGCATTGAAGCCCACCGCGCGAGCCAGCAATTCTTGCCGGAGCCGCGGCGCCGGCGCAACATTCACCGACCGCAGCCGCGGTTTGTCCACCGCATTCCAGTATTTAAGCGCCGCTTCAAGATTGCCTTCGAGAAAATAAAGCGTGCCGAGAAATTCGCGCGCGTAGGCGTCTTTCGGTGCCAGCCGAAGGGCCTCGCCCAGGGCGCGCTTCGCAGCCTGAAAATCTTTCTGTTTATAGGCGGCGCCGGCGGACTCGACCAGGAACCGCGAATCTCTTGGCGCTTTGCGGTGGCCTGCCTCGAATGCATCTCTTGCGTCATCCCAACGTCCGAGTCGCGCCAGCGCCAGCCCGGCAAGGAAGTCCAAATCTGCGGATTGGTTGACAGGGCCGCCCGCGAGTTTTGCGGCTTCTTCCCACCGTCCCGCGTCGAACGCTCTTTGCGCCGCCGCGATGCGCTCTGAATCCGGCGCAGACTCCTGCGCATGGAGCCCGCTGCCCGCGGCGGCGAGCAGGCCCGCAACAATGCCCATGCGCAATCCCAAAATGAGGATCAGTTTGCCGGTTCGGGCGCGGCCAGGAGCATCCAGTTGCGGACAGCCTGCCATTCTCTCTCGAATTCTCCGCGCTCAATGCGAAGCAGTTTGCCGCGCGCGGGATCGTTGACGAAAACCGCTTCATGCTCCCAATCGATTCCCGTCACGACCACGTAATGCAGCGGCGCCTTCTTTCTGCCCGGCTGCATCCCGATGATTATCGGCCTGCCTTGCGTCAAATGCTCGCGCAGATCGTTCCATCCACCGCTGATTGCGAAAACGCGGAAGCCCGACTCTTTCAGATACCGCTCCATATCGGACGCAAATATGCCGCGCGCTTTGGGAGAATACAGTTTCTTCTGGATGGTGTCGGAGTCGGCCCGTCCCGCCACGATAGCCGTCCCGTGCGCGCTCCAGTATTGCAGGAGCATCGCCAAAGAAGCTGAGCCACAGCCTTCTTCAGTTTGCTTCACGAACGGAACATCGAGCCACACGCCTGCTTTTTCCTGGGGCGCCGGCAGGACCGAACGCCCCTGGAAAAGAAGCAGGAGCAAACCGAAAGTAATCCGGTTCATCCGCGTAACGTATGGCTTCCAGTTGGGAGAGCTAACGAAGCGCAACCGCCAGGACGATGATGCCGATCGCGATCAGGATGATCCACAGCAGATCGCGGTCTGAAATGCGCCCTGCAGCGAAGTCTTTTTGCGCTTCACGAGACCTCTCGGCAAGCTTGGCCAGGTCTTCATCGCTCAGTTGGCCTACGGCCTTGTCAATCTTCTGATAGTCGAGATTGACGGATTTCAGCGCGCTTTGCCCCTTCTCTGAGGACAATAGCCCCCGGACGGCTGCCTCATTGGCTTGCCGTGTTTCCGCGGGCCGGGCCGCGTCTTTTTTCAGCTCGTCCAGCGAGACCACATGCTGCTTTTCCTGTGCCTGGGTCCGTGCGGGCATACCCGCGAAAGAGAGTAGAGCGGCAATCACCAGTGTGCGTGAACACCACGTCCCATACAGTCTCATGCTGCCTCCTGTCGTTTGGCCGGGGTCTCTTTAGTTTACGAACTACCATGCATCATGACAAGGTGCTTTGAAATCCCTTGTCGAAAAACAAAAGCCAAGTCGGCAAAGCTACTGCTCGGCAGGCAATGCCGGCTGGTACTTGGTCATGTCAACTTTGTCCCACTCGCCGCGCTTGATACCTTCGCGAATCTGCGCGGCGGTCTTGCTTTTGCGGAACTGTTCGTACGCGTAGAAATCCTCCTTCATGCAGATGTTGCAACCCGCCGCGTGCCGGCTCACAAAACAGTCGAGCAGGCTGCCGTGGCCCTGGCTGCGGTCGCAATGGCAGTAACAGGGCTCTTGGTACAAAACCTTCTTGATGCGTGCCGCTACCGCGTATGCATTTTGCTCCACGGGCTGCGGAAAAAGGCTTGGGCTCATTGTCACCGGCAGCGCGCCTGATGGAGCCTCACTGTGAAAGGCGGGAACGGGCTCGGCATTTTCAGCTTGCGTCGCGCGACCACCAGGATTTGACGAAGCCCGTTGAGGAACAAGAGCCAGGACAAGCGCCAATCCAGTTAGGGTCAAGCTCGCAAGAACCTTTCGCGCACCGTGCATCGCACCCTCCCCTGTTTGCAGGACGGCATAGTTCTCTTGAAATGGCAGTCTAAACAAACCCACGCCGTCTTGCCGCCCTGGGGATTTCATGCCCGCCAATGACTGCCGGCAATTATTGGGTGGCGCCGGTATGCCCCGGATCATTCGCCGGAAAAGGAAAAGGAGCAACGGGAAATCGCCCCGCAACGTGCCGCGCCCGAAGATTGCG
>WNEZ01021185.1_pt1 | contig 14008 bp, 14 predicted proteins | sample 5400521 | NCBI WGS metagenome assembly WNEZ01 (sample SAMN13153339, study PRJNA577476) | soil metagenome | isolation source: 120 cm saprolite under Douglas fir tree site 2 hole 1 replicate 1 | place: USA:California | collected 2015-04-18 | reverse complement strand
GCTGAAAGCAGGCATCGTGCTGCTGGGCTCAAGGTTTCTACTCGGCGACGTGTTGAAACTTGGCGGCGTAAGCCTCGCACTCGTCGCCATTGAAATCGCCGGTGCGATTGCGTTCATGACATTCTTGGGCCGCGCTTTCGGATTGCGTCCTAAGCTGACGTCGTTACTCGCTGTCGGGTCAGCGGTCTGCGGGGTCAGCGCCATTATCGCCACACAGGGCGCCATCGAAGCCGATGACGAAGATTCATCGTTCGCAATTGCGGCGATTCTCGCGCTCGGCGCACTGTCACTCTTCACGTTTCCGCTGATCGGCCATGCACTGCACCTGAGCGACCACGCTTACGGCCTGTGGGCGGGTCTTGCCGTCGACAACACAGCGGAAGCGACGGCCGCTGGCGCACTCTACTCCGACGCCGCGGGCAAACTGGCCGTATTAGCGAAAACCACGCGCAACGCGATGATTGGTTTTGTCGTGCTCGCGTACGCGATTTACTGGGCCAGCCGTGGGCAAGCCAAGACGGTAGGGAACAAGGCAGCGTTCCTTTGGCAAAAATTCCCTAAGTTCGTGCTCGGCTTCCTGTTGATTTCCGTTCTGGCCACCTACCACTTCTTCACCAAGGAGCAGACTACCGCCCTTGCCAATCTTTCGCGTTGGGCCTTTCTTCTGACCTTTGCCGGCGTAGGGTTGCGGACCAACTTCCGCGAGATGCGAAAGCAGGGCTTGCGCCCGTTCGCCGTGGGGGCCATCGGCGAAGTGGTCATCGCCGTCTTTACATTAGCGCTGGTGGCGGGAGCAGGAAAACTATTCGGCTTTTAGCGCTGGCAAAAAGCAACAGGGGCGCCAAGGGCGCCCCTTCTTCGCTGTGAACTCCGTGCTCCGCGCTCTGCGTACTCTGTGTTAAGTCTTTGCGTTCCTCAAATCCCCAGCACGCTTACTAATTCCTTAACGGAGGCCGCTGACTTCCGCAATGCCGCATTCTCGTCCGGCGTCAGCTTGATCTGAATGATCTCCTCAACGCCCTTGGAACCCAGCTTTACCGGCACGCCGACGAACAATCCCTTAATTCCATACTCGCCATCCAGATATACAGCGCAAGGCAAAATCTTCTTCTTATCTTTCAAGATGGCCTCGACCATTTCCACGGCAGCGGCTGAAGGGGCGTAGTATGCCGATCCCGTCTTCAGCAAATTGACGATCTCGGCGCCGCCCTTGCGGGTGCGTTCAACAATCGTGTCGATTCGCTCTTTTGGCAGCAGATCCGGTAGAGGAATTCCGGCCACAGTGGAATAGCGAGGTAGCGGCACCATATCGTCGCCATGCCCGCCGAGCACGAAGGAATGAACGTTTTCCACGCTGACTTTGCACTCCATCGCCACAAACGTGCTCATGCGCGCGGAGTCCAGCACCCCTGCCATACCCATGACGCGGCTCTTCGGAAACCCGCTTACTTTCCAAGCCGCTTGCGCCATAGCGTCCAATGGATTGGTGACGACGATGATGATGCAGTTCGGCGAGTGGCGCACTATTTGTTCGACGACATCCTTCACTACATCGTAGTTAGCCTTCAGCAAATCGTCGCGGCTCATGCCCGGCTTGCGCGGAAATCCCGCGGTGATCACCACAACGTCGCTACCCGCCGTTGCGCTGTAATCTCCATTGGCAGTAGAAATTCCCGTCGCCCGCGAATCGCTTCGTGTTATGGGCCCGGACTCCATCATGTCCAGCGCTTTGCCTGCCGGCGGGCCGTCCAAGATATCGGTCAAGATGACGTCGGCCAATTCCTTATCGACAATTCGCTGTGCCGTCGTCGATCCCACAAATCCGCCACCCACCACGGTAACTTTCTTCCGCATTCCGTCTCTCTCCTCGCTTCAATCCGGGCTCTGTTATCTCGCGACCGCGTGCCCCGCCATATTCTCGATAATTGCTGAAGCAAATGCCGAGGTTCCGACTTTGGTTGCGTTGGGCATCAGCCGTTCCAGGTCATACGTCACACGTTTTTGCTGAATGGTCCGGGCAATGCCATCCTCGATGAGTTTCGCGGCTTCACCCCATCCCAGGAATTCAAACATCATCGCTCCGGAAAGCATTACCGAGCTCGGGTTGATCACATCTTTGTCTGCATATTTGGGCGCCGTCCCGTGCGTAGCCTCAAAAACGCCAAATCCATCGCCGATGTTCGACCCGGGCGCCATGCCGAGCCCGCCCACCTGCGCCGCGCAAGCATCCGACAAGTAGTCTCCGTTCAAGTTGGAAGTCGCCAGCACACTGTACTCATCAGCACGCAGCAGCACTTGCTGAAACACAGAGTCCGCGATGCGGTCATTGATCATTAGCTTCTTTTTCCACTGACCCTTGCCGTGCGTCGCGTAGATGGCGTCCAGGGTTTGTTTCACTTCCGCATAGACACATTTCTTGAAGTCGTCGGTACCCTGCTCCAGCCCTGGCTCGATCATCCCGCCGTTTTGCTCGACGGTCAGCGCCGGGTTCCTGTCGAGGTTATCGATGATCCAGCTCTCTCGCTCGGTCACCGTGTCTGCGCGAAACTCCTCGCGCGCGAGCTCATAGCCCCAGTCGCGAAACCCACCCTCGGTAAATTTCTGGATGTTGCCTTTGTGCACCAGCGTGACGCTCTTGCGCCCATGCGTAAGAGCGTACTTGATAGCCCTGCGTACGAGCCGCTTCGTCCCAGTTGGCGAAATGGGCTTAATACCTACACCAGAATCCCAGCGAATCTGTTTCTTTCCGTCCTTCAGCATGTCACGATTCAAGAATTCAAGCAGCTTCTTGGCTTCCGGCGAGCCGGACTTCCACTCAATCCCGATGTACACGTCTTCCGTATTCTCACGAAAGATCACGATGTCCATCTTTTCGGGATGTGCAACAGGGGAGGGAACTCCCTCGTAATAACGTACCGGCCGTTCGCACGAATACAAATCCAGAATCTGTCGCAGCGCGACGTTCAGCGATCGAATGCCGCCACCAACCGGAGTAGTCAGCGGCCCTTTGATCGCCACGCGAAAGTCGCGAATGGCTTCAACGGTGTCGTTCGGCAGCCATTCCTTGAACTCGTTGAACGCTTTTTCCCCTGCGAAAACCTCAAACCACGCGATGTGCCGCTTGCCACCATACGCGCGGTCCACCGCGGCATCAAACACTCGCCGGGAAGCCTTCCAGATGTCGCGCCCGGTGCCATCGCCTTCGATGAACGGGATAATCGGCACATCCGGCACGCGCAGCTCGCCGCCGCTGTAATCGATGCCCTTGCCTCCGGCAGGAATGGCCTGCCCGTTATAACTGCTTTTCATAGTGCGTGCCCCTTGTAAATCCGTTCGTTGAAATTGCGGCGATACTCGGCAGAAGCGACCGAAGTCTGACGCGAATTAAAGAAGATACCACAAACCAATAATCCCGCGCGCCGCCAGAACAGCGCGGGGGTATACTTTCGGGGCGTCAATTTCGGCCAAGAAAAAGGAGAGGAATCCCATGATGATTGATTGGAATGAATACCACAAGGAGATCGGCGCCAGACTGGGTGAGTTGATGAAGCTCAGCCCCGATACGGTTCGTGGCTACCAAACGCTGAGTGCCGCCAATTCCAAAACGGGAAAGCTCGATGAGAAAACGCGGCAGCTGATCTCGCTGGCCGTTGCGGTCACCACGAAATGCGACGGTTGCATCGTTGTGCACAGTGCATCGTTGTGCACAGTGAAGCGGCCTTGAAGGCCGGAGCAACCAAAGAAGAAATTGCGGAGGCGCTGGGCGTTGCGGTGGCCATGAATGCCGGAGCCGCGCTCATTTACTCGACGCGCGTACTCGATGCGGTCAACGCGAAGAGCGCCCAAGTCCGCACCGCGTAAGCTCGACGGCGGTGGCGCGGCGTACCTGCCTGGCACAAGTTTGCGATGCTGTGGCGAGCTTCGCCCTAGAACAAGTTCCACAAAAACTGGTTGTACACCTCGTGGTGGAACTGCACTTCGGGCGCTTTGACGACCGTACCCAATTGCCGCGGACAGCGGTCCGCCGAAGCGCGCTTTAGGTCCGCGTATCGTCCCTTCACGTCGGCGCCGAATAGGGCCGTGGTCCACTCCGCTTTCTCAAAATTGTCGATTGCGGTGTAGATGTTGTCGGGCAGATAGCGTGGCGCCTGGCGGAGGTTCTTGATCTTCGCGGTTTCACCGTCGAGTCCCGTCTTGAAGATCGAATACATAACCATGTAAGGGTTTGCGTCGGGCGCCACTGCTCGCACTTCCGTCCGCATGCTTCGCTCGTTGCCGATAGGAATGCGCACCATGGCTCCGCGGTCGACCGCCGACGCCTTTAGCTGGTTTGGAGCCTCGAAGTGAGGATCGAGCCGCCGATACGCATTCACACTCGAATTGAATAGCAGGCAAATATCATTCCCATGCGTCAGGATGCGATCCACGAACTCCCAGCCGGTCTTACTCAGCTTTTCTTCTCCCTTGGGATCCCAAAAGAGGTTCTTGCCATTCTTGCTGACGGAAACGTTGGTGTGCATGCCACTGCCGTTCACGCCCACGACGGGTTTGGGGAGAAAGCACGCAGTGAAGCCCATGTTGGTGGCCACCTGCCGGCAGATCAGTTTGTAGAGCTGAATCTGATCGGCAGCCGCGACAACCTCACCGTAGCTGTAATTGATTTCAAACTGCGAGGGTGCAACTTCCGGGTGGTCCTTCTCATTCTGGAAGCCCATAGCGCGTTGCACCTCCGCCGTCGTGTCGATGAAAGTGCGCAGCGGATCGCCCGGCAAGGAATGGTAGTAACCACCGGTGTTGACGTACTCGAACCTAAGTGTTTCGTGATACCGCCGCTCGGCGTCAGAGCCCTTGAACAGAAAACCCTCGATCTCGTTAGCGGCATTGAGTGTGTAGCCCTTCTTTTCGTATAGATCGTCGGCGTAGCCCTTCAGCAGGCCGCGAATATCCGCGGAATAGGGGGTACCGTCTTTGTCGATCACGTCTCCGAAAATAAGAATCTTGCCGGAGCCGAAGACGTCCGACGGCGCCCAGTAGAACGCGCCCCAATCCATGGTCAGGCGCAAATCGCTTTCGCGCTGGGCGGTAAAACCGCGGATGGACGAACCGTCAAAGGTCAAATTGTCCCAGCTCTTGATCAGGAACTTCTTGTCGTAGTCGAGCATGTGCAAGCGGCCTTCCAGGTCGCTGAACAGCACGGTCACGGCTTTAATGCGCTTCTCGTCGGCCAAATACTTGACGCGCTCTTCCTGCACTTTGTGGGGGGCAACGCGATCCAGGCGCTGCTTCTTGGCCTTCAAATTCAGTTCTTCCAGCTCGTCGTACGGCAGAGCAAGAAAGTTACGCAGTTCGGTCGACATGTCTCTCCTCAATTTGAGTTGTAAAAGAATTCGGTGGGCAAATTATAGGCACAAAATGGCTGGCCATTGAGCGGTTAGCGTATCGCGCTGCATTTCCAAGCGTCAAATTGAAAAAACTCCAGTCATGCTGCAGAAAAATGAATTACACAAATCATCTTTTCCGATAACATTTTCCGCGGAAGTCAGTCGTAGTACTCTTGCCCGAGGTGCGTGATCAATTCCTCGCCCATCATCCACCGCAAAGTATTCTTCAGCTTCATCAATTGAATGAACAAATCATGCTCTGGATACAGACCCGGCGCTGTCATCGGGGACTTAAAATAAAAGCTAAGCCACTCTTGGATTCCACGCATTCCAGCGCGCTGCGCCAAGTCCAGGAACAGAACCAGGTCCAGGACGATTGGCGCCGCAAGAATCGAATCGCGGCACAAAAAGTCCACTTTGATCTGCATTGGGTAATTGAGCCAACCAAAAATATCGATATTGTCCCAACCCTCTTTGTTGTCTCCGCGCGGCGGATAATAATTGATGCGAACTTTGTGAAAGACCTTGCCATACAACATGGGGTAGAGCTGCGGCTGTAAAATATATTCGAGCGCCCCCAGTTTTGATTCTTCTTTGGTCTTGAACGATCCGGGATCGTCTAGCACCTCGCCGTCCCGATTGCCCAAAATATTGGTCGAGTACCATCCATCCAGCCCAAGCATGCGAGCTTTAAACGCGGGCGCCAGCACGGTCTTCATCATGGTCTGACCGGTTTTAAAGTCCTTGCCGCAGAGAGCGACGTTGTGCTCCAGCGCCAGTTGCTGGATTGCAGGAATATCGACGGTCAGATTCGGTGCGCCGTTCGCAAACGGTACGCCGCTGGTTACCGACGCCCACGCATAGAGCATCGAGGGCGCAATGGCCGGATGATTGGTCTTCATCGCCTCCACAAACTTCGCTGGGGTGGAGTGCACTTCTTCCGGCTTGATGAACACTTCCGTCGAGCCGCACCAACAAGTCACCAACCGCGAAACGCGTTTGGTCTTCCGAAAATTCTCGATATCTTCTTTGATTTGCAGCGCCAGATCGTACTTGCTCTTGCCCTTTTTTATGTATGTGCCGTCCAGCCTCTTTACGTATTCGCGATCGAACGCCGCTTTCATCGGCGAAATCCCGGAAAGAAATGGCTCCACTTTTTCGAGGTCCTTGTCGCTCAACACGCCCGCCTTGCTGGCAGCTTGGTAAGCGTTGTCCTTGAAAATGTCCCAACCGCCGAACACTAAATCCTTCAAATCGCTCAGCGGGACAAACTTCTTGATCAGCGGCGAACGCGCATCCGTACGCTTGCCCAGGCGGATCGTGCTGAGTTGCGTTAGCGAGCCCACTGGCTGTGCTTTTCCCTTTCGCACCAGCTCAACGCCAGCCATAAACGTCGTGCTGACTGCGCCCATTCCCGGCAGCAGCACGCCCAATTTGCCTTTTGGCGGCGCGATCTTCACTGGCTTATCCATTCCACTCCTTCTTGAACTTGAGTTTCTCCGCATCCGATGGCTTACGCTCGCGTAAATGAAGCAGTTCTATCCCTATCAACAGGGAATCGCTCATTCTCCATACGTCGCGAGTAAGCACCGAACAGCCAGTAATGATGCGCGAACGACGCCAGTTTTGCAAACTGCGTGACGTGTGCAGATGCGGCGGACGCCCTTCTGCAGCCACCTGCTTGCCGGTCAGATATGTGTATGCAGCAGCACCGAGGCACCCATGGTTGTTATTGACATAACGATTACTCTAACCTACACTCCAGACAAAGGTATTGAGAGTCCCAATAGGTTCTCCCGGTTGCATTGCAGGAGCAAAGCATGGTACGCAGAACGGCTGCGACAGTTGCAAGCGTAGCTAGGCGGTTGGTGTCTCAAGACTCGGGCTGCGAGCCTGGTTACTTGCTTAACGCTCTCTTCAAGAGTTCTACAGTCGGCGTGGCCATTTGTGATCGTCAACTTCGGTTTTGCGCGATCAACGGCGCATTGGCCTCTATGAACGGAGTACCCGCTGCGTTTCATCTTGGCAAGACCATCCATGCCGTCCTGGGTAGCGCTGCCGCCAAGATTCAACCCGCCTTCGAGCGAGTTTTTGCGACCGGCCAACCGCTAGCCAACTTTGAGGTGACCGCGGAATTGCCGGCCCGCGATGCAGTTGGTCACTGGAACGAGAGTTACTTCCCAATTAAAGACGATAGTGGACGCGTCCAGCAGGTCGGTGTGATTGTCCTGGAGCTCACAAAGCGCAATGAACTCGACGCGGCACTCTTAAGACTGGCCAACAAATTGGCTCGCATAACAGCGACGCTGCGCAGCGATGCGAGTGCGCTTCAACTCTCAGGTGCGACTCGCGGAAAGTCGAAGGATGCTTTTGCGCGCTCTGTGGGACTGTTGGAAAGCTGCTTATTGGACACCCGAGGTATTTCGCAATTGTTGCATGACGCTCGGTCCTTGGCAGCAGCTCAGTCACCGCGTGCTTCCAAGGCAAGGCAACTCGAAGCGCAGCACGGGCAAGACTTCGCGGCCGCCGACCCAATCGAGAAAGAAGTGGAGTACCCGAGCTTACTCTCTTCGCGCGAGCGAGAGGTCATGGCGCTGCTCGCCACCGGCCAGACCAATAAGCAGATAGGGACCAAGCTTGTGATTAGTACGAGAACCGTGGAAAGTCACCGTGCCAAAATCATGCTAAAGCTCGATATGCATTCGATCAGCGAACTGGTTCGCTACGCAGTTCGCACCCACCTGATCCAGCTCTGATAGCTAAATTGCCTCTCAATTTGGTAACGAGGCCCCCCCGGGCTTCGGAAAATGGCTCTTGACAGGGGATGAATACTTCAGTGTATTCTGTAGATACCGAAAGGACTGATGTTACTGCATATATGCGAGGTGCCGGGCTGGCGACCGGCGCGAAATCGGGAGGGACACTTGAACGAACGGGCGACGCAATACACGCTGACTCCTGTGGGGCAGAAATTTATTTTGCATTGGGGAGAGATGGGAACGCGGTGGGGGATTAATCGCACCGTGGCGCAGGTGCACGCGCTGCTGTTTCTATCGCCCAAGCCGCTGCCGGCAGATGAGATTTCGACGACTTTGGCGGTGGCGCGGTCGAATGTCAGCACTAGTTTGCGGGAGTTGCAGGGGTGGGGAATTGTGCGGGTGGTGCATGTGTTGGGAGACCGGCGCGACCACTTTGAGTCGATCAAAGACGTGTGGGAGATTTTTCGGATTGTTTCGGAGGAGCGGAAGCGGCGGGAGATTGATCCGACGCTGCGAGTGCTGGCGGAATGTGTCGCGGAGTTGAAGGCGGGTCCGCAGGGGGATGCTTACACGCGGGAGCGATTGGAGAGCATGCTGGAGTTCTTGACGGCAATGACGGGATTGTTTGAAGAGATTTTGCGGATGCCGACGGGGGCGTTGAAGGGCGTGGTGAAGCTGCGCGGGAAGGTGATTACTTTGCTGGGAGGGGAGAAGAAGAAGGCGGGATAGGAGAGCGGAAAAGATAACGCAGAGGCGCAGAGGACAGCCAGGTTCGCTGAGAAGAGGGAGTTGCAGCATGATTTCGCTGGCATCGGAGTTTACGGACGGGAAGGGGCGGCACGCGCGCGGATGGTTGTTTTTTGACGCGGAGTGCGCATTTTGCACGCGAACGGCGCGATGGCTACGGCCGATCTTGGAGCGGCGCGGTCTGGCGGTGGCTCCCTTGCAGGATCCGCGCGTCGGGGCATTGCTGGGTCTGGCAAAGGCGGCGTTATTGCGGGAGCTGCGGTTTTTGCTGTCGGACGGGAGTCAGTTTGGCGGAGCGGACGCGGTGCTTGCTGTAGCTCGCGAAATTTGGTGGGCGCGGCCGCTGGTTTGGCTGGCTAGGATTCCGGGGATGATAGGGCAAATGCGGCGAGGATATTACTGGTTGGCGGCGCGGCGGAGTTGTGCGGCGCTGCGGTGTGAGATTCAACGGGCGAGTTAAGCGAAACCAAAGAAGATTTCACCACAGAGTTCGCAGAGGGCGCTGAGAAGATTAGGGGAAGGACGCGCTGGTAGTAGCGCTCGTATTGGGGGATTACGTCGTTGGCGCAGAACTTTCGCTTGGCGTTGATGCGGGCGCGCTGGCCCATTTCGCGGCCGCGGTCGGCGCGCGATAGTATTTCGATGGCGTAGCGGCCGGCCTCCTTTACATCACCGGGTTCGACTAAGAAACCATCCACTCCGTGCTCGACGACTTCGGGAACGCCACCGACATTTGTGGCGACTACCGGGACTTCGCAGGCCATGGCTTCCAGCGCGGCAAGCCCGAAGGATTCTAGTTGCGAGGGCAGCAGGAAGAGATCGGCGGCGGAGAGTTTCTGGTAGACGGCATTCTGTTTGCCGAGGAAGAACACGTCCTTCTGCAGCTTTTTCTTGCGGACGAGATATTCCGCGGCGCCGCGGTCGGGACCATCGCCGATTAGGACCAGCTTGGCCGGCATCTTGGCACGCACCAACGCAAAAATCTCCACACAGTCTGGCACGCGCTTTACGGGGCGGAAATTTGAAAGATGCATGAGGATTGGCTCGCCATTCGGCGCCCATTGCGCGCGCAGTTCTTTGGCATCCGTGCGCGTGTAGAGGTCGCAGTTCACGAAGTTGGGGATGACATCGATGGGGCGCTTGATGTCGAATTCCTTGAGCGTTTGCGTCAGCAGATAGTTTGAAATGGCGGTGACGCCGTCGCTCTCCTCGATGGAAAAGCGAGTGATGGGGAGGTAGCTGCGATTGCTTCCGACGAGAGTGATGTCCGTGCCATGCAATGTGGTGACGAACGGCAAGCGCCGGGGCGCGGCCATGGAGCGAGCAAGCATCGCGCTGACAGAATGCGGAATCGCGTAGTGCACGTGCAAGATATCGAGTGATTCGGACTCGAAGACTTCCAGCATCTTGGTGGCGAGAGCGAGCGTGTACGGCGGATGATCGAAAAGCGGGTAGGAGGCGACCTCGACTTCGTGAAAGAAGATGTGAGGGTCGGCAAGATTCATGCGGATGGGCGGGGCGTAGCTGATGAAATGGATGTCGTGCCCGCGCGCGGCGAGTTCCTGGCCCAGTTCCGTTGCGACAACTCCGGAACCGCCATAAGTGGGATAACAAGTGATGCCAATGTGCATGAGATCGCCGCTACCTTCTTCTAATCGCTGCCCGTACCTTACAACAATACGCTCGTAAGCGTGCTGGCTTGCGCGCGCAGGAACGCGGATGCTAGAGTCGCCCACCCGGTGACTCTATCCCGACCTAGAGTACCCGGTTAGACGCATGAGCGGCCGGAAACGTGACAGGACGCTAGACCGGTCGTGTGGCTCACCGACGAAGCGATAGCCAACATGAAAAGCAAACTGACCCAGGAAACTCGAGAACTGACCACCTCGATGCGGCGGCATCTGAAGAAAAGCCGCGCTATCGCCATGCTGGGCTTTGACTTAGAGGCGGTGTCCCGAGGACGGGCGATCTTGCGGCTGGATGCGCGGCAGCGCCACAAACAGCTCAATAATGCGGTGCATGGTGGAATTCTGGCGGCACTGGCCGATACGGCGGGCGCGATCGCGGCTTACACCACGGTACCCGCGGGAGTGGCGTTGGCGACCATCGAGCTGAAGATAAGCTATTTGGAATCGGTGGCGGGTGGGCGAATCCGGGCGAAGGCGACGGTGCTGCGCACCGGACGGAATTTCGTGGTCACCGAATGCGAAATTTTCGATCGCAAGGGAACGCTCGCCGCTAAAGCATTAATGACCTTCGGTGCGGCGGGCGGTCACTCGCTTCAAAAATAGACTGCGCTTATTCGTCTCCGCCGTTCGCGGACTCTTCGCCGTCTTTGTGGACGTACTTGATCACGCGCTTGAAGACCAGCAGGTTAGGGCTGCCCTGGCGCGTCAGCTTAATGCAATCGCGGTCGTACCATTCGACCGTGCCGCGCAGAACTTCGCCGTTATCCAGCACGATAGCCATCGGCGTGTGCGCTTGCATTTGCTTGACCCAATAAAAATTTTCCGCGTGCGTAACTTCAGGCGGAGCGGGCTTCTTGCTTGGTGCGGGACCATTGTTGTTGCTGTGCTGCGGTCGGGGCGGGGCTTGTTCCTTAACGTCCGCGAATCCCGTACGGAACATCCGTCGGTTCACCATGACTGCTCCTTGTGAAAAAGGTGGCCAGGCTGTTATCTATTCCCTATGATGCGCCCGAACGTTCCCGGGTTACAGTCCAACATTGCAAATTGTTAGTAATACAAATTCCTCTGAAATTTACACGCCGGAGACAATGCCGCGCTCGGGAGTTGTCACCAATGATGCCGCGAGCGCGTCAAGGCCGAGTTGGCGATTGAGATTGCGGCGCGCTCCGGCGTGAAGCTCGTCAAATCCGGCGATGGCGCGCATAACCCATGTGACGTTTACGGAATTGGCGAGCGCTGTCAATTCTTTGACTAGCGGAGCATTGCGGAGTGTCGACTGTTTGACACCGGAGGTCAATTCCAGAAGATCGCTCAGCAGGCCGTAGAATACGGCGATTTGCTCTTCGAACGAAGATTCGCGATCTTTCGCGAGCGCGGCGGTTTCCGCAAATAGTTGTGCGAAGCCTTCGCCGCGCGCAGCGCGCTCCAAAATGCGTAAAGCGTTTCTTCGCTGCTCCGCAGCTTGCTCAAGATTCATTTCGATGGCCAGGCCAGGGCTGCCTTCGGCAAGCTGCGCGGCCAATTTGCGCTCGGCCGGTTTGTGGTCGGTCTTATCCTGCAGAATCTTCTCGACGTCGGCTTGCGGCAGCGGCGCAAAATGAAATTGCAGGCAGCGCGAGACGATGGTCGGTAGCAGAGAATAGGGCGACGGAGCGGTCAGAATCAGCGTTGCGGAGCCAGGCGGCTCTTCCAGGATCTTGAGGAAGACGTTGGCGACGTCCCAGCGCATGGTGTCCGCGCCATCGAGAATGAAGACGCGCCGGCGGCCCATCGGTTGAAAGTAGGCGGCGCGTTGTACGGCGCGAAGCTGGCCGATGCGGAGCATGGGGCGAGCGACTGGGTTTTTCAGGCGCACCGGGTCGGGTACGAGCGCCCACACGTCCGGATGCGATTGCAGGATCAGCGGGACGCGTTCGACCATGGCGGCGTCAGCACTTTCGCCGCGCTCGGCGAGGCCTTGTTCGAGCAGAGCTTGGGGATCCGCGAACAAACTGATGCGCTGGCAGGTGGCGCATTCACCGCAAAAGTCGTCGGTGAGGCGCTCGCAATTCGCGGCTTGAGCAAACATGCGCGCCAGCGTGAACTTGCCGACTCCTCGCGGACCGGTAAAGAGCAGGGCGTGCGGAACGCGTCCGCTGCGCAGAGCACCGCGGAGCGCCGTCACTACCCGTTCATTGCCGAGAAATTCCGCGAATCCCATGCGCTCAGCCACCTTTTTCCGATTTAGACGCCACAGCTGTGCTGAGCACGGGTGCCACGGCGGTCAGCACGTCGCGCGCAATCTCTTTCACCGAGCGCATGGCGCCAGCCTGTGCATCGAAGCACTCAATAGTGACCCAGGGCGCGCTGCGGGCGAGTTGATCGTACATAGCCGCCGCTTCCTGCAAATGGCGTAAGCTGGCCTCCAGCAGATCTTGCTTCGCGCTGGTGTAAGTGCGTTGCGACTTGCGTCCGACCAATTTTTGGGCCTCGACGGGAGGAACGCGCAGGTACAGGATCAGGTCCTCGCGTGGGAGGTCGTAGATGTTGTACTCGAGGTGCTCAATCCAGCGTCGAAAATCATCGCGTTTTTCCGGTGGAACGCGTGCTGTCTGATGGGCGAGATTGGAGCCGATGTAACGGTCGATCAGAACGATTTTGCCTTCGTTAAGGGCTGACTCGATTTTGGGTTTAGCCTCAAAGCGATCGCCGGCATAGAGCAGGGCAGTGAAATGTGGATCCACGGCTTCGAGCTTCGAGCGCACCGAGTTCGCCGTTGAGAAATTGGCCGACCATTTTCCCGAACCAGGAATCGTATTGTGGAAAGCCTGTGGAGTAGACGCTGTGCCCGCCTTCGCCGGCGGCGATAGCGCCGTGCAGCAGATCCATCTGAGTGCGTTTCCCGCTGCCATCGATACCTTCGATGGCAATGAGTCTGCCGAGCGCGCGTCTATTTACGTTTAGGCGCAAACCAACCTCAATCCGGGATAAGTTGCAGCTAGGCCAGTCTAACCGGAGGTGTTCGGTGTCGCAACGCCGCGCGTGCTACGATGCGAATCGGAAGCGAGAGCGCTCGTGGATGATCATCAGAAGATTCGAGACAGTTTGTTGCGGGTGCAGGAACGCATTGGTGCGGCGGCGCGGAAAGTTGGCCGGCGCAGCGACGAAATTACGTTAATTGGCGTCTCAAAAACGCAACCGGCCGAAGCGATTCGCGCAGCTTATGAGGCGGGCTTGCGGCATTTCGGGGAGAATCGCGTGCAGGAGTGGGAAGGGAAGCGGGCAGAGCTCGGCGATTTGCAGGCTAGCTGGCATCTCGTTGGCCATTTGCAGAGTAACAAGGCGGCGCGGGCGGCCGGGCTATTTCACAGCGTCGATTCGGTCGATGATTTGGCTTTGGCCCAGCGGCTGGACCGCGCGCGTGGTGAGCAAGCTAATGCGCCCAAATTGCGGG
>WNEZ01012586.1_pt1 | contig 14011 bp, 9 predicted proteins | sample 5400521 | NCBI WGS metagenome assembly WNEZ01 (sample SAMN13153339, study PRJNA577476) | soil metagenome | isolation source: 120 cm saprolite under Douglas fir tree site 2 hole 1 replicate 1 | place: USA:California | collected 2015-04-18 | reverse complement strand
GGAGCGCGCTCGCGGTGACCGGCGACATCGACGCACTCACGCTCCGCGATTTCGCGCTGCGCTCATGGGAAACACGCGGCTGGTCCGCGGGAAGGGGCAACTCATGAATGGACGCCCGCTCGATGCCGTCGTCATCGGTGCCGGCCCCTACGGTCTCGCGGCGGCGGCACATCTTCGTGAGTCAGGTGCCGACGTCCGCGTGCTCGGCACGCCGATGTCGTTCTGGCGGGAGCACATGCCGCGAGGCATGCGTATCCGCAGCCGCTGGAACGCGTCGCACATCGCGCACCCGCGAAACGACCTCTCGCTCGACGCGTACGAGAGCGTCCGTGGGCGGCCCATCGAGCGTCCCATGCCGCTCGCCGACTTCATCGCCTACGCCGGATGGTTCCAGCAGCATGTGGCGCCAGACGTCGACGCGCGCGACGTGGCGCGAGTGCATGCGAGAAGCAACGGCTTTCGGGTGGTGCTCGCGGACGGCGAGTCGATCGACTGCCGACGCGTCGTCGTCGCGGCCGGCATCTCCGCGTTCGCCTGGCGTCCTCCGGAATTCGCGGACCTCCCGCGTGAGCTGGCGAGCCACTCGAGCGACCACTCCGAGCTCGGTGTCTTCGCCGCGAAGCGGGTCGTCGTGATCGGCGGCGGCCAGAGCGCGATCGAGTCGGCGGCTCTCCTCCACGAGGCCGGCGCGGACGTCGAGGTGATCATGCGTCGACCGGTGCTCCGGTGGGTGGGGCGCGCGACGCGAGAAGGTCTGCTCGGACGGGTCTTCTTCCACCGCACGGACGTCGGCCCCGCGCTCGTCAGTCACCTCGTCGCGCGACCACCGCTCCTGCGGCTGCTCCCGGAGGGTCTGCAGCAGGAGGTGACGCGTCGCTCGCTCGCCCCCGGCGCCTCAATCTGGCTGCGGCCGCGCGTGAGCGACGTGCGGATGACGAACGGGAGGCACGTCGCTTCGGCCGCGCGCACGAACGCGCATCTATCGCTCCGGCTCGACGACGGATCCACGCGCGAGATCGATCACGCGCTGCTCGCGACGGGGTTCCGGATCGACGTGCGGCGCTACACCTTCCTCGATCCGGCGGTGCTCGGCGAGATCCGCTGCCTCGATGGCTATCCGGTGCTCGGGCCCGGCCTGGAGTCGTCGGTGCCCGGCCTGCACTTCCTCGGCGCGCCGGCCGCGCGCACCTTCGGACCATTGCTCCGCTTTGTCTCGGGCACGCAGTTCGCCACGCGGTCGCTCGTCCGCGGCGTCACGAGGAGGGCCGCCGTCACAAGTGAGCTGGACGGCGACGCGTCCTTCGAGAGCGCGCTGCGCGAGCGGCGATCGACGTGAGGGCCGGCCGACCGCGGCGGCACGGCGCGCTCGTGCTCGGGAGCGACTACAAGGCGCTCGGGATCGTGCGCAGCCTCGGGCGCCACGGCATCCCGGTCTGGGTGCTGAACGACGAGCATCATCTTGCGGGCTGGTCGCGGTACGCGGGCCGGACGCTCGACTGGCCGGAGGACGAGTCCGAGCGCGTCGAGTACCTGCAGGCTCTCTGCGGAACGGAGGACCTGGCCGGGTGGGCGCTCTTTCCGACCGGCGACGACACCGCGGCGCTCCTGGCACGACACCACGCCGCCCTCAGCGCTCGCTACCGGCTCACCGTCTCCCCATGGGACGTCCTGCGCTGGGCGTACGACAAACGTCTCACGTATCGGCTCGCAGCCGACCTCGGCGTCGATCACCCGCGCACCTTCTATCCGCGCAGCCGGGAGGACGTCCTCGGATACGCCGGCGGCTTCCCAGCGATCCTCAAGCCGGCCATCAGGCCGGCGATGAATCGATTCACCATCGCGAAGGCCTGGCGGGTAGAGGACCGCGCTGGACTGGTCGCGCGCTACGACGAAGCTTGCGCGCTCATCGACCCGTCTCTGATCATGATCCAGGAGCTCGTCGCCGGCGGCGGCGACACCCAGCTTTCGTATGCGGCTCTGTGCCGCAGTGGCCGACCGCTCGCGTCGCTCACCGCGCGACGGACGCGTCAGTGGCCGATGGACTTCGGTCGCGCGAGCACGTTCGTCGAGACCGTGGTGGCGCCCGATGTCGAACGGGTGGCGTGTCGCGTGCTCTCCGCGATCGGCCTGGACGGGATCGTCGAGGTCGAGTTCAAGCGCGATGCGCGCAGCGGACGCCTCATGCTGCTCGACGTCAACGCGCGCGCTTGGGGTTGGCACACGCTCGGTCGCGCCGCGGGTGTGGACTTCCCGTTCCTGCTCTGGGGGATGGCGAACGGCGAGGGCGTCCCGGCCCTTCGCGGGCGGCCGGGGGTGCGCTGGGTCCGTGCGCTCACCGACGTGCCGACGGTGCTCGGCGAGATCCGTGCCGGGCGGCTCGGCGTCGCGGAGTATCTCCGCTCGCTGCGCGGCCCGATCGAATTCGCCGTCCTCGCGCCGGATGATCCGCTGCCGGCGCTGATCGAGATCCCCTTGTCGCTGCGCCTGGCGCTTGAGCGGCGCACGAGGGGCGGCGACGCCCGGGCGGCGGAAGAGAGAACGGCGCTCCCGATGGGCGACGCATCTCCGCGCCTCACGTCACGATGAGACTGCTGGCGCCCGACGATCCACGCTGGCTCGACCTCGCGCGGCGCCACGCCGACGCGACGATCTTCCACCATCCGGCGTGGGCGAAGCTGCTCGCCGATTGCTATGGCTATCGGGCGATGCTTGCCGCGGACGTCGAAGGCGATGCCGTCATCGGCGGTCTCCCGCTCCTCGACGTGTCGCTGCCCTTCCGCCGCCGCTGGGTCGCTCTTCCGTTCACCGACGTCTGTCCGCCTCTGCTGAGTGGCGATGCCGGGCAGTTCGTCGATGATCTCGGTGAGCTCGCGCGAGCGGCCAGGCTCGATTCTCTGCAGATCCGCGCGCCGCTGCCTGCTCATGCCGCGATCCACAGCGAGTCTGGCTTCGTGCGGCACGAGCTCCAGCTGAGCGGCGACGTCCGCGCGATCTGGAAGCAGCTCCGCCGGAACCACCGGCGCAGCGTCGTCGACGCCGAGGAGGCGGGCGTACGGACAGAGCGCGAGAGCTCGGCGCGGGCGCTCGAAACCTTCTATTCGCTCCACCTGCAGACCCGGCGGCGGCTGGGCGTGCCGGTGCAGCCGCGTCGCTTCTTCCGCCTGCTGTCGGAGCGGATCGTCGAGCCGGGCCTTGGCTTCGTGCTCACGGCGTACCACGGATCGCGGCCGGCCGCCGCGGCGGTGTTCTGCGGCTGGAACGGCACGCTCGTGTGCAAGTACAGCGCGCGCGCCGACGGCTTCGTGAAGAGCGACGCGATCCATCTGCTCTTCTGGACGGCCATCCGCTGGGCCTGCGAGAACGGGTACCGCGTGTTCGACCTCGGCCGCTCCAGCGTGGATCAGGCACAGCTGCGGAGCTTCAAGACCGGTTGGGCGGCTCGGGAGCTCGACCTGCCGTACTCGCGGATCGCGCGCCGCCCGACGCGGTCGTCGCCGCGCCGTCTCCACAGCGCCATGGGGATCGTCATCCGGCACTCGCAGCCCTGGCTGTGCCAGGCGATGGGTGAGCTCCTCTACAGATACGCCGGCTGAGCGCGATGCGGATCCTGTTCCTCTGCGCGGATTTCGTGTGGCCGCCGAACGGCGGCGGACGGGTGCGGACGCTCTCGCAGCTGCGGGTGCTCTCGTCGTTGCCCGAGGTCGACGAGGTCCGGCTCTTCACGCTGAGCGAGGACCACGTCGACCGCGCGCTCCGCGACGAGCTCGCGCGCGAGCTGCCAAAGGTCGGGGCGCTCGATCCGGTCTTCCACCCGATCCATCTGTTCAGGCACGCGCGCTACGTCCCCCGCGTCGCGTGGCTTCGTGCCGCGCGCGGCGTGCCGTACCTCGCGGCCAAGTGGGAGTCGCGCTCGGTCCGCGCGGCCCTGGAGCGCGAGCTCGGCCGGGCGCGCTTCGATGTCGTCTGGCTCGCCTCACTTGGTCTGGCGCGTTATCTCGATGTGGTGCGCCGCCGGCAGCCGCACGCGCGCATCGTGCTCGACGGGCACAACGTCGAGAGCGACATCTGGCGCCAGTTCGCAGGACGGCAGAGCGGCGTGCGCAGGCGGCTCGCCGAGACCGAGTGGCGTCTCGCGCTGCGCTTCGAGCGCGACGCCCTCCGCGCGGTCGATGCCGTCGCCGCGATCTCCGACGACGATGCCCGCGCCTACCACGAGCTCGCGTCCGTACATGCCACCTACGTTCCGCAGGTCGTTCCGTTCACGCCACCGCGCGGGACGCCCGTGCGCGCGCCGCGCATCTGCTACGTCGGCACGCTGTCCTGGCGGCCGAACCTGCGCGGGCTCGACTGGTTCTGCGCCGAGGTGTGGCCTCAGGTGCGCGATCGCCTTCCCGACGCGACGCTCGAGATCGCCGGCTCGGGGTTGCCGCGCGACGGCGGGGGAGCGCCGCTCGTTCCCGCGGCCTGGCGTGTCCCCGGCGTCGCGGTGCTTGGCTACGTCGCCGATCTCGCGCCGCTCTACGAGCGCTCCGTCGCGCTGGTCGCTCCGCACCTCGAAGGCACCGGCGTGCGCATGAAGCTGCTCGAGGCGTTCGGGCACGGCGTCCCGGTCGTCACGACGCCGGCGGGCGCGGCAGGCCTGCCGATCGAGAATGGCCGCGAAGCGGTGGTGGAGGCGGAGCCGCGAGCGTTCGCCAGCGCGGTCGTCTCCGTGGCCACCGACGTCGAGCGCGCCCGGCTGCTGCGCGACGGGGCCCACGCCTTCCTCGAGCGGCACCACGGACTGGGGACGGCGCAGACCGCGGTGCGCGTGCTGCTCGGTCGCGCGGACGCGCCGGCCGCCGCGCCGGCCGCCTGACGCCTGCGGCGATGCTCGACGTTCCCTTCAACACGCACGCACATGTCGCCTCAATGAGCCGTGTCCAGCGTCAGCGTGGATGCCGGCCGTGATGCGGCGCGCTGCGACGTTGGACCTCGCGGTCGTCGGATGCGGCGCGGTGGTCGAGCGGCTGTACCGCGGCGCCCTGCGCGCGCTGCAGGCGCGAGGCATCGCGCGGGTGTCGGCGCTCGTCGATCCGGATCCGGCCCGAACGTCCGCGCTCGGGCAGCACTTCCCAGCGGCGCGCGCCTTCAGCACGCTCGCCGACGCGCTCGCCGCACGGCGCGTCGCGCTGGTGATCGTGACGTCGCCCGCGCGTCTGCACGCCGAACACGCCGTCGCCGCGCTGGGCGCGGGATGCCACGTGCTCTGCGAGAAGCCGATGACGATCGGCGTGACCGACGCGGAGCGGATGGTCGCCGCCGCGCGGGACGCCGGGCGCGTCCTCGCGGTGGGGATGACCCGGCGGATGTACCCGTGCGTCGCCGACGCGCGCGAGGTCATCTCCAGTGGCACGCTCGGGACCGACCTGCGTTTCGTGCATCGCGAGGGCTTGGTCTACGAATGGCCGGTGGCGACGGACGCCGCGTTCCGCATGGCGACCGCGGGCGGCGGCGTGCTCGTCGATCTCGGCTCGCACGCGCTCGATCTCGAGAGCACCCTGCTCGGTGCGCTGAGGGTGACGAGCTACGCCGACGATGCGCAGGATGGCGGCGTCGAGACGAACTGCCGGGTCGAGCTGACCGGGCCGGTCGCGCGTGGCGTCGCGCAGCTCTCGTGGAACCAGCCTTTGGTCACGGCGCTCCACGTCACCGGGACGCTGGGGGAGCTAATGCTCGATCCGCGGCAGGTCGGCGCGCTCCGCTGGCGCCGACATGGCGACGCCTGGAACACCCGCGTGAGCACGGCGACCTGGCCGTCCGATCTTGCCCTACGCGGCGCGCGCGGCATGCCGCGCCATCACCACGAGTGCATCTACTACCAGATCGTCGCGGTCCTGCGCGCGATCGTGCACGGCGAGAGCGTGCCGGCCGACGGCCTGGACGGTCTCGCGACCGCGAGATCGATCGAGGCCTGCTACGCGCGTCCGCAGCCGCTGTGTCTTCCGTGGCTCACCGATGCCGAGCAGACGCGGATGGATCTCCGGCACCACGGTCGGGAGCGATGGACGGCGGCATAGCGGTCATCGGCGCCGGGGGCTTCGTCGGAGCCCGGCTGCTCGAGATGGCCGTCCTCGGTGGCCGCACCGACGTCGTCCCGGTTGTGCGCGCGGTGCGCAGCATGGGTCGGATCGCGCAGCTCGGCCTCGCGTATCGGGTCGGCGACGCCGGGCGGCCCGACTCGCTGGCTTCCGCGATCGCGGGGTGCGAGGTCGTCGTGAACCTGACGAAGGGCGACGCGCGGGAGATCCTGAGCACCACGGAGAACGTGCACGCCGCGGCGGTGGCGGCCGGCGCGCGCCTGCTGGTCCACCTCAGCTCGGCGGCCGTGTACGGTGCCGCCTTCCCCGCGGATCTTCCCGACGACGCGCCGCCGCTCCCGGGTCACTGGATGCCCTACGCGCGCGAGAAGGGACGCGCCGAGAACTTCCTCCGTACCCGGATGGGCGACCCCTCCCTCTCGATCGTCGTGCTCAGGCCGATGCTCATCTGGGGTCCCGGCTCGCCCTACGTGCTCGGGACCGCGACGTCACTGATCGACGGCAGTGCCTGGCTCGTCGGCGACGGCAGTGGCATCTGCGGCCTCATGTACGTCGACAACCTCGTGCGGGCGATCCTGGCGGTGGCCGCGCATCCCGCGCCGTCGTCGGCCTTCTTTCACGTCGGCGACGACGAGACCACGACGTGGTCCGAGTACTACGCGGCGCTGGCGTCCGGTCTGTGCGTGGACCCCTCGACCATCCACCGCCTACCGGCAGGTGCGTATCGGCCCCGAGTCGGCGACCTGCTCGACGGGGTGCGCGGCAGCGACGCATACCGCTGGCTCAAGGACCGCGTTCCGCTCGAGACGCGCGCCGGGCTGAAGCTGCGGATCGCCCGCGCACGTTCGCGCGGCGCGACGTCCGGACGAACCGTGAAGTCGAGCCCCGCGGTCACCCGCGAGCTATGGAACCTGCAGACGATCCGTCACCGGCTGCCGACCGGCAGGTTCGCCGCGACGTTCCCCGCGACGAGCACCACGTCGTTCTCCGCGGGGATGGCCTCGTCACTGACCTGGCTGCGCTTCATCGGCATCGGCGACGCCGCGGCCTGAGGGACCAGCGCTCGAGCTATCCGCTCGCTCGCGTGTCCGTCGCCGAAGGGGTTCGCGATCCGCGCCATCTGCTGGTACGCCTCGTGATCCTCGAGGAGGTGCCGCGCCTCGCGCAGGATCACCTCCGTGTCCGTGCCGACGATCCGCGCGCACCCGGCCTCGACGGCCTCCGGCCGTTCGGTCGCGGCGCGCAGCACGAGGACCGGCTTTCCGAGGCTGGGCGCCTCCTCCTGTATCCCGCCCGAGTCCGTAAGGATCAAGGTGCTCCGGCGCATCAGCCGGATCAGCGAGGCGTAAGCGAGCATGCCTGGGCCGAAGCTCTCCCTGCGGTGCGCAGTCACGAGCACGATCCGTCGGTCGGCCGGTATCTCGGACAGCGCCGCGTGGTCCGTGCCATCGTCGCGGGCCAGGACATAGCCGAGAGCGTCGATCACGGTGTTGCCCGTGACGTGGACCGTGGACGGATCGGCACCCTCGCGCAGCAGGTTCTGACGCGCGCGCTCGGTGGGCGCGAAACGCAGATCCGAGAGCCCATCGACGATGCGGCGGTTCATTTCCTCGGGGAACGGACAGCGCCGGTCGCTCGTGCGGAGGCCCGCTTCGACGTGTGCCACGCGGGCGCCCCGATAGAAAGCGGCCAGACCGGCGCCGAACGCCGTCGTCGTGTCCCCCTGCACGACGACCCAGTCGGGACGCTCGGCGTCGATGACGCCCGCGACCCCCTGGAGGATCGCCCCCGTGAGCGACGCAAGATCCTGGTTCGGTGTCATGAGACGAAGGTCGTGGTCGGGGACGATGCCGAAGAGATCGAGCACCGGTGCGAGCATCTCGCGGTGCTGTCCGGTGACGCAGACGCGGACCTCGGCGGCGTCGGTGTACGTCCGCAGCACGTCGACGAGAGGTCCGAGCTTGATCCCCTCGGGTCGCGTGCCGAGGACGAGGAGGATCCGGGTCACGAGTTCGGCCATCCCGCGGATGCGGCGGTACTCCCGGCGCGCACAGGGAACGAGCGCTCCATAGCGGCGACCGCCTCACAGCTCTGTTCGAAGCGCGGCGCAAGGACGTTCCAGTCGAACAGTGCGAGATCGGGCAGCGGCGGCACCGGCTCCCGGAGCGCGCGCGCGATCTGCGCGGCGAACGCCGTGGGCTCGGGCGGCGCGAGGTAGACGTTCGGGAAGGCGAGGCGGCGCAGCTCGGCGAGATCCGTTGCGACGACCGGCTTTCCCGCGGCGGAGTATTCGAGCACCTTGATCGGACAGGCCGCGTCGAAGTATGGATCCGCGTCGCCCGGATACAGGCCGACGTCGGTGGCCGCGAAGTAGTCGGCGACCTCGGAGTGGGGCACGGCTCCCGTCGCGACGAACGGAAGACCGCGTTCGCGGCAGCGAGCTTCGAACTGGCCGAGGCCTTCGCGCGGCAGCCAGCCTGCCGCACCAACGGCGAGGAACACGATGTCCGGTACCGCGCGCGCGACCTCCGCGAGGGCGTCGATGAAGAAGAGCGTGGGGCTGAAGGTCAGTCCGATGAGGCTCACGATCCTTTTCCCCTCCAGTCCGTGGCGGCGTCGCACCACCTCGGGCCGTCCCGCCGCCATCCGCTGCAGGTCTACGCCGTTGGGCAGGTACACCGAGCGTCCGCCGCGCGCGCCGACGCGGTCAACGAGGACCGACGACGTGCAGAACACCGCCTCGCTGTTCCGCACGTACTCGGCCTCGATCTCGGGATACGTGCAGAGGTCGAGGTAGTCGAAGATCCGCGGGACGCGCACGTCGAATGGTGGAAGGCCGATGGCCTTGTGGCTCAGCCCGTAGATGAAGAGATCGAACCGGCCCTCGGCCAGGATTCGCCGGGCGCGCCGCCGGAAGAGCCACTCATTGGGACGAAAGCCGCGGGAATAGTCGCCGGTGAGGCGGCCGACCGGATTCGGAAGACGCACGGCGCGATGGATCACGAGCGTGCCGGCGCGTTCGGTGCGCGACCGCATCGTGCTGAGGAGCGCGCCGGGGCCGCCGATGACCTCCCACGTCAGCACGTGGATCTCGTGGCCGCGTGGCAGCAGGCGCTGGATGAGGTGCCATTCGCGCTGCCCCTCCATCCGGGACCAGGGCAGATGTGGTATCCAGAGGATCCTCACGACGCTAAGGAAGGCGCGCCGGCGTTGAGGCCGCCTGCGCTGGGGCGTTGAGGCTTACGGCAAGAGGGCGAGATGCGCTTTGAAAAGCTGCCCGTACACCGTCGGCGTCCCGGTGTAATCGGTCACCAGGGAGAGCATCGAGCAGGCCGTTCCCCAGTTGTCCCAGGTCCACGCCTGGTAACTGGTCTGGTGAGCGTCGAGCCAGCTCAAGAACGAGTTCCACCAGGCCGAGTCACAGGTGTCCGTGCCGGTCTCGGTGACGATGACCGGGACCTGCGCGATGACCGGCGCCCCGGTGTTGTCCCAGCAGGTGACGTTGTTGCAGTAGTTGAAGTTGTAGACGTGCCATGCGGCCACGAGGTTGTTCTGCGGATCCGCCGGCTTGTACGACAGCCAGCGTGAGAGGTAGTCCGAGTAGCCGGTGCCGCCGAGCGCGATGACGTTCGTCGCGCCCGTCGCGCGCACCGCGTTCACGAGCGTTTGCATCCCGGCAGCTTGGAACGGCACGCCGGCACACGTGCCGCCGTCGCGCCAGCACGTCCACGCCGCGACGCTGTCCTGCTGGCTGTCCGGATACGGCTCGTTATACAGCTCGAAGATCGCGGCGTTGTTGCCCTTGAACGCGGCGGCGACCTGCGACCAGAACGCCGGCGCGTGATCCGCGTCGGCCATCGGCTGCTGGTGCGTCGCGAGCGTCGTGCCCGGCGCGTTCCAGTGCAGATCGAGGATCGCGTAGACGCCGTTCTGGTTGAGGAGGTTCACGTAATTCTTGATCGCCTGCTGGTAGCCCGCCCCGGACCAGGTCGGATTCACGCCGTTGATGCCGAGCCAGCAGTCCTCGTTCAGCGGCATCCGCACGACGTTCGCGCGCCAGCTCTTTATCGCGTTGACCGAGGCCTGATCCATCGCGCCATCGGAGAAGCCCCACCCGCCATTCAGCACGCAGGCCGACTCGGTGCCGGAACGATTGACGCCGTGAAGGACGACCGGCTGGCCGACGCCGTTCACCAGTCGGTTGCCCTGGACGTGGAGCGGCGAGGCCGCGCCGGACGGTGCCGGCGCCGGTGTGGGTGTGGGCGTCGGCGCGGGCGTGATCGTCGGAACGGGTGTCGGTGTGGGGCTCGGCGCGGTCACGGCGAAGGTCGCGGCAAGCCCGTTCCAGGCGAGCGTTTGTGCCCAACCGGCCGAAGCGACACCGATCTTCACGACGTACGTGCCCGGGGCCGAGCTCGACGCGGCCGTCCAGCTCATTGTGTAGCTGCGCTGCTGCCCGGCCGTGAAGACCTGGTCGATGAAGAACTGTTCAGCGAGCTTCGTCGTCGCGTCCGGCGCATAGACGTAGATGTTCACGATGTCCCCGCTCACCGCCGTCGCGCTCGTGACGGATCCGCTGATCGTTACCGCGTTCCCTGCGGCGACGCTCGACGGGCTCACGGTCGCGCTCAGTCCGAAGCTCGGTGTCGGTGTCGCGGTGACCGCGGGCGTCGCGGTCGGCATCGCGGTGACCGCGGGCGTTGCGGTCGGCGTCGCCGTGGGCACGGCCGTCGGAGCCGCCGTCGGTGCCGCGCTCGCGCTCAGCGTCGGGCTCGGCGTCGGAGCCGTCGTCGGTGTCGAGCTCGATGTCGATGTCGGAGTCGGGCTTGTGGTCGGCGTCGGGCTCACGACGGTGATGCTGGGGCCGGTCACGACGGCGTACTGGATGGCCCAGTCGGTCGAATCGACCGACAACTTCACGACGTAACTGCCGGGGCCCGTCGTCGCGGGCACTTGCCAGGTCACCGGAAACGAGCGTTGCTCGCCCGCCGCGAAGGTCTGATTAGCGAACCAGATCTGGTAGGCGGGGCTCGTGCCACCGGTGTTCCAGACCTCGACATCGACGAGCGCGGTCGCCGCCGTCGCGCTCGTGACGCTCGTGACGACCGCAACGGACGCGCCCGCCACGACGCTCGACGGTGTGGCCGACGCGCTCACGGCGAAGCTCACTGCCGGCGACGGCGTCGGCGCGGCGGTGGGCGTGGCGCTCGGCGCGGTGCTGGGGACGGCGGTCGCGGTGATCGTCGGAGCGACGCTCGGCGGCGCGGACGTGACCGCGGTCGGACCGGGCGGGCCGCTCGTCGGCGTCGGTGCGGGCGGAGCGCCCGTCGGTGTCGGCGCGGGCGTTCCTACCGGCGCGCCGGCGACCGAGATCGCGGCCGCGTTGTCATTCGACGAGTAGAGGGTCTTCCACGCCGGGGCGTAGGCGACAAGGTGCACCGCGTATGTCCCGAGCGCCGCGCCGGTCGGCACCGCCCAGGTCGCGGTGTAGATCTTCCGCTCGAATGCCGAGAATCGATCGGCGTCGAACCACTGCTGGTACGCGATCGTCGTGCCGCTCGGCGCATAGACCTCGATGCCAACCATCGCCGTCGCTGCCGCCTCGCTCACATACGTCGCATCGATGCGCACGGTGCTGCCCCGCCCGGTCGTCGCCGGCGAGACCGTCGCGCTGGAGATGATGCTCGGGCTCGTCGACAGCGCCGTCTTGAGCGCCGCCGGTTGCGTCGCGACGGTCGCGCCCGCCGCCGGCACGACATCGACAAGACTCATCACGCCGTCGTCCTCCATCCAGGTCAGGCCGTCGATGACCGGCCGCACGCGTAGCGCGTAGGTCCCGGCCGTCGTGGGCGCGCGGACGCGGAACGCGAACGTCGCGATGCCGCCGGAGGGCACGGCCGGCTCGGCCTGTATCGCCACGCGGTCGGGAGTGGGCCACCCGATCCCGATCGAGCTCAGGCTGCGATCGTCACCCGCGACACCGAGCGCGACCTGCTGTCCCGTGACCCCACGCAGCCAGGTGCGGGCACCGATGTTGCGCAAGCGGACGGTGATCGTCGACGCCTCACCGGGCTTGAGCTTCAGATGGCCCGACTGATCGACGAGCTGGCTGTGGAATCCGAGGTCACTCACCACGACCACCGCGACTCGTTCGTCCTCGAGCCAGATCGACCCAGCCGCGAGGAGCCGGAGTGGCAGGCGGTACGCACCGGGGACCCGCGGCGCGCGCACCGAGAACGTGAACGTCCCAATGCCACCGGGAAGCACGAGCTCCTCCGCGGTCGTCGCGACGCGGTCCGCCGCCAGCCAGTCATCGCGCATCTCGGTGAACGCCGCGGAATCGCCCGCGATCGCGAGGTCGACCTGCATATCTGGAACGCCACGGCGCCATGGCGCGATGCCCGTGTTCCGGAACCGCACCGCGTAGCTCGCCGAGCTGCCAGGTGCGAGCGCCGGTGACGGCCCCTGGTCGACGAACGCGCCGTGCAAGAACAGCGCGCGAGTCCCCGGCGGGAAGGAGGTGACGGAGAGCGTCAGGCTCGCGAATGCGATCGTCCCCAGGACGAGCCCCGCGGGCTTCCAGGGCAGGCCCCCTCCGGCGCGCATCTCACCCGAGAGAACGCCACGCCAGAGTGGCCGCGACGACGGGCGTACGAACGACAGTCGGGTGCAGGCAGAGGTACTAGGTGAGGTGCTGGCCCATCGTTCGGTCGGATGTGTGCCTGCCAGCTCGACTGTTGGCCACGCGTTGACGTCGCCTTGAAGCCAGAGGCTACTGACCCGGCCTGATCGCGCCGCGGTCGGCGAACGTCATGGGTCCACGCAACATTCCTCAATGCGCGGGCCGTTCTATCAACCTCCGTGACGGTGGGTCATCACATTGGTCATTGGCGGGAGCGCAGACGGGCGATGCCGCGTCGCGCTCCTGCCGGTGTTCGACTCATCGTGAAGTTGGACGAGTAAGCCGGTGCGTCGCTGGATGAGCGTGCTGGCCCCCGCCCTGATTATCGCCACGTTCATCGCCGGCCCCGCGCATCCCGCTTCGGCGAACCCGGGCGACATCATCACCGACGTCGCGACACCGGAGGGGGCGCTCCCAGGACGCGGTATCGCCAAGGGCATCGCCTTCGACGGCCAGTACCTCTTCTACACCGATTACGCGGGCTCGGTGCTGCACCGCATCGATGTGCCTCCGGCGGGAAGTCAGGGTGGGGTGACCGGCCATATCGACATACCGATCGTCGGTGCCACCTCAGGGATCATGTCGATCTCGTACGATGCCGGTCGCGATGGCTTCTGGGCCATCGGCGGCGACGGCGCGTCCATGTATCTGCTCAGCAAGACCGGCGCGGCCACGCGCATCTTCACCGTCTCTGCGGCCGACCGCCCCGGCAACTGCAAGGGATCCCCCTGCCAGGCTGAGGTGAAGATCAACTACGACCGCACCGACGACACCATCTGGTACTCACCGGATGCCACGCAACGCATCTATCACTACACGACATCGCCGACCGCGATGGGTACGGCCAACCTCGTCGCCGCGACACCCTATGTCGACGTCGACGTCGCCCCGAACGACATGGTCGCGCAGTGCGGGTACAGCCAGTCGAGTGGCCTGGCGACCGGCGGCGCCGACCTCTTCATCACTGTGGCGGGATGCCCGTACTACTTCGAGTACTCGAAGACCGGCACGAAGGTCGCATGGATCCCGGTAACCACACCCTCCTCGGGCGACTTTGAGTGCGACAACACCAGCTACACCGTCTCCGTGATCTGGGCCAGGGATGGCTGGAACGGCCACATTCGCGCGTACCAGCAACCCTCCGCGAACGCGTGTGTCTACGGAGGTGGAGCGGCAGCGCCCCTGCCGACGCCGACACCAACACCAACGCCCACTCCCACGCCGACTCCCACGCCGACTCCAACTCCCA
>WNEZ01011124.1_pt1 | contig 14012 bp, 11 predicted proteins | sample 5400521 | NCBI WGS metagenome assembly WNEZ01 (sample SAMN13153339, study PRJNA577476) | soil metagenome | isolation source: 120 cm saprolite under Douglas fir tree site 2 hole 1 replicate 1 | place: USA:California | collected 2015-04-18 | reverse complement strand
CCCAAACCGGTTACGAGGCGGCTCTGGCACAATTGAAGTCGCTCGACGAACAAGTGAAGCAGCAAAAAGTAGAGCTTCACTACTACAGCGTTACCTCGCCGATGGACGGGATCGTCGGCGATATCCCCGTACACATGGGCGACCGCGTGACGGTTGCGACGATGTTAACCACCATTGACGAGCCGGGAGCGCTGGAAGCTTACATTTACGTTCCTGCCGAGCGTGCCAAGAACTTGAAAGCCGGATTGCCTGTGCGACTGCTCGACACCGCGGGTAATTCGGTGAGCGAGACTCGCATCACGTTTGTGTCGCCGCAGGTCGAGACGGATACACAAACGGTTCTCGCCAAGGCGACCATTGAGAATCCGAGGGGCAAACTGCGCATCGCCCAACAGGTTCGCGCGCAGATCACCTGGGGCATTCATGAAGGCCCCGTGATTCCCGTGCTTGCCGTACTCCGCATCAATGGCCAGTTCTTCGCGTTCGTTGCCGTCAACGAAGGCAAAGGAACCGTGGCACGGCAGAAGCCCTTAAAACTGGGCGATACTGGCGGCAATGATTTTGTGGTTCTCGATGGGCTCAAAGCCGGGGATCACCTGATCATTTCCGGAACGCAATTTTTGCAGGACGGCATGCCGGTCACGGAGCAAATTCAGAGCAAAGGCCAGCGCAATTCAGGCCGGTAGTTACCTCGACCTCATGAGCGGCCCCACTCCACTCCCAGCAAAGGCGGACTCCGGCCTTGTTCGTTGATTTCTTCATCCAGCGGCCGGTTTTTGCCACGGTCTGCGCACTATTCATCATTCTTGCGGGAGCGATCTCCATTCCCACGCTTCCGATCGCACAATTGCCCGACCTGGCGCCGCCGCAAGTCATTGTCAGCAGCGGCTACATTGGAGCAAACGCCCAGACGGTGGAAACCGCGGTCACCATTCCGCTGGAACAAGCTATCAACGGCGTGCAGGGCATGAAGTACATCAGCTCGACGAGCGGCAACGATGGATCGAGCCAGATCACGGTGGTATTTGAGGTAACCCGAAATGTCGACCTGGCAGCGGTGGACGTTCAGAACCGGGTAAACCAAGCACTCGGGCGGCTGCCGAATGAAGTCAAGAACACGGGAATCATCATCACAAAGCAGATCGGCGGATTTGTGTTCGGCGCCGGCGTCTATTCCGATACCGGCCAATACGACAGCCTGTTCCTGAGTAACTATATGGACGTGTACGTCAAAGATGCGCTGAAGCGCGTCAAGGGAGTTGGCGACGCGATTATTTTCGGCGAGCGCAAATATGCCATGCGCCTTTGGCTCGATCCCGCGAAATTGGCGCAGCGCGGATTGACGGCGACAAGCGTGCTTAGCGCACTGCAGGAACAGAACGTGCAAGTCGCGGCCGGACAAATCGGGCAACCGCCTTCGCCAGAAGGGCAGTCTTACCAGATCAGCGTGCGGGCGGTGGGGCGCCTCAGCGAGGCCTCGCAATTCGACAACATCATATTGAAGACGGGAAACGACGGCACGCTCGTTCGATTGAGAGATGTCGGCCACGCGGAACTGGGCGCGGAGAATTACGGCACTATTCTTCGATTCAACGGCCATGACGCAGTCGGCCTTGCGGTCACCCAGCTTCCAGGCGCCAACGCGCTCGATGTGGACAAGGCCGCAAAGGCGGAGCTGTTGCGGCTCTCCAAAAATTTCCCTCCTGGGATCAAGGCAGCCGTGGCCTTCGATACCACGACAGTCATCGGTGAATCCATACGCGACGTGCTCATCACCCTCCTGCAAGCCATCGCGCTGGTCATCGTCGTCATCTACGTGTTCTTGCAGGACTGGCGGAGCACGTTCATCCCCGCGATTACCATTCCCGTTTCACTGATCGGGACATTCATTTTTGTGAAGTTGCTGGGTTTCTCGATCAATACGCTGACGCTCTTTGGGATTACCCTGGCCACCGGGCTGGTCGTGGATGACGCGATCGTGGTGATTGAGAATGTGGAGCGGCACATCGTCGAGGGCATCACGGAGCCGCACAACGCGGCGTCCGTGGCGATGAAGGAAGTGGCTGGAGCGGTGGTAGCGACGTCACTCGTTCTGGTGGCGGTATTCGTGCCGGTCGCGCTCTTCCCGGGCACCACCGGAATTCTCTTCCGGCAATTCGCACTGACGATCGCTTTTTCCGTGGCGATCTCGGCCTTCAACGCGCTTACCCTGACTCCAGCGCTTTCGGCAATTTTCCTCGGGAAACATCGAGAGCGCGCGAAAGGCCGTTTCTTCACATTGTTCAATGACGTCTTTAACGCCGGCGCAAGTCTCTATCGAACCACAGTCCGCCGGGCCCTGGGCTGGCGGCTGGCCTCATTGCTAGTCTTTTTTGCCTTGCTCGGCTGCACGTACTTGCTCTACCAGCACGTTCCGCGCGCCTTCATCCCGGAGGACGATCAGGGCTATTTGATGTTCATCGTGCAAGCCCCGCAAGGGGCCTCTCTCACCTACACGCGCGATGTTTGTGGCAAGGCGGAAGAAGTGATCTCGCGCGATCCGGAAATCGACGGAGTTTTCACGGTTGTCGGGTTCGGCGCTGCGGGCTCATCTTCCAATCAGGCAATGCTCTATGCAAACCTGCGGCCTTTTGAGAATCGCAAGGGAGATGTCCACTCGGCGGCCGCAACGATTGGACGTTTGCGCGGTTCGCTGTTGGCAGTCTCAGGCGCGATCGTGGTTCCGTTCAACCCGCCGGCAGTGTTTGGGCTGGGGCAGTTCGGGGGGTTCCAGTTTGAGTTAGAGGATCTTGGACGCAACTCGTTGCAGAGCATCTCGGAAACCGCCAACAAGCTGGCGGCGCAAGGGAATGCCAGCAAGGATATCGTGGGTCTTTTCACCAGCTTCACGGCAAACGACCCTCAATATCTGGTGCGCATCGACCGCGAAAAAGCGAAGAGTCTGCAGGTGCCCTTCAGCCAGATCACTAACGCTTTGCAGGTCTACATGGGCTCGGTCTATGTGAACGATTTCGATTTCAATAACCGCTCGTACCGTGTCTACGTGCAGGCCGACAGTAAATTCCGCTCGGAGCCAAAAGACATCGGCCAATATTATTTGCGATCCGACACCGGAAAGATGATTTCTCTCGACAACCTCGTGACCGTGGAGCAAACCGCAAATCCCCAAGTCATCCCGCATTACAATCTTTTTCGCTCCGCGGAAATCAACGGAACGGCCGCTCCTGGCCACAGTTCCGGCGAGGGCATCGCAGCGATGGAAGCGCTTTCTAGGAAGGTCCTGCCGAATGGGATGACTTTCGAATGGAGCGGATTGTCGCTGGAAGAAATCGAGTCCGGAGGAAAAGCGCTGATTCTTTTTGCACTGGGCCTGGTGGTGGTGTACCTGACGCTCGCGGCGCAGTACGAGAGTTACGTGCTACCGTTCATCGTGCTGCTGGCCGTGCCTGTGGCGATTCTCGGAGCGATCGGCGCACAGGCCCTGCGCGGATTGCAGAATGACGTTTACTGCCAGATCGGGCTGGTGATGCTGATCGGGCTTTCCAGTAAGAATGCCATTCTGATCGTTGAGTTTGCGGAGCAACTGCGCGGTCAAGGCATGTCGGTCGTGGAAGCCGCAGTGGAAGCAGCGCGCATTCGGCTGCGGCCCATTTTGATGACCTCACTCGCGTTCATCCTGGGGGTCGTGCCGTTGGTACTGGCGCAGGGCGCCGGCCGCGCAGGCCGCGTTTCCGTGGGCACGACGGTGTTTGGCGGGATGATTGCTGCGACCACGCTGAACTTGGTGTTCATCCCCGTCCTGTATGTGATCGTGCGGAGCATCATTCCGGGGCGCGATGCGCAGGCTACCGCCACGGCGGAGTAAGCCGTCCGGCGGTGCGCGAAAGAGTTTTGAAGCCTCTTAATTCCGCTTAAGTTTACGTCGAAAAAGAGCAAGCGCTCAGACCGCCGAGCTTTCCTTTGGGTTGAGAGCATGCCAAAGCAAGAGGCGCGCACAAAATGGAATGAAATTCTGCTCATTTTTCAGTACGATGCAGCTGTGTCGGTACACACTCTTTCGCGACGTTCATTTCTCGCTTTTTCGGCAATGCTGCCGTGGGCCGTTTCGGCTCGCGCCGCAAAATCGATTCCGCTCGGCCTCGAACTTTATTCTGTCCGCGAGGAATTGAAAAAAGACCCCGAGGCCACCGTGCGCGCCGTCGCGCAGATCGGATATCAGGGTGTCGAATTCTATGCGCCCTATTTCGAATGGTCCGAGAGTCAAACCAAGCAGATGAGAAGACTTCTGGACGATCTCGGCATCCGGTGTTTCTCGACGCACAACGACAGTTCCTATTTGAGTCCGGAGCACATCGGCCGGGCGCGCGACATGAACCTAATTTTGGGCAGCAAGTACGTAGTCATGGCTTCGGCGGATCCGAAAGCCGGTCTGGACGGCTGGAAGGCCGTCGCCGACGCGTTGAATTTTGCCGCCGATGGGCTTGAATCATCCGGCTTGAAGGCGGGATATCACAATCACAAGAGAGAGTTTATTCCCGTCGAAAACCAGCGCCCTGTCGAAATCCTCGCCAAGAATACAAAACCATCGATCATGCTCCAACTGGATGTGGGCACTTGTCTGGAGGCCGGCTCCGATGCGGTAGCGTGGATTCGCGCGAATCCGGGCAGAATCCGTTCGCTCCATCTCAAAGACTGGTCACCGGAACCTGCGAAAGGTTACACGGTTCTGTTCGGCGAAGGTGCTGCAGAGTGGAAAAACATTTTCGAAGCAGCCGAAAGCGCGGGCGGAGTGGAGTATTACCTGCTGGAGCAGGAAGGCAGCCGGTTTTCCGAACTCGAGACCGCGCGCCGCGGATTGCAGTCCTTCCGGCTCCTCCATCCAGCATGATGCCAAGTGGCTGCTCATTCGCCTTGTCGGCCAGAAAAGTAACCGCGAGGGAATCGGCGCCGTGATTAAGTAACGCAGCTCGCCGGCGGGCCGGCCGGTTGAGCCACGCCCGACCGAACCACGCCAACCTCGGGCCCTGCCTCGCATCGGCGGTCTTCATCATCGGTACACCTGGCCGACAGCTGCCTGACCGAAGCCGGCCAAGGTCGGATGACAGCCACGGTCGCATGACGTTACATCGAGCTATCGATCGCAATCCATCTCGGTCCGATACAACCGAACAGCCACTCGCCGGAGGCATGCGCTAAGGGTACGGACCATCTATGCGGCGCAGATCTAATTTTGATGACCGACAGGCGAAAAAACTCGTCGTGCCCGCTGCCCCACGCACGAACCTCACTTCATCCGGTCAGGCCATGTGCTAAAATAACAAAAGGAGATTCGCGATGGCAGCACTTGACTGGTCGCAGTGTCCGGTGGTGGAAAGCGTGCCGGGCAGGCGCAGCGGCGCATGGGTTTTTCGAGGTACACGGATGCCCGTGGCGACGGTCTTCGAGAATCTCGAAGCGGGCGCCAGCATCGAGGAAATCGTTGAGCAGTTCCATGTGACGCCGGAACAGATCCGGACTGTGCTCGAATTTGCAGCTCGCAGCCTGGATCCGCCACCGGTTGAGGTCCCTACGTCCACGTCCAACGATGCTCGTTCTCTTTGACCACGGCACGCCGAGCGGCATCGCGCCAGCGCTTGTGGGGCACACTGTTGTTGAGGCGCGAGAGCGCGGCTGGGACAAGGTCTCTAACGGTGATTTGCTGAATGCCGCGGAGGCGGCCGGCTTCCAAGTACTGCTCACGACAGACAAGAATATCCAGTATCGGCAAAACCTGGCTGGCCGCAAGATCTCCGTTTTGGTGCTTGCGAACTCGCAGTGGCCGGTAGTGCGTTTGCATCTCGGCAGCATTGCTACCGCGGTGAACGCGGCAAAGCCAGGCGGCTACACCGAAGTGGAGATTCCCAAGCGATAAGTCCAGCCGCTGGGCTGCTGCGAACGCGTATGCATACTCGTTTGCCCACTATCCCCACTGCTGTCCGGTTAAAAGTCGAACAGAATCAATTGGTTCGGATCATTGACTAAGTTCCCTTGGGAGTCCGATGCTTCAAGCGCTTGTAAAATGGGGATTTTTTCGAAAAGCGTAAGACTCAAAATCTGTAGAATCTGGTAAAGGCTCGCCTCGAGGCCAAGGCGCTTCCGGAGGATGGCCACGAGCACATAAACGGAGACGGCGATCCAGATTTGAGTCTTCACGGCATTCTCGCTGGTACCGTAAAACGCTTTAATTCGCAGGTGCTGCTTGATCCACTTGAACAACTGAACGACATACTGCCCATCAACAGTGCCCTACTGAAGTTACGATCTACTACGGCTTCCATCCTCTGCGTACGCACAGCTTGCCGGTGGTCAGGCTGTACGAACTACACGACGAAGCCTACTATATCGTGCGGCGCCCCGACGGCAGACCGTTGGCGGTGCCGGTCTGGATGACGCGTCCCGAGTCTGCGTACGCGAAGATAGTTTCCACTGCGCGCCTGCCGGTTCGCGTGCTGCTTGAGTTACGCCGCGCCGCCGTGACTTGCCTCTCCTCGAGTGTGCACAATGTGCCCGAGGAGGATCACGATGCCGCAGCCCCGGGTAAGACGCCAACGACAGATGTTCGAAGAAGCTCCCGCGGTTCCCGCTGTACGACTCCCATTGGACGTGCAAAAGCAGCTACGCCAGGCGCTGGTGCAGTGGATGCAGGCGCTGGTCAAGATGATTCACAAGGAGGGCGGCGATGAATAAGATCACCGCTGATCATCTGGCCCGGCGGGCGTGTGTGTACATCCGTCAGTCCACGCCTGGTCAAGTACTGCACAACCTTGAAAGTCAACGCCGCCAATATGGCCTGGTCGATCGTGCGCGCGCGCTGGGCTGGCAAGAGATCGACGTAATCGATGACGATCTCGGAATCTCGGGAGGCGGAACACGCCGCCCCGGCTTTGAACGCCTGTTGCGCGCGCTGTGCGATGGGCAGGTCGGCGCCGTGTTCAGCATTGAGGCGTCACGGCTGGCGCGCAATGGACGGGACTGGCATACCCTGCTGGAATTTTGCAGTGTTGTCGGTGCGCTGCTGATCGACGCCGAGGCCATATATGATCCCAGACTCACGAACGATCGATTGTTGTTGGGAATGAAGGGTACGATCAGCGAGATGGAAGTCGCGAGTTTCCGCGAGCGTGCGCACGCGGCGCTGCTACAGAAGGCAAAGCGCGGCGCCTTGGTTCAACGGGTCGCCATTGGGTACGTCAAAGGAGCGGATGACCGCATCGAGAAAGATCCCGATGCCCGGGTCCGGGCCGCCATCGATCTGATCTTTCGCAAGTTTGCGGAGTTGGGCAGCGCACGGCAGGTTTATTTCTGGCTTGATCGGCAGCAGATTCAATTGCCAATCGCTCGCGGGCCAGAAGATGCGCGCGAGATCATCTGGCAGCCCGCTCGGTACCATGCGGTGCACAGCGTGTTGAAGAACCCGATCTACGCCGGAGCATACACGTATGGGCGCAGCAAGACGACGACACGGCTTGAGGCCGGGCAGAAGCGGGTCTTCCGCCAGAAGAAGAACCGTCGCGAGGACTGGACGGTGTTGATCATGGATCATCATGAGGGCTACATTGACTGGGACGTTTATCAGAGCAATCAGACGATGATCGCCCACAACGAAAATGCGAGAGGTGGCGCGGTGCGTGGACCGATCAAACATGGTGAGGCGCTGCTTGCTGGGCTGCTGCGCTGTGGTCATTGTGGCGCCAAGTTGCTAGCGCAATATCCCGGTCCACGTGTGATCAGGTATCAGTGCTCTGGGTACCTCCTCAATCGCGATCATGCGTGTTGCGTAATGTTCGGCGGGCTCCGTGCCGATCGCTTAGTTTCTGAGCAACTGCTGCAATGCCTGACGCCGTTCAGCATCGAAGCAGCTATTGAGGCGATCGCGACCCTGCAGGGCGCCAGCGACGAGCGGATTCAGCAGAAGGCGTTGGCACTAGAGCACGCGCGCTACGAAGTGACACGCGCACGGCGCCAATATGATGGGGTGGATCCGGCGAATCGGCTCGTGGCCGCAGAACTCGAACGCCGTTGGAACCAAGCGCTGAGCACAGAGGCGCACCTCGAAGCGGAGCTTGGGACATTGCAACAAGGTCGCGAGCACCCACTCAGCGACGCGCAGAAACGGGAGGTGCTGGCCCTTGCACGGGATCTCCCTAGACTCTGGGATGATCCGCAGAGTTCGCCGGAACATAAGAAACGGCTCCTTCGTATCGCGCTGAAAGAGATCATTGCCACGTCTGAGGGCGAGACCATACGCCTCGTGTTGCATTGGCAAGGCGGAGATCACACCCAAATTGAGTTCCAAAAGATTCGCAGTGGCCACCATCGGTATTTTACCGACAATGATCTGGTGGAGATCGTTCGCACGCTGGCGCGAATCGAACCAGACGCGCGGATCGCCGCAATCCTGAATCGGAATCAACGCCGCACACCACATGGACAGATCTGGACGGCGAAGCGTATCTGCTCGCTGCGCAGCAACCATGCGATTCCGGTCTACTGTGAGGGAGAACGGCAGGCGCGCGGCGAGATGTCTGTCAGTGAAGCCGCCGTCGTTCTCGGCGTCACGCCGACCACTGTCTTGCGGCTGATTCGACTGAAACAGTTGCCGGCGACGCAGGCTTGCGGGGGCGCACCATGGATTCTGCACAGAGCAGACGTCGAGCAATGCATGGCCGAACGGAACCGTCCAGCGCCCCCACCAACGGTCGATTCAGCGCAATTAGCTCTTGAAATTCCATAGCATCCGAAGGAGTGCACCATGTCGAGCTTTCTAAGAACAACTCCACCTGCCAGCGGCATTTGTAAATTTGCGCGATCGTCAGTGCGGGCAGCGCAAAATTGTTGGTGAGGAACTTGAGCCGTTTTTCTTTCTCGGCATCGAAGTAGGTGACGCGCCGTAGCGGATCGGGATACGCCTTGGCCGAATCGATCGCGGTCAGGATGACGGTGTGGTCGGATCGCAGGCCGGTGGCTTTGTCGACCGGGCGCGAATAGCGGCGTTGAAGCAGCACGTTCTCTTTGGTGCGCACGACGAAGAAGGCAGAGCAGAGCGTGAAGATGAAGAGGCGCTCGAAATCAATGTAGCCGCGGTCCATCACATAGAATGCTCCGGCTTCGGGAAGGAACTCGTCGAGGATGTTCACATCGTGCATTTTGCCCTCTGTAACGCGGATAAAGGTGGGGATATTGCCGTGAAGGTCGAGCAGCGTGTGCATCTTGACGGCGGCCTTGTGCTTGCGGAATCGAGCCCACGGAAACAGCGAGAGGCAGAGATCGATCGTGGTGGAGTCCAAGGCGTAGAGACTTTGCTCGAGATCGACGCCCATCGGATCGTGAGCATACAGCGGTCGCGCAATACCGATCAGCACTTGGGCAAAATCGGCGAAGATGCGCCAGTCGCGATTCTCGTTGGCATCGGCCAGCGTCGAGCGAGACACGTGACCGCGGAAGCCCAGGTGGTAAAGTTTCCCCTGCAGGGAGCGAAGGCACGCCTCGATATCGCGAAGGCTTTCGCGGTAAGTCAACTGAGCGAAGGCCATCGTCAGATACTGATCCCAGCAAGAGAACTCCCGCAGTCGGCGGTCCCCGCCGTAGCGGGCGACACAACGACGAAACTCGCGATCGGGAAGGAAGCTGATCAGCTGTGAAAATACGGTTCGGCCAGAGTTCATGCGGCATTGTATTCCGCCTTCGAGATGGCTTTTTTGGCCTTTTGGCGTTCAAATCGCGGCAAGCTAAAATCGGCTGGAAGTCCTTATCGCAGAATCAATTGCCGTCCTCGAGCCAGGAGTTAACCGGACAGCAGTGACTTCATACCAGCAGTCAACGTTGCGAATATCACTGCCGATTTAACGCGAACAAAAACGGCACTCTATGCAAAATTTCAGTGTAGAAATCGATTCTAGACCCACCTGCCGCGGACGAAGCACTAAACCTGGTACAGCAACCTGTAAAAAGCGCTGAACGCCACGGTGGCCGCCCCAATCCCCGGCGCCAGCGTAAAAATGGCTACGAGGCCAAACCGCCAGTCCTTGCGCAAATTCCGAATCGCGTATCGCAAATCGCGGGCGAGATTGTCTAGATGAGTTTCCCAGAGGGTGTCGCGGACTTCCTCCTTGACGCGTTCTAGGCCGCCGAATTCTTGTTGGGCGCGGCGGCGGGCTTCTTCGGCGCTCAGGCCGGCGGAGATGTTGTCGGCGATTTGCTGCTCCAGGTGGAAGCGGAGCTCGCTGCGGGATTTGTGGAAGAGGCGACGGAGCCAGTTCATGGTTGTGTGCTCCTACTCGGCGGCTCTCAGGATTAAACCGACTGCGTTGGAGAGCTGCTCCCAATCAAGGACTTCGGCTAGAAATTCGACGTGTATGCCGGAAACGACAGAATGTCAATAACGGAATTTCTCAGAATTAACGCGGCATCCAACTGACCGCCGGGCAGAGCGGTTGTTTTTTCGTTCTGTCAATCATAGTTTAATCATCAGAGAGGTGGACTATGCGAAAGACTTACGTGTTTCTACTACTGGTCGGCACACTGACGGTGGTCGGAGCGGCAAGCAGTCCTCAGGCAACCCAGACTCAAAACGAACAGGAACTTCGGCGAATCGAGGCGACAACCGCAAAAGGTGAGCAGCAAAATGATGTATCCATGATGAGGCTGTTTGCCAGCGATTTTGTTTCTGCTGGTAGGAACGTGATGCCAAAACAGCAGCTTGAGGAAGCCGTGAGAAGTAACTTCGTATCCCACGGAAATGGCCCAAGTCCAGTCACCATCGAGAAGAAAAATATGGTGATTTATTTATTTGGTGACACTGCAGTTGTGACCTACGTTAAGGAGTATCGGCAGACGCGTGACACCACAAAGTTCTCCGATGAAGACATTACAGATGTGTTTAAGCGGGGAACCAAAAGTTGGCTTCTGCAGTTCTCGAAATTCTCTCCCGTCGCTAACACCGCCGGAAGCTGATCTACAGGGCTTTCCAGGGAAACGGTCAAGCGGACTGCAACAACAAACCCGATTTAGCTTACTCTCATTCGCGCGAGGCGTGTCGGTGGTAGCGCCGAGCGTCCGGACGCAAGGCGGGGAATGCGCCATATCCCGAGGCGACACACCCCAATAATGTTGCCCCTGCGATTGAGTCGCGCATCAACGATCTGTCAGGGTAGCATTATTGAGCGCTGATGAGGTTTACCCACTTAAAGACCCAGGAATATCCTGCGGGTTGGTTAGCCGAAGCGATGAACTGGATACCGATGTTGTCCGTCGTGCCCCCGAACTGAAGGAAAGGATACGGGTTTCCGGAGTTTATGGCTAATTTAGTTGACCCAGCGGACTCTGTATGAGGTTCCGCCCTATATTCCCCTTGCACGGTCCACATGGCTTCGCTCTCAGGCCGCACTCCGCTGGTGTTCGTCCGGTACGGCATCGTTGCAACCAAAGACATAGAGAACGCCATGGACCTACTTCAAAAGAACAATGGAACTTTGATGGAACCAGACAGGAATCCAGCTCAACGGTAGGTCACTGGCTTCAGGAACTCTTTTGTTTTCATAGAGTTTGGAGCCGAGGGCGAGAGTTGAACTCGCGACCTGCCGATTACGAATCGGCTGCTCTACCACTGAGCTACCTCGGCCCTTGATAATAAACGACTTATTTCCTTGCTTGAGAGACTTTCATCAAACTTTCATCGTTCTCTCTCGGTTTCGGCGGCGCGTTGCCCCAACTTTCACACGGAAATGCCCGACCTGTACGGAGCGATGCTGTCCTCTACCGGACGGCGATCGCAACACTTCCGCCTCCGACACACTCCCTCTTTTCCTCGAGTGCACAACGGAATCAGATCGCGCACCAGATGGAAGAAAGATAGCAAAATGATTTTAGCTTTGTCTGATTCCTTTCGCAAGCTCTTGAGTTTACTGGTCTTGGCTTCGAGCATGGCGCTTAACTGCCTGTAGCCCAAACAAAGCCGCCATAGCAAAGGGAGGCGATCCCAACGATTCCTGATTTATCAAAGCAATACTCTAACTATTCACAAAAATAGCACACGGAACGCCCGCTTCACTCTCACAAGGGCGACGCAGCTGTTGTGCCTGGAAACTTCTCCACCTGAGCCCTGCCGACCCAAACTCGGGTGCTCCCGCAGTCGCCCGCCACCTTGAAGCAGGTCTGAGAAGAGCTCATCACAGCTTCGATCACCAAACCGCAAAATCACGGTCTTAATTGGGGATGGTTTTTCTTTATCCACGCTTCGAAGTCCACCCGAAGCTTTTCGGCCAGCGACCGCATCTCTTCGACGTCGGACGCGGAGATGGTATCGGCTCGTTCGTAGTCCGATATGTTGCGTTTTTTTCGAAAGATGTCGAACTTCTTAATGCTTCCCGCATCTGTGCCCAGCGTCAGGCTCAATGAGTCGATCACACGGTAGTGGTGGTTTGCGCGCTCTGCCTGATAGCCGCTGGCCGCAAGCGCGGCTGTCGCAATCTGCAGCGCTGCGTTGTAGGCAATGTTGAAGCCCCAATCGTTGTGAAGGCCTGGGGTCTTCGACGCTCCCAAATCACGATCGGCGACGGCCAGAAGTTCTGCGATCTCGTTTCGGTTCGTCTTGTGCGCCTTGAGCCATCCGAACTTCTGCCAGTCTTCCAAGCTCATCCTCGTCCCCAATCAGGAAGAGTTTACGTCCTCTGAGTACGTTCGCCAAGAAGTGGTGACCCTCAGCAACTCTGTTACGGAATTCATCCCTCTTATACAACGAGGGGTTCACCTCGCGCCCTAGTTGGTGTTCCGCATATCGAATTCCAGGAATCAGTTCCGAAAGCGACACGCTGTTGCTGATCACCATCAGATCGACATCGCTTGAAGAATTTTCCGTGCCGTTGGCCACGGAGCCGAAAACGAAAGCAAGATCGATCCGGTCCGCAATGGGTAGCAATGCCTCTTGTAATACGTAAGTCAGCCCGAATGTCTTTCGCACCAACCCCCGGAGTTCTTCAAAGATCGGACTACGAGGATTTGCCTGAAAATAGGTTTGTCGCCCTTCGACAGTTCGGACGAGTAGCTCGGCTCTCGAAAGCCGCTCTAACTCACGTTGCACGGCCCCGGATCCCAATCCGATGCGCTGAATGACCTCCTTTTGGAGGAATCGGCGATCCGGCTGCCCAAAGAACAAGCGCAGCACCGCCTGTCGGGTGCGTCCATAGAGCGCTTCACCGATCGCATTTGGAGGGTGTCTAATACCCATTCTGGGGTCTATGATACCCATAATGGGTATCATAGTCAACGCCGGAACAATCCACATTCGCTAGCTGGTTAGAACTCCGCCCTTTAGTTGGTTAGAACATCAAGCTCGTGCGTCATGCCTTCCACGGTGACTGGAACTACACCATATCACCACAATGACTTGAAGCGTTTATTTATGCACAACTCCTAAGTTGTTGATTCCACGGTTGGGGACGTAGTTCAGTTGGTTAGAACGCTGCCCTGTCGTTGGTTAGAATCCTACACTGTCACGGTCGATTCCCTTCCCCAGCTCCTCAACAACGCTAGACGCTGCCTTAAACACCCCCTCAATTGAAACTATACCACCAGGTGTGGTATATTTAGTGCGGGAGGACAAGATGGCAGAACTCTTCACACTCAACGAAGCCGCCGCGATTGCGGAGATTGAGCCTGACACCGTGCGAACCGCGCTAGAAAAGAGAACCGTAGCCCCTTCTCGCAAGATCAAAACGGGCAAAGCCGTGCGTTACCGTTTCTCGGAGGGCGATGTACTCTTTCTTCTTGTCCTCGCAGAATTCCCCTTCCCCCTTTCCAAGGAAGACAAAGACTCCCTAGCTCAAGTACTCGCCCACGGAAGCAAAACCGATAGGCATTGGGTTTCTGACGGGGCGGACGTCGTGTTTCGCTCTGGGGACATGAAGATATTCATTGAGTGCAAGCATTTCCGCAAAACCGTCGAGAGAAACGTGGCCGCGTATCGCTGGGGCAAG
>WNEZ01021463.1_pt1 | contig 14013 bp, 20 predicted proteins | sample 5400521 | NCBI WGS metagenome assembly WNEZ01 (sample SAMN13153339, study PRJNA577476) | soil metagenome | isolation source: 120 cm saprolite under Douglas fir tree site 2 hole 1 replicate 1 | place: USA:California | collected 2015-04-18 | reverse complement strand
CCAGCCGGCGGGCATGCTCGACCGCCTTCGGCGGGCTGTAGGCATCATCCAGCGCGATGTAGTTGATCTTGCGCCCGTTGATTCCGCCGCGGTCGTTGACCGATTGCACATATGCGAGCACGCCCCGGCCGACCAGCCCAATCGAGGACGCCGGGCCACTGAACGGAAAAACGCCGCCGATTTTGATTTCAGGCGAAGGGTGGCGGAGAGGGAGTCCGACAAACTATTGGTTTTTGACGTTCGCTACAAACCGTAGATGATTTGAACGATGCAATAAGCAAAGGTCTTTCTTCAACCTCTATTTGATCGTTTCGGAAACCGGCTCCCGCAAATGGGTGCTGCGGTTCACATGGCGCGGTAGGGCCAAGGAAATGGGGCTTGGCAGCGCGGGCAGCGTTCCCCTAGGCCATGCCCGCGAGAAGGCCGCAAGTGCGCGACGGAAGATTGTTCAAGGCCTCAACCCCATTGACGAGCGCAAGCGCGACGGTGGCATTCCCAGTTTTGGAGAGATAGCCGATGACGTGCGGGAAGCCCTTTCTGCGGGTTTCCGGAATGAGAAGCACAAAGCTCAATGGAAATCGACGCTGGAAACCTACGCCGCTCCCTTGCGAGCCAAGCCGGTGGACACCATCGCCACCGATGACGTGCTGGCGGTCTTGAAACCGATCTGGACGACGAAGGCAGAAACCGCGTCAAGAGTACGGGGACGGATTGAGAAGGTTCTGGATGCTGCCAAGGCGAAGGGCTTCCGTGACGGCGAGAACCCCGCCCGGTGGCGTGGCCATCTGGATCACCTATTACCGCGACCCCCGAAGCTGGCGCGGGGCCATCATGCCGCAATGCCCTATGAGGATGTGGCAGCCTTCATTGTGAAGCTTAGGAAGCGCGAAGCCACCTCGGCGCTGGCGCTTGAGTTGTGCATCCTGACCGCCGCACGATCCGGCGAAGTCCTGGGGATGCGCTGGCCCGAAATTGATCTCGACAAGAAAATCTGGACGGTGCCGGCAGACCGAATGAAGGCAGGCCGGGAGCATCGGGTGCCATTGTCACCGCGCGTCGTCGCTATTCTTCGCAGGCTTGAGAAGGTGAAGGCTGGCGAATTCGTGTTTCCCGGGCAGGCTAAGGGCAAGCCGCTCTCGAACATGGCGATGGAGATGGTCCTCCGCCGGATGAACATTCAAGACGCCACCGTTCACGGCTTCCGTTCCAGCTTTCGCGATTGGGCGGGCAACGTCTCCAACTTCCCGCGCGAAATCACCGAGACGGCACTAGCCCACGTCATTGGTGACAAGGCCGAACAAGCCTACCGGCGGAGTGACGCGCTGGAGAAGCGGCGCAAGTTGATGGATGCCTGGGCGGCGTACTGTGAGCCCAAGACTTCGGCAAACGTTGTGCAGATGCGCAAGCAGACAAGCTCGCCCGCCTAGCCATGAGGCTAATAGTGGCGACTTTCGCCGCCTGACAAGGGGATATGAATGATGCGCGGGGACATGTCGGAGATAATCGCCCCGACGGGCCCCGGCGTGAAGCCGCTTCCGCTGTGGGCGAGAAACTTCAGCGACAGCAGTTAGGATTTCCCAGTAATGTCGTCTCGTTCTCCCACTATGGTCCTCTCGCACTGGGTTTAGAGCTGGGGGCATCCTGATGAAAAAAGATGCGCATTCAAAGCGGCTTGAATTGTGGATTCAATATTTGCACGGCGAGCGCAAGCGCGCACTGCCCAGCCTCCCGTTTCCAGAACTCCTAGGCGAGCCAATTCGCGGTGTGATGAAGGATTGGCGGTCCGGAATTTACCTCGCCTTAGAAAAGCAAGCCGACTCTTCTTTATTCAAAGCGCCCATTCCGGAACCAATCCGAAGAGCTTTCGACGAATTTGGCTTAAATCCCTCAAACCCTTTCGCGTGGCGACTATTAATTTTCGTCTTTGCGGAAGTGCATTTTGGACCCCACAGATCGGCAGCTGGTGCCCCCAACAAATGGACAGCCAAAAGATGGTGCGATCTGCTGTCCGACTTTAACCAGATGCAGGCGAGTCATCCGAAAGCGTCTGAAGCAGTAATCTGTGCCTATTTGAAAAAAGATACAGGACTTCAACAGCGGTATTCGCAACTTAGCGCGGCAACAATCCGAAGAAACTTGCAATACGCCCGTAACCCCAAACGAAACGAGCATTTAAAGAAAATAGCCGAGTATCTTGCCGAGGATGAGTTGCTCGTGAGCGCTAACGCTGCTCCCGCAAGGCACGACGAGACAAGGCAGAAAGCATTAAAAAAAGCTCTTCAGCAGATTTCAACGGCATGGAAGCGTAGGGCGAAAACCAAGATCTAATTATCGCTCAACTATTTCTCTTGAGCGAAAATTCTTCAGCTTTATTCGCTCAAATTCTGAGGTTTATTCTCGCCATGAGCCGCAATAACGCGGACACGTTCGCCGGGGACCAGCCCGGCCTTCACTGGCGAGAACAAAATGACCCCCTTTTGCCTCTCAATTGCAGAAGCATGTTCAATGGGACGCGTTGGCCGAACGTCGTTGTACGCGGCGATTAGCACCGGCCAACTCCGTGCCGTTAAACGCGGAAAACGAACTTTGATTATCGCAGACGATCTGCGCCGCTGGATCGAAGCCCATCCGGCCATTAAGCCAAAGTCAAAGCTATGACTTCAAAAAAGCTGCCCCGATGCGGTTTGCAGACCGTCACCGGGGCTTTTGTCCATCTCCCGTGCAAACAGGCGAAGAACGTCAATGAAACTACACCATAAAGCCAAAAGTTACCAACTTCCCGATCTGTTCGATTGGGTAGCCGAACAGGACCGCCGCGTCGCCGATCACCGCGTTCGGTGGGTGTCTCGGCGGTGCCGCGTCTCCTTCGCCGCCGCGGAGGCCATCCTCGCAAATGCCGGCTTCTCAGATGGTGAGCGCAGCCGATGATACGGAGCACTGGTTGCCAGGAAATGGTGATGGCAATTGCTGGCTCACTGATCGGCGCTGGCGGGGCTTGGGCTCCGCTAGCACTTGATGCCTCCAAGAGCTCACGAACTACCACGGACAGCTTTCAAGGCAGGGAGGCGCGTCATGCGCAGACCCCCTGAAAGACAAAGGGCACCAACAAACATCGTTTCCATTTCTCGCAACAGATGAGGGCAAACGGCCTTTGGTGCGCGGCTATGGTCGCATCGGGCTGCCAGCGAGCTGTCAGCTTGTGATGAAGGGTCTCGATGGCGACGGCTTGGCCTGCATGGCAGGCAAGCGGAACAAGCTGACTGTGGTCGACGTCGACGCCCACGGTACGGAGGGCGAGCGTCTATTAGACGACGCCCAGCGCGACTACGGTGCGTCAAGGTTTATTGTTCGCACAGGCAGCGGCGGTTTCCATGCTTATTACCGGCATAATGGCGAAGGTCGTCGGATACGACCCGACCCGCTCAATCCGATCGATGTGCTCGGCGGCGGCGTGGTGCCTAGCAGCGGAGGGTGGCTTGGCCGGCGTGTGTGTTGGCCGTCGCAATAATTTGCTATTCCGCTCCTGTATGATGGCCGCGCACCACTGCGACGATCTTGAAAGTCTGCTTGATGTGGCGCGAACGCGCAATGCCGAGATGTTGTCGCCGCTGGACGACACCGAGGTGGTTAATGTCGCAACAAAGGCTTGGGGCTACGAAAAGCGCGGACAGAATTTCGTTGCAAACGGGCGCTCCATCGTCGCCTCTCACGCCGAGCTAGATCATCTCATGAGCAGATCGCCAGATGCGTGGATGCTGCTGCTTCTATTGCGTCGTCACCACTGGGACCGTCCATTCGTAGTCGCGAATGCGATGGCCGAAAAGATGCCGGGCGGTGCATGGACACGCCAACGCTTTGCAGCGGCTCGCGCCACTTTAGAACGGGAGGGCAAGATTGTGCAGATTAGGCTGGCCATTCGCGGAGTTGGTCCGGCTGTCTATCAATGGCCACCAGCATGAAGCCAATCAGGGGGAGAGAGGCAGGGGGGAGGGTAAGTTTCTTATTGGTGTCTAAATCTCGACACCCTAATCCTGATCTGGCGCACCAACGATTCGCACCCGCGATCCCATGAGCCGCTAAGATCGCCTCAGCGGGATCTGTCCAGCGGGGCTTGGCGCTTTGGTAGGGGCAGGCGGCGCGGTCGGTAACCATACGCCAATCCATACCCCATGCCTCGATCGATGATGGTCAGATGATATGCAATTAGCGGATGACCTTAACTCAACTCTCGATCGCATAGAAGTCAAGCATCTGCGCTACTTACTGAGCGCATCAGCAGTCGGGAATTTTATTACCATAGTCTCCCACAGTCTCCCTTAAGGCGCCGCGGTCCTGACCGAATGCTAACGGAGAGTTTTGGTGTACCGAGGGTTGTTGACGGCGACACGCTGGTGATAGGTGCTACGAAAATTCGCCTTGAAGGTATCGATTCGCCAGAGACTGACCAAATCTGTCTCAACGCAAAAGGGGATCGCTGGGCCTGCGGCATCGAGGCTCGCGACCGGCTCGCAGCGCATATTGCAGGTCGAGTTATTGGCTGCTCATCGAATGGTGCTGATGTATATCAGCGATCACTTGCGACATGTTCGCTTACAGCGGAAAACCTGAATGCCTGGATGGTACAACAAGGTTGGGCGCTCGCTTATGTGCGGTATTCATCCACATACCGACAGGCCGAAGATGATGCGCGAACGAACCGGCGTGGGCTATGGCAGGGTGCTTTCATTGCGCCTTGGGATTGGCGTCATAAAAGCAATAAAACGGTCATCCTCGGTGCCTTTAGCGTCCCACTAAATGCACAGGCAATCCTATTAGGTCCATCCGCAATCGAAGGTGCCCCATCAGCGGATTGTACGATTAAGGGTAATGTTAACCGCAACAGCGAGCGAATTTATCACCTGCAGAACCAACAGTTTTACGCCAGGATAAAAATGGATATAGGCGGAGGTAAGCGGTGGTTTTGCACGCCGGAGGAAGGGGAAGCGGCGGGATGGCGGAGAGCGCAAAGGTGATAAATGCTCTGTAGTTTGCGCGGCCATCGGATGGGGCAATGGACCGCGGTGCTCAGCCAGCCTCGCAGGGTCACTGCCGTTGATCCACTTGCCGCACCACCGATCATCGTACATCATCGGAGCTGTCGGCTTTCGCCCGCTCGGCTTCTGCTACCGCCTCATTGACCTTGGCGCGGTCGCGCCGTTCGTCCGGCGGCAGCGCCATCACAGCGTCATGGATCGCGGCATCAATACTCAGCGGGCTATCGACCGGCTTATCCGCCTATTCCCACGAGATCGAAAGCGCCTTTGCTGTCGTTGGCCCCGCGGGCTCGATCCGCGCCGTTCGTCCCACTTTGCCCCAAGGTTCCTGATCTGCTTGAAAATCAGGATCGCTGGCTCGCCTTCTCGGACGATTTTCGCGCGCTTACGCTCCTTGGCAGGCAATATCATCGCTCTCACTACTGCCGAACGCAGTTTCATTGTGCCGTGATCTGTCAGGGTCACAAGTTCTTCCGGGTCCATGGCCATTGTCCACGCCCTACGCTAGAGGCTGCCCTCCAGATAAACCAACTTGGTAAAAGCTGGTTCCTCTTCGGCTCGCTCAATTTCGAATGTCGCGCGGTCCAGAACCCGCTGGACGCAGCGGAATTGGTTCGTCGAATAGCCATTTCCAGCCGCGCTCAGGCACCTGGGCGCCAGTCCGGCGGCATCCGCTCGCCTCGATCGAAGCGCCGATATTTCTCTGCCGTAAAATCCCGCTGGTCGCACCATTCCTGAAAATCAGCGTCGGTTCGATTGGCCAGAAACACTCGCCATGCATCCTCGAATTCGACGCGGGCCCGGTCGAAACTGGCGGACGCGCCGTCGGTACATTCTCCGGGGTGACTGCCAGGATAGAAGCCACAAGCCCAGCCCCATGGATCTTCGTGAGGGGGGATGCCGGTGCGGAGCGCGATCGTGCCGACGCGGACGTCGCCATAGAACACGTGCCAGCATTCGTCGGGAGCATCGAGAGAGCGACGGCGGGTAAGTTCGGGCATGGGTGCTATCAAAGCGCCACCGCGCCGCCGGGACAATAGCACTACCAGTTGGGGCCCGGGCGCCGCCTGTACACATGATCAAGCTGACCGCGGATGCGCGAGATCACGCCTTACCTTTGGGTGTATCCGGACGAGGAGAGGTGAGGGCAGCCAAAACCTGATGGCGTTTCCGTTCTCGCTCTTCAAACAGGCGAATGATCTCGCGAGATCGGTCCGACAATATAACAGCGCTTTTGCGCTGGACCTCAGATGCTTCCTCAGCTTTTCGGTCCATGGGATTAGTCCCTATAATGCTCGACACTGGAACCGGGGGCGTCGTGAAACGAAAAGCCCGCCCGAGATGGCGATCCGCGGACGGGGAAAATAGGACCCTGGCGGGGGAGCCACGGACGTGACGTTATCATCGGGCGGAACAATCTCGAATTTCGCGATTTATTTGGACGTGCCGATTCCTGCCGATTGGCACACAAAGCCTGGATTGAACGTCGCCTGCGGCCTCAGCTTCCCCCTGCTGGGGCCGTTTCTTTTTTTGGATTCTTTGGCAGCCACGCCATTCGACAAACAGCTTCAAAGCCGAAATTGATGCTGAGCGCGAAGCGATAGCACCGCCCCCTCTAAAATTAACCGGCTATTTTAAAAACCAAGAGGGATGCATGCCGACGGGCAATAAGATGCTCAACGAGCAAAAGGGATATGGTTTCATCAAACCCGATGACGGTGGCACGGACATTTTCTTCCACGTCTCAGCATTGCAAGAAGGCGATGAAATCACCGCAGGCAAGGCCGTCAGTTTTGAAACGGGCCCGTCGCTGCTCTGACATCCTTCGAATATGCGCCTATGGCGGCCCGGTTCAAGCCAGTTATCCTGCCACAATCAAACTGACCACTACCGGGAATTGTCAAATCAGCAAATCAGCTGGCAGCATTGGGACGACGGGGGACGATCCCAATCGGCGTGAAGGTATATACCGCTTCGCCGCGTTGGTTGTAGGCCGTCCATTTGATCTTCGCGATCCCCTGCGGTTTGGTCCGCGATGGAATCAGTTCTACCACTTCGCCCTCGACATGGAGCACGTCGCCAGGCCGTACCGGCATCATCCAGCGCAGCTCATCGACGCCAAGCCCCATGAGCGGATGCGGTCCGAATGGCCGGACTTCAACCGTGAGGCCCATCGAAATGGCCGCCGTGTGCCAACCCGATGCCGCAAGTCCTTTGAACACTGTTTTCTCAGCGGCGGCTTCATCCAAATGGAACGGCTGCGGATCGAATTCGGCTGCAAACCGCTTAATGTCTTCCCTGCTGACCGAAACTTCGCCGCTCTTGAAACGCATCCCCAACGTTAGGTCATCGAACCACTCAATCATTTCCTCTTCGCCTTCACCCGACGCGATTTGGCCAGGAAAATCTTTAGCCTGCCAGCGCGGTTGTAGACCGCAGCTCTGCTCCGCTTCAACCGCTTCGCGATCCCCGCAACACTCGTTCCCGAAAATACTAAGGCCTGAAGAAGTTCGTCTTCTTCACGCGTCCAACCAGGGCTGGCAACCAACGGCCTCATTTCCCCTTCGCCTTCAGCTTCAGCTTTACACGTTTGAGCGATATTCGGAGCACGTAAGCACGCGCCTTAACGGCCCCTCGCGGAACCTTTTAGCTCGGCGGCGACCAATTCGATTGGTTTGCCCTCTGCGAGAAGCATCCGCAGACGGTTGTCTTCCTCAAACGTCCAAGGGTTCCGTGCCAATGTTGCTACTTCCCCTTCGCCTTCACCAGCCCTGAACCGTTATTCCGAGAAGCGAGGCGCGCTTTCGGACGGCCGAAGGACTGCGATGGAGTAGCCGTGCAATCTCGGAAGGGCCCTTGCCCGATGCTGCCAGCTCTCGCAACTGATCATCGTCCTCCTGTTTCCATAGCCCGGCGCTCGAATGGCGTGCGCTCATTTCTTCCTCTTCAACGGAGGGGTTCGGCGCCGCCGCCGGCTGCAGATTGTCTTCGGCCGGCGCACGGTTCATGTACCAGCTAAATCCAAGTCCGATAAAACCCGCCACCACCAACCAGGCTCCGGCTACCATCATCCAATGCGGATATTCCATCTCGGCGAACAACTTCCGGCTACCATCATCCAATGCGGATATTCCATCTCGGCGAACAACTCATTTCCCCTTCGCCTTCGGCTTCTGCCTTACGCGTTTGAGCGATATTCGGAGTAAACACGGGCCTCAACGGTCTTGGCGGAACGGTTTAGCGTATGCGTTGCCGGCGCTTGTCCCGCGGTCGACGACCGGGCCTCCGTTGTTGCCGGAGGCGCAGCAAGGGCTGCAGATTGAGAGACTGGCGAGGGCGCGACGGCGAAATAGGTAAGAAATTCAGCCAGATGCGACGATAGCAATGACGGGGACGGCCAATCGTTTTAAGGGCGAGTGCAGGAGCGCCACCGCCGGCGATCGCAGACCATCGGTATAAGATTCGGTCATCGTGAGCTAGCTAAATGCGATAGCGAGCAAACCGGAACACAGCAGCACAAGGCCGGCCACGGTTAATGCGAGGAATCCACCGGACATGAAGTCATGATTACGCATGGTACACCTCCGCTACGGATGCTGGTCCGAATTTATTAAAGATTTCGGAATCGGCTTCTCCGGACGAGAAGCGGTGAGGTGTGGCCACTCCTCACATTGAAGGATTTAGCGCACCAGATTGATACTGCTTAGCTCATCGAGCTGGCCCGTCGGCTCTGATAGAGGCCCGACCATCGCGTAGACAATCTCGCCGCTGGCGAGGGCCAAGAGCAGCAAAGCCAGCAACAGATAAAATCGTCGATCAGTCATCCGAATCCCCACCCGGGGGTGAAGATACCCCGACCTGCGGAAGCGTGCAAAGCCGCCCAGGCTTTGAAACGATACTGGGGATCAATATGGACCGCCAGACTTGTAGAGGGTCGAAACTAATTCGCAGTGTGTTATTGACCCAACGCCGGTCGGCCTCCAAAACCGAACCCAATGCCGAGGCCGCCGCCATAATAGCCGTAGCCCGGAAACGTGTAGTATCCGGGTGCTTCGTAATAGTTATAGTAGCTGCGGTAGCCGTTGCTGTAGTTTCGGTAGACATAACGAGGACCGCCGGTGCGCCAGCAGCGTCCAAATTGATTACAGACCACACGAACCTGTTCGATGTTGGAGGCTTCCGGTGTTCCTACTGCTGCGGGGCAGCAGCTACTGAGGTAATGAGGGGTATTTGACCGGCTGGAGGGAGTCCCGCAGGGGAAACCGGGACTCCCTCGTGAGCCAGATGGACTGGCGGCGATTGGCTCGCCTGGTTAAAACGCGGCGATTGAGCGTTAGCGCGCATTGTCCGCCGCAGGACTTTACCCAAGAACGATCCGTATCTGATGGGTCGCGCCATCGTCCGTCAGAGGAATACACGTTTTATTTCCCGGTAACGTCTCGCCGTCCAGGGTGGCAAGCTGGATACGGCCACTAGCGCCCTGTGGGTTTTCGACCTGTATTTCGTAGCGAGCGGAGCGGTACCGAAACACGACTCCGAATCCTGGCCACGCCTTCGGAATGCACGGATCAAGATGCAGTGACGTGCCTCGAATTCGCAATCCCAGAATGCCTTCGATGCCGGCGCGCTGCATCCATCCCGCAGAACCCGTATACCAGGTCCAGCCGCCACGCCCGATGTGAGGCGCGACAGCATAGATATCCGCTGAAACAACATAAGGCTCAACTTTGTAACGGTGCACATCTGCCCGGGTTCGCGCGTGATTGATCGGATTGAGCAGCGAGAACAGACTGATCGCCTTGTCGCCCTCGCCTAGCTTCGCCAAGGCTAAGACGGACCAAAGAGCTGCGTGGGTATATTGGCCGCCGTTCTCGCGAACGCCAGGCGGATATCCTTTTATGTAACCAGGATCGAGCGGCGTCTTGTCGAAGGGCGGCGTGAAGAGGAGAGCGACACCATCCTGAGGGCGGATCAATTCTCGTTCAACAGCTGCCATCGCAAAGACGGCGCGCTCAGGATTCGCAGCGCCCGAAATCACCGCCCACGACTGGGCGATAGAATCGATCCGGCATTCATCGTTCGCCGCCGATCCCAACGGCGTACCGTCATCGAACCAGCCGCGACGATACCATTGTCCGTCCCACGCCTCACGCTCAAGTGACGTCTGCAGCGCAATGGCATGCGCTCGCCATGCAGCGGAGCGGCGCGTTTCGCGGCGCGCATCGGCCAGAGGAGCAAACACGTTCAGCGTTGCATACATCAACCATCCAAGCCAAACACTCTCGCCCTTGCCCCCCTCGCCGACGCGATTCATTCCGTCGTTCCAGTCTCCCGTCCCCATCAAGGGCAGACCATGACCGCCTACCGCGAGGCTTTGGTCAAGAGCGCGAGCGCAATGCTCGAACAGAGTGGCGATCTCGTCCGAAATTGTCGGCTGAAAGAAACTATCGTGTTCTCCTGCCGCAAGCTTCGCCCCTTCAAGGAAAGGTATAATTTCGTCCAATATGCCGCTGTCGTTACTGCCGTCGATATATTGGGCGGTGGTGTAAGCTAACCAGGCGCGGTCATCTGAAATTCGTGTTCGCACGCCCTGCCCAGAATGGGGAAGCCACCAATGCTGGACGTCGCCTTCAATGAATTGTCGCGCCGCTGCGCGTAACAAATGTTCGCGTGTCATTGCAGGTAGTGACGATACAAGCGCGGTCCCATCCTGAAGCTGATCGCGGAATCCATACGCGCCGCTCGCCTGATAGAATGCAGAGCGAGCCCATACCCGACAAGCAAGCGTTTGATAAAGAAGCCAACCGTTCAGCATGATGTCCATGGAGCGCTCGGGGGTCGTCACCTGAACGGTGCCAAGGACATCCTCCCAATACTTAGCGACCTCCAACTGTACGGCATCGAGACCAGCGGTCCGGTAACGAGTAATCAGGGTGCGCGCGTCTTCAGCGCTTGCAGTTTGACCAAGCAAGAACACGATTTCACGGCTCTCGCCCGATGGAATCTTGATGGTCGTCTTCATCGCGGCGCAGGGATCGAGACCCGCGCCTGTCGTTTTAGAAAATGGCGATGAGCTTGTTAAGGCTTCAGGGCTTGCAAGCGTTCCATTCCGACCAATGAACTCGCGCCGATCGCCGGTCCAGTCATCCTGATGTCCACTCATATCGGCGAACGCGATCCGGGATCCGAAAGAAGAGCTCCATGGATTTCGTGCAAACATCGCGTTTGTTACAGAATCGATCCCGGTTGTGACAAACGCTGCAGACGCTTGACGTGACTGACTGAGAACCCATTCTACGTAGGCCGTAACAGAGATATTTCTTACGCGGTTTGATCTATTGTGAAGCTTCAGACGTGAAATCTTGATCGGATCGCGAAGCGGCACGAATTGTACAAGATCAACTGAGATTTCCTGTGCCGCATTAGTGAATCGACTATATCCGTGGCCATGATGGGCGACGTACGTCGCAGCCTCGTCTCGGATCGGCAAAGCCGTAGCGCTCCAAAGATCGCCGGAATCGTTGTCGCGCAGATAAAATGCCTCGCCGGGCCGGTCGGTCACGGGATCGTTCGACCAAGGTGTTAGCTGGTTTTCGCGGCTATTGACGGACCAAGTGTAGCCTCCGCCTTCTGTTCCCACCTGAAATCCAAAGGCGGGATTGGCGATCACATTGATCCATGGAGCTGGCGTCAACTGGTCGGGCCCGAGGATTACCGTATATTCGCGCCCATTGTCAGAAAAGCCCCCGAGACCGTTGAAAAACTCTAGCTCCTTCGATGATGGCACGGCGTCGAACACTGGGCCTGACTTCGCCACGAGAGGCTTGGGAGTTTGCACCGTACCAACTCGGAGATCGGGCCCACGATCAAGTTGATCTGAGAGCGGACCGCGTTGTCCGACCAAAACCGCCCGCGAAATCGCAATCAACAGCGCACGAGCATCTGAAGATATTAAATCAGCTCTCAGAACGAACACTCGTCCGGCAGCCCGTTCATTGCCGGGCGAGATGCGCGACTGACTGGTCCGGACCAAAGTCTCAATCGCGATCTGAAGATCCTGCACATAGGATGATGCGCGCTCATTCAGAATGACCAGATCCACTGCCAGCAGCTTCATTCGCCAATATTCGTGGGCCTGCAGAAGCTGGTGCGCTATATCCAGATTTTCAGAATCCGAAATACGCAGAAGCAAGATCGGCAGGTCTCCGGAAATTCCGAGGGACCAAAGCAGGGACTGCGCACCAACGCCTCGAAGAATCGATTCAGAAGAGGGCCTCAACGTGGGTGCCGAATACAAGAGGTGCCCCGCAAGACGCTGAAAGATTCCGGCTTCACCAGGATCAATACCTATGTGACGGAGTTGCACCTGCGCCTGGGTCCACGCACGTGTTGATGCTCGCTCATAGGCCGTTGTATCGCGGTGCTTATCCAGAAGATCGAGCAATGCTTCGCGGGACGAGGCGACCATTGTCCAGAACGCGACACGTACCGTCGCGCCAGGCGCGATACGCACACGGCGTCGCAAAGCGAAAACCGGATCCAGCACGGTGCCAACTGTGCCCGAAAGCGGCCGGCCATCCATCGCCGCAATCGCTGTTCGAATGCTCCCCCCGCGTCCAAGAAATCGGGCCCTATCGGTTTCAACTTCTACTTTTCCGGCCGCCTCGCCATCCAAAACAGAATGGTGCGCGGCCCATATCTCGGGCTCATCAGGCGAGCGCCGGCGTCGCGTTGCCAGAATTGCTCCTTCATTAGAAAGAAACTCGGTTTCCACAAACAGCTTTGAAAACGCCGGATGCGCAACGTCAGCAGCTTGGGGCGCAAGCACGATTTCGGAATAGGAGGTGAGTTCAACCTCCCGCACACGTTTGCCGGTATTTGTCACCGAAACCCGACGGACTTCCGCGTCGTCTTCAGCCGAGACGACAATTTCTTGAACCGTCGTAAGCGTCCGGTCACGACGGGTAAACTGGACACGGTCCTCATTGAAAACTACCTCATAATCATCCGGCTTCACCCCGCTTGGCTGAAATCCCGCAGACCAGACCTCGCCGCTGTTGACATCGCGCAAGAAGACGTATGATCCCCAATCGTCGCAAGTTGCATCCTCTCGCCAGCGGGAGATAGCGAGATCTCCCCAGCGGCTGTAACCCGATCCCGCTGCGGTCACCATCAGAGCATAGCGACCGTTAGAAAGTAGCTGCGTTGCGGGGGACGAACTATGCGCAGTCGTCAGACGTCGGCCGCCGGCCGGGCTGACATCCTGACCCTTTGCAACCACCCTCGCTTCTGAAGTCCAGGGAATCGCAACCGCGACGTCGCGCGGCGTTCGCTCTTGCAGCAGCAACTCGGTCGCCTGCACAATCGGATCGCTATGAAACCTCGTCCGCATCGCGCCGTCCAAAAGCGCGTTCGCGATTGCAACGATCGTCATACCTTGATGGTGTGCCATGAAGGCAAGCACGATCGCAACACGCTTTCCTTCCGGAACGCGGCTTACCGTGTAATCCAAGGCCTCGTAGAAACCGTAGCGGCCTTTCGCGCCAACGGCAGCGAGCTGATCTAAGTTTGCTGCCGCGGCTTGCGGATTCACCATGGCCGCGAGAGCGGTCGCATAAGGAGAAATGACGGTATTTACAGCAAGCCCGCGCTTGAGCCCAAGACCAGGTACACCGAAATTTGAGTATTGGTACGTCAACTCTATGTCGCGCGCGTTATAGGCAGATTCCGATATGCCCCATGGCACCCCGAGCGTTGCGCCGTAGTCCATTTGCCGCTGCACGACAAGCCGGCTCGTTTGCTCGAGAAGACTTCCCGCCGGCGCGCGCATAATGAGAGACGGCATCAGATATTCAAACATTGACCCTGACCAGGAAATCAGCGCTGCGCCGCTGCCAACCGGGGTCACCGCACGGCCGAGTCGGAACCAGTGTCGTGCCGGAATATCGCCTTTGGCGATTGCCAGGAAACTTGCGAGCCG
>WNEZ01003447.1_pt1 | contig 14015 bp, 11 predicted proteins | sample 5400521 | NCBI WGS metagenome assembly WNEZ01 (sample SAMN13153339, study PRJNA577476) | soil metagenome | isolation source: 120 cm saprolite under Douglas fir tree site 2 hole 1 replicate 1 | place: USA:California | collected 2015-04-18 | reverse complement strand
GGAGATCGAGCAAGCCACCCGCGTCGCGACCGCGCAACTCAATCTGCGAGCCAAACCTTGGGTCTGGGGACGCCCTGCCAAGGATCATCGTCGCTATCGCCGACTCTTTTGTTACCGCATTTAAGGAACTTAGCACTAGATGCCGATTAAGAAATAGTTTTGATGAAAGGTTCTTTGTGTTCCATAACCTTCAGGGATCAAGCCATCTCGTACAGTACGTTTGGCTGGACACCATGCTGTTGTGCGAGCGTTACTTCGTCAGTTGTCAGGCCGCCTTCTGGGCCGATGAATAGCACGACTGTGATGGGTTGGTGAAGGGGCCGATAAATCGGCGATGGGCGCGATAAATCGACCCCTACGGCAACCGGATCATGTTGTAATCCTATGGTTAATGCTTCGCGCAGGCTGTGGTTGTGTTCTTGTTCCCAGGGTATGATGGCGATTGTGCCGGGGGGGATGTTGTTGAGGGCGTGCATCAGGGGGCGGATGGGAAGCAGTGCTGGTAGACGTGAGCGACCGGATTGCTCTGCTGCCTCCTGGATGATGCGCTGCCAGCGTTGTATCTTGGCGGGGCCAGTTTCTTCGAGGCCGGACATGGAGCGACGGCAGAGGGTTGGGGCGAAGGTGGATACTCCTAATTCGGTGCCTTTCTCCAGGATCCATTCGAAACGCGCTGATTTGAGTAGTCCCTGGCAGAGGATGATGCGGACGGCAGGTTCGCTTTTGCCAGCGCGACGCTCTAGTAGCTGCACTACTACGTCGGTGCGATTGCTCGTGGCGATGGTCGCTAATACTTCATCGCCGCTGTTGTCGAGCAGCAGTAGTTGTTCGCCGATTGCGAGGTGCAGGACGTCTCGCACCTGGTGGGCGATTGGTTTTGGGAGGGACAGCATGGTCCTGGTTCCTGCAACGGGAACTGGGGATGCTAATAGTTCTGGTGTAACAAAAAAACGGTGCATGTTTGTTTTATTTTCTCATAACGAGCGTGACCCAATCGTCGATCATTACCTGGTCGACCAGGTGCAGCCCGGTGGCTAGCAGGGGCTGCTCTGCTTCGTGACGGCGTTCTTCGATGATGCCGCTGGCGATGAGCAGGCCGCCGGGAGCGAGGACGTGGGCGAGCTGGGGGGCGATTGAGCCGATGACTCGCGCAATGATGTTCGCCAGGACGAGGTTATACTGGTGGGCCAGGCGCTCTGCCTCTGCTTCGTCGAGGACACCCAACGTGACAGTCATGCGCTCGCTCAAGCCGTTGGCTGCTGCGTTGGCGGTTGCGCTTTCTACGGCTACGCTGCTGTTATCAAGACAATAGGCACTGGCTGCGCCTAGCTTGAGTGCCGCTAATGCGAGAATACCCGAGCCGGTGCCTACATCGAGGACACGCATACCTGGATGTGTGCGTTGCTCGATCTGTTCCAGGCACATGCGGGTGGTGGGATGCAGGCCGGTGCCAAAGGCCATGCCGGGGTCGAGCTCCAGTACGACTTCCTGCTGCCTGGGTGTGTATGTGCGCCACGATGGACGAATGACGAGTCGCTGGCCGATATGGGTGACATGGAAGTGGTCTTTCCAGGCATTGGCCCAGTCCTCTTCGTTGACGATGCGCGCTTGCAGGTTACCGACGAATTGCGACCCCAGGCTGGATAGGTGCCATAGTCCTTCGGCGATGCGTTGGCGTGTCTCTTCTTCTTTGCCATCGATGGGGAGGTAGGCATGAATGTGGACGGGCTGGCCTGTGAGTACGCGGTACTCCTGGCCCTCGTCTATGAGTTCTATGGGTTCTTCAATGGCTACGCCGCCGGGTGTGTAACGGCTTAAGAGTTCGCTGACCGATTCTACGGCTTCGGGATGTGTTCGCACTGTTAGTTCTAACCAATGCATGAGTGTATTTCCCTATCTTTTTCGTAACTATTGAGGACTGCTCACCACCTTCGGTGGTTCGCAAGAGGTTTTTTGCTGGAGGCATGGCAGCCTGCGGCTGCCATGCCTCCAGCAAAAGCAGACGCGAGACAGCAAGAAAGTAAGCATCTGGATAGCTGCGTTTTTTCTGTCAATGAATATCGAGGTTGTAGTAGTCATAGGTTGTCCTTATTCGGAATCTGCAGGATTGATACACGCATGTCACTGCAGATTCGCCCCGTCGCTTGCACCAATAAGCGTCGGTGGGCGTGGTGAACCGGCCCCCACACATATTATTGGTCGGCCTGGTAGCTAGAACACAGCGGGCTCCATGTATTCGCCGAAGACGGCACGGAAGATGTCCATGATTTCGCCCAGGGTTGCGTAGACTTTGACGGCTTCGATGATGGCGGGCATGGTATTCTCTGTTCCTTCGGCCGCATGGCGCAGGTTCTCCAGTGCGCGCTTCACGGCAGCCTGGTTGCGATCCTTGCGTAGGCGGTTGAGGAGTGCGAGGTGTGCTCGTTCACCGACCTGATCGATGTAGAGGGTGGGAACTCTGATCTGCTCATCCATGAGATAGTCGTTTACGCCGACGATGGTACGCTGGTGCTGGTCGATCTCCTGCTGGTAGCGGTAGGCGGATTCTGCGATTTCACGCTGGAAGAAGCCATTCTGGATGCAGGCTAAGACGCCGCCGAGGGCGTTGATACGATGCAGATAGTCCATAGCCGCTTTTTCTGTTTCGTCGGTCAGGGCCTCGATGAAGTAGGAGCCGCCGAGGGGGTCGACGGTGTTGACGACGCCGCTTTCGCTGGCGATGATCTGTTGGGTGCGTAGAGCGATGAGGACGGCCTTCTCGGTGGGCAGAGCGAGGGCTTCATCCAGGGAGTTGGTGTGCAAGGAGTTGGTGCCGCCAAGGACGGCTGCCAGGGCTTGAATGGCCGTGCGCACGACGTTGTTGTCGGGCTGTTGCGCGGTGAGGGAGACACCGGCGGTCTGGGCATGGCAGCGCATGATCCACGAACGGGGGTCCTTTGCACCGTAGCCTTCGCGCATGAGCTTGGCCCACAGACGCCGTCCTGCGCGGAACTTGGCGATCTCCTCGAAGAAGTCGTTGTGTACGTCGAAGAAGAAGGAGAGGCGTGGGGCGAATTCGTCGATTTTCAGGCCGCGCTTGAGTGCAGCATCGACATAGGCGAGTCCATCGGCGATGGTGAAGGCCAGTTCCTGGATGGCGGTTGCTCCGGCTTCGCGAATATGGTAGCCGCTGATGCTGATGGTGTTCCAACGAGGCATGTAGCGTGTGCCAAACTCGATGGTGTCCGTTACCAGGCGCAGCGATGGCTCAGGTGGGAAGAGAAATTCTTTTTGTGCGCTGTATTCCTTGAGGATGTCGTTTTGCAGGGTACCTCCAAGCGAAGCCTTGGGGAAGCCATTCTTCTCTGCGTTGACGATATACATGGCCCAGATGACGGCCGCGGGGCTGTTAATGGTCATCGAGGTGGTAATTTTGTCGAGTGGCAGGTCGGCGAATAAGATTTCCATGTCGGCCAGTGAGGAGATGGCGACGCCACATTTGCCAAACTCACCGGCGGCCAGAGGGTGATCGGTGTCATAGCCATAGAGGGTGGGCATATCAAATGCCGTTGAGAGGCCGGTCTGTCCCTGTTTGAGCAGGTACTTGAAGCGTGCGTTGGTGTCTTCGGCGGTACCGAAGCCGGCGAACATGCGCATTGTCCACGGTTTGGCGCGGTACATGGTCGGCTGGACGCCACGGGTATAGGGGTATTCGCCCGGCAGACCGATGTCCCGGCTGTAGTCGAGCTCTTCATTGTCCTGGGGAGAGTAGACGCGATTGATCGGCACACTGGACGTGGTCATCAAGTGATCGCGTTCTGGCATGCGCGCTTGCGACTTCTTGACGGTGGTTTCTTCCCAGTGCCGCTGCTCAGCCTTGAGGTGTTCTAATGTTGCTTTATCAAACAATGTGCCTTGTTCGATTATAGGCTGCTGCCTGGTCTCTGGTGATTTCTGTTCGAGCATGGTAAATGGTTCCTCCTCGTCGAGGTTATGTATGGATGAGAAATGGGTACATTTCCGAGATCGGTTTCTTTTAGGAGTATTGTACCATACTCAGGCCTGGGGATTGTCGGTTGGGGTCTGAATGACGTAGACGATTGGGCTTCATGTCAAGCAGGATTGTGCCTGTGGGTGTATGAAATTGCTGGAGGTAAGCGAGCGTAGGGGCCGATAAATCGGCGATGGGCGCGGTAAACCGGCCCCTACAGGTTTCAGGATTGTGAGTTCATGCTGGTGTAGAGAGCGATACGGTTGCCTGTTGGGTCGGTGAAGATGCCGAACCAGCCGACGTTGGGAATCTCGGTTTTGGGCTGGAGTATCTTGCCGCCGAGCGATGCTGCTCTGGCAAGGGTGGCGTCGATGTCATCGGTCGAGACGTAGATGAGCACTTCGCCGGGCTTGTAGCTGGCGCCCATTGCTTCGCCCACCTTGACGAATCCACCGCCGGGGCCAGGGTCGGCCTGGAACATGTGGTAGTCGAAGCTTGGATCGACCTTGATCTTCCAGTCGAAGAGGTCAGCATAGAACTTGCTGGCCGTTGTGGGGTCGTTGGCGGGAATTTCGACATGGACGACGGAATGGTTTGACACGATACTTCCTCCTTTTTGTGTTTAACACAACATGGACTGAAACAAATTGTGAGGTTCCGAACACAGTATAGAATATAAGTTCTAACATGTCAAGAGGTGTAGGAGATTTGGGTGAGTGTGCTGTACTTCATCTGTGTCTCACGGTTGGTCCGGTACTTGTATTCTGCCAAAGAAGCTATCGCTGGAGAAACCAGCAGCAGCATCAACCTCCTGTTCGGAAGTGGCAGTGCCCGTTTCAGGCTGAGAGTTGACGATGGCACCATGTTCGAGAATCATCCCAGGCGGGAGATCGGCGTTGTTTGCTCCATTGTTAAAGAGGATGCTTTCGGCATTCTGTTCTCTGCCCTCTGCCATGACCGTCACGACAATACGGGTCTGTTCAGGCACGTGTTCAAAGGAGCCTTGGGCCTCTTGCTCTTCATTCAGGTCGTAGACAGTAGATCTGATCTGGTCTTCCCTAAATCCAGCTTGCTTGAGTTCGTCTATGGCATGATCCGCGGTAGCCTGAACTCTAAAGATGCCCGTTACGGGTGAAGGATTCGTCGTTTCCATATATGAGTTGTTCCTTTCAAAACTGAGTTATCACACCACAAAAGCCAGTAATACAAGAGAGTCGAAGCCAATATTAAGAATCCCTATTGATATTACAGACTTTAACAAAAACAAGTTTCATTTCTCAATAATAGCGTAATATGATTATCCCAAACTGTACCTGTAGAAATTAACAGTATGTACCCAGTGGTTTTACCTGCCTGGAAAACTGGCAGTACGAACAAAGTATTGTACCCTTTTTTAGGGTATACTTTGAGAAAGCTGAAGAGATATCATCATATGTTCCGGTAAGGACCCACTGCTTCTTGACATCCTCCCGCCCCGTAGAACGGGGCGGGATTCCAACGGTCACCCGTTGGATTTCCTGCTTCGCTGAGTCCTGCCTGAGCGGGCTTTGGCCCTCCCAGGTCTTACAGCCTCTCCACAGGCTGACACCGCGAGCCCCGCGGCCAACACGTTTTTTGCAGCATTGATATCACGGTCATGGAAGGTCTTGCACTCCGGACACATCCAGAACCGTTCATCCAGGGAAAGGGAAGCAAGCACATGCCCACAGTGGGAACACCGCTTGGAGGACGGGTACCACTTGTCAATCTTGACAAGCGTCCGCCCATACCACTGTGCTTTGTATTCGAGCTTCCGCACAAACTCGCCCCAGCCCACATCCGAGATGGATTTGGCAAGACAGTGATTGCCCAGCATATTCTTGACCGTGAGGCTCTCGACGCAGATCACTTGGTTCTCGTGAACGATGCGGGTCGAGAGCTTGTGCTGATAATCCCGTCGCCGGTCAGCAATACGGGCATGGATTTTGGCCACTTTGAACCGTGCCTTCGCCCTATTTTTGGAGCTTTTCTTTTTCTTAGCCAGTCGTCGGCTCGCCTTCGCCAGTTTCTTCTCATCCTTGCGGAAGAACTGCGGATTGCCGACGCTTTCGCCTTCCGACGTGATCACCATGCTCTTCAAGCCCAGGTCAAGCCCCACTTGCTTGTTCACAACCGGAAGCGGTTTGATATCTTCTTCCACCAGGATCGAGACAAAGTAGCGGCCAGCAGTATCCTTGGTGACCGTGATGGTGGTGGGCGAGGCCCCCTTGGGAAGCGTCCGACTCCAATGGATGTCGAGAGGTGCATCCATCTTGGCCAGGGTGAGGTAGGTTCCATCCCACTTGAAGGCGGAGGTGGTGTATTCGGCGGATTGATCGCCATGGCGGCTCCGGAACTTCGGATAGGCCACGCGGCCTTCAAAAAAGTTCCTGAAGGCTTTTTCCAGGTGGCGAAGCGCTTGCTGGGGAGGCACACAGGACACCTCATTCAGCCAGGCATATTCCGGCTGTTTCTTCAGGTCGGTAAGCATGGCCGAAGTCTGATGATAGCCAATGCGTTCTTGCCGCTCATAGTACGCGTCGGTGCGCAAGCGCAGCGCCCAGTTATACACGAAACGCGCACAGCCAAAGGTGCGAGCAAGGATTTGCTTCTGCTCGTCCGTCGGATACCATCTGTACTTGTAGGCGCGTTTCTGTTTCATAGTTCACATTGTAGTACATACTGTGTGATATATCAACAGTTTTTGCACGCGTTCGCGTGCGTTCTTTCCTCCCGCCCCATTCGATGGGGCGGATGTCCAGAACGGAGTTTTTATGAAACAACAGATAATGTTCGGCTCAAGAGACCCAGGACCAGGAGCGGACGAAAAGTTTAGCATAAAGAAAGTTCCAGGTTCGCTTGCGAGCTTACCGCGTGTATTGCGCCTGGTATGGTCGACCAGCGCGCTGCTGACGATCCTGTTGGGACTCTTGAGTCTCTTGCAGGGGTTCACGCCCGCCTTCAGTGTCACGATTACTGCCCTGGTGATCGATAGTGTTGTGCAAGCGATTCGCATACACAGCACGTCTCCTATCTGGTTTCCAATAGGTTTACAACTGGGGATTACGCTGCTCTCCAGCTTACTCAGTACGTTGAGCAATATCGTGCAGCAGCTTTTGCAGGAGCAGGTATCGAACCGTGTGCAGCTGAATATTCTGAAGAAAGCCAACACGTTGGACCTGGCTTTTTTTGAGAATCCCGAGTTTTACGATAAGATGCGACAGGCCGCGAATCAGTCCACCTACCAACCAGTCTCGATGATCTCTCAGACTTTCGACCTGGGCCGTACCCTGGTAACCCTGATTTCAATGATCTTTTTGCTGCTGCACCTGGCATGGTGGCTTGCCATCGTGGCGCTCATCGTGCCTATTCCCGCCTTCTTCTCCAGTACGCGTTACGGATGGAGAGGCTATCATCTTATGCGTCGTCAATCGCCGGAGCGTCGCCTCATGTCCTACTTCGTTTCGTTGATGACGACTGACACATACAACAAAGAAGTGAAACTCTTCAATCTGGGCAACTTCTTCACCGGCAAATTTTGGGACCTTGCTACTCAGCTTTACAAACAGGACAAAAAGCTTCTTGTGAGCCGCTACCTGACCAACTTTGGCTGGACAGGTCTAACGGGCGTGGCCAACGGTGCCATCTACCTCTATGTTGCATTGCAGGCCGTAGTGGGTCGTATCACGCTGGGTGGGCTGACATTGTACACTCAGACGGCAGTGCAGGTGGGACAGAGCTTCCAGGGCTTGTTAGGCGGTATCTCCAATACTTACGAGAATACATTGTATGTGAACACGCTCTTCGAGTTCCTCGAATACCAACCTAAGATTGTGTCACCGCCGAGCCCGCAGCCGATAGATCCCTCCCTTGAGGCGAATGGATTCGATATAGAGTTTCGCAATGTCAGTTTCACCTATCCGGGGAAGGATCCTGAGACGCAGGCTGCCCTAAAAAATGTGAGCTTCAGAGTACATGCAGGTGAAGCCGTCGCCCTGGTTGGGCGCAACGGTGCGGGGAAGACGACGCTGGTCAAGCTGCTCACGCGTCTGTATGACCCGGATGAAGGCGAGATCTTGATCGGGGGTCGCAATATCAAGGAATATGATCTGAAGGAGTTGCGCGAGCAGGTTGGCGTGATCTTCCAGGATTATGTGAACTACTATATGACGGCACGTGAGAATATCGGTGTGGGGCGTGTGGACAAGATCGAGCATAAGGAACTGGTCATGAGTGCCGCGCGCAAGAGCGGAGCCAGTGATGTAATTGAGCGACTCCCTCAGGGCTATGAGACGATGCTTGGGCGCTGGTTTAAGGATCTAAAGGATAGCACGCAGTTGAGTGGCGGCGAGTGGCAGAAGATTGCTCTGGCGCGGGCTTTTATGCGCGATGCACGTATTCTTATCCTTGATGAGCCGACGAGTTCGCTCGATGCACAGGCTGAGTACGAGGTGTTCAAGCACTTTCGCGTCTTGACCGAGGGGAAGACCGCCATTTTTATCAGCCATCGCTTTAGCACAGTACGCCTTGCGGATCGCATACTTGTATTGGAGAACGGTAGCATTATTGAAAACGGCTCGCACAAGGAACTGATCGCCCTGGATGGCCGCTATGCGGAGTTGTTCAATCTTCAAGCGGAGGCATATCGATAGCGGGCGGAGACAAGCTCCCCTACGGAGATGTTCAGGTTAAGATTTTTACGAAGACTTCCGCAAAAACTACCCAAAAGTCTTAGAGTCAAGCTCACCGCTCCAACGGGTATGTTATGGTTTTGATGTTGCTAAGATAGCTTGGATCAAAGCGCTCCAGACTTGATATCGTTGCTCATTTGTGCCAGAAATGGAGGCTGCTGATTTTTCCAGGACCAGCAACGATATCATCGTCTACTACCCATGTTGTTCGGTTCTCCATCCCTGCGGGGAAAAGTGGGAAAAATGGGGACTTACTTGCCCCACACGGGCATACCTGTCCCCCAGACAGGGTGCCACAAGGGTCCTCACCCAACTCCACTCCATCCCCGCCCCTACGGGGGACGCGCCCCTAAGAATCCTGCTTTTTTGTCATCCTAGCGTGCAAAGGAACAGTAACATGAACATCGACACCGTACGACTCTCGCATATTTTGGAGACCAACGAACTGACTAACCTCAACTACTTCTTATCCCACACCGCTTTCATCGTTTCCCACAAGAGTGAAAGCGTCGAAACCCTGCTTGGAGTGCTCTGGTACCTTCCCATAAACAGCCCGATCATTGTTGTGACAAATTGCCCAGAAAGGCGTATGGAGGAGATCGAGAAAGGGCTGAGAGAACATTTAACACATCACAAAGAGATCTACCTGGTACATCAGAAGGATGAGGGTATTGCCGATCTCTTCAGGAGCTATGGTGTCAATCATATCCTTGGTAAGGATGGTAACGTTGTAAATGGGAAGGGAGAAGGCATGTACATCGGTACGCTTTGTGCCCTTCAATTGGGTTATCCCGAATGGGTTGTTTTTTACGATGCGGACAACTTTGTCCCCAGTGCATTGTTAGAGTACACGTTGGCCATGAGCAGGCTATTTATGTCGGCTCCAGCAACTGTCTCATACCAGGAAAGCGATGCGCTGGTTGTTGGTGGACAGGTGGGGGGGTGGGCTACTCCAGATTTGCACAATGTGCGCATCTGCTGGGCATCCAAACCAGAGCTGGGCAGCAGAAATCTGCAAGCCAAGTTGTTAGGACGCTGTACAAGGGTAGTATCGCCGCTTTTTAGCACGCTCCTGGAGGAGTGTTTTGGCATAGGGAATTATGCCATAAGTTCGTCCAATGCTGGTGAGCAGGGAATGACCATCAAGACGGCAAAAACGTTACGCTTTTCAGCGCGGTTCTCCGTCGAAACGTTCCAGATGCTCGACTTTCTCTTCAAGGCTGCTGAACGTAGAGACTATTTGGGGAGCGCGATACTCCAGCAATATCAATCGAAAAGCCCTCATTTCCACGATAAAAAAGGAGATGAGCACATCAAGAAGATGATCGCGGAAAGTTTGGGGAGTTTTTTCCACTTTGAGGGATGCCTGCCCTACAAGGTCAAGCGTCAATTGCAACAGGTGTATGACGATTTGGGCCTGGAATTGATGTATCCTGCGGTGTACCCATCACTGCAAGATTTGCACGTTGGGAGGGATGAGGATTTTGTGAGCCAGTACAGGCTCTTCGAGAAGGAGGATAGTCGGGAAACGGATCGTTTGCCTGCGGTGGTAGCGTACGCCTCGGTGTAGTGCGCCACCTATTGGGGAAACGCTATAGCACTCGGAAGTCCTGTAACCTCTTTTACCAGGGCCTTTGGTGATTGCCAAAGGCCCCATTGACTAATGACAGCGACGTCTACATGAGGAGGCCCTCTCCTCTTTTGACCGCTTGCTTCTTGCTCGTGTAAAGCATTAAGAAATCTTTACTGATTTGGTGCATTTTTAACCAAATCTTAACTCTATCAACACTTACATCCATATGTGTCTATCTTATCCTTAAGAAGGAGGTCAAGCTGCGTTCTCAACAAACCCAACTATCTATCGCCGAAAGCGTTGTTTCGGTGAAGTGTCAGAATTTTTGAAAGTGAGGTCATTATATGCATTTCTCTCTTCGCTCGAAGGTGAGCATTGTACTGCCATTCATCGCCCTTCTTGGGCTTCTCGGTGCACTTATGATGAGTGGAATATTTCGAGCGTCTACGATCCACGCTGCCGGCGATTCCCACAGCGGGGGCTTCTATCGGCAGACAAACCTGGTTTCGGACCTTCCCAATATCGCCAGATTTCAGGACACGAATCTGGTTAACTCCTGGGGTCTGTCACATAGCCCCACGAGCCCTTGGTGGATTTCGGACAATGGCACAGGACTGGCCACTGTGTATAAGGGTGACGGCACACCATTCCCCGTAGGCTCACCCCTCGTGGTCACGATTCCACCACCAGCAGGTAGTCCTGCTGGGACGACAGCAGCCCCAACCGGCAATGTCTTCAACCCCACCAGCGACTTCGCCGTCCCTGTCCCACAAGGCCCTGCGTCGAAGCCGAGTATTTTCATCTTTGCGACCGAAGACGGCACAATATCCGGCTGGAACCCGGGCGTTGACCCGACCCATGCTATCCTGGCGGTGGATAACTCGGGGGTGACTCAGGGTGTATTCACAGGTGCGGTCTACAAAGGGCTGGCCCTCGCGCAAACCAGCTCTGGCAACTTTCTCTACGCCACCAACTTTCGCTTCGGAACCGTAGAACAGTACGATGCAAACTTTCATTTCGTCCGTTCCTTCACCGACCCAGATCTGAATAAACAATGTGATCTTACTGTACTTACGAACCAATGTTTTGCTCCGTTCGGCATCCAAAACATTGGTGGCAAACTCTATGTCACCTTTGCCCTCCAGAAAGCGGGTACGCCGGGTCAGCCAGGTACGTTTAAGCATGACGACCAGGCAGGCCCAGGCAATGGGTTCGTCGATGTCTTCGACACCAACGGGAATCTCATTCAGCGCTTCGCTTCACATGGCACCCTCAACTCTCCATGGGGCCTGACCCTTGCCCCCGAGGGTTTCGGTCGGTTCGGCAAGGACCTGCTGGTGGGCAATTTCGGTGACGGTCGCATCAATGCTTTCGAACCTGATACCGGTGCCTTCCGTGGCCAACTCAAAGATCAAGAAGGCAATCCAATTACAATTAACGGCCTATGGGGACTAGGCTTTGGGAATGGTGGCCTCGCCGGTCCTACTGACACGCTCTTCTTCACGGCAGGCATCAACGATGAGGCGGACGGTCTCTTCGGCTCGATAACCAAGGGCGAAGGTTAAGGTAACCGCTGTAAGGGCTCCTGTAGGTGTTAATTGGTTTGTTCAAGTGGTCCTTTGGAAGGGCACCCGCAAGGGATGCCCTTCAACCGTGTTACCATTAAGGTGTGATGAATAGCAACTTCTACCTCGTTTAATTTTGTCGCAAGTTCATCGCAAAGTTCTGTATCCCAGTCCGTAGATCATTACCACCGACCTCAAAGAGATCATTGTGACCACCTCCCTGGATAGGGAAGAACGTCACCGAACCGTCATCTCGTGCTGCTTGAACGAGTTTTTCGGCCATGGCAAAGGGAACGAGTTCATCCTGTGTTCCATGTCCGATAAAGATTGGGCATTTAACAGTGGCAATCTTGCGCAGGTTGTCGAAGCGCTCTTTCACGCACAAGCGGACTACTGATTTGGGAACTAATGGCACCATTACAGCGGCCTGATCAGGGATGTTCGTGAAGGCAGCGAAAGCCATCAAACCGGCGGTATGCTTGCGAGAGGCAAGGTCAATTGCCACGGCTGCACCAAGAGACATTCCACATATGATGATCTGAGTGGAGGATATATGCTGAATTTCTGTCAGGTATTGGTAAGCTGCGTCTGCTGACTCGTAGCATGCGAATTCGCTTGCATTGCCGCTGCTCATGCCATATCCTGGATATTCGGTGATGAGCACATTGAGTCCAAGCTGCCGGAAATATGCAAATTCATAGGATGATGTATGGAGGCGTGTTCCATTCCCATAGAAGTACAGGAGATAGAATGGTTCGTTGGAAGGTAGTTGTCCAGTGGCTAAACCGAACAGCAGACCAATCTGATGACCGCTCTTTGTCGCGAAAGGGATAATGGACGCGCCTGGGTAGACTTGCTCTAGAGTATCCCTTTTACTCTTCAGCAAGCTACCGGGAAAGATGAGTATGTTCTTCATCTGCGATATTCCAGGCATGTACAAGACCAGCCTTAATCGGTTCTAGCTACCTTCTCTCCACCCCCAACCCGCGCTCTACTTCCATCAGATCATACACCCCACCCCTTTGCACGTACCCGCCTGTGAAGGGGTCCTCGGCCAGGAGCATGGGGGTGTCCAGGTCGATGAAGCGGAACCCACCGAGGCCTGCGACGAAATGGGCGGCGGCGCTGGTGGCCAGACGCGATTCTATCATGGCACCGATCATCAGTCCGATATGATTCGCGCGGCAGACGGCGGCGATGTCCAGGGCCTCGACGAAACCGCTCTTCATTAGCTTGATGTTGATAACGTTGACGGCTCTCATCTCGATGAGACGGGCGACGTTGGCGGCGCTGTAGGCGCTTTCGTCGGCGGCGATGGGGATGGTGGTGTGCTGTGTGACGTAGCGTAAGCCTTCGTGATCATCCTTGTGTACAGGTTGCTCCATCAAGAGCGGGCGGATATCGTGGTCGTCCAATGCCTCCAGGCAGAGGAGCGCCTCGTTGGTTGTATAGCCCTGGTTGGCGTCGAGGGTGAGGCCAAGGCCGGGGGCAGCTTCACGAATGGCTTCGACGCGGGCGACATCGTCGAGGATGTTGCCACCGACCTTGATTTTGATGCTGGTGATACCACGAGCTACGATGTCTTTTGCCAGTTCGTAGCCGTGTTCGGGCGTGACCAGGGGGATACTCATGTCGGTTTCAGCGGACGCGCCGGCACCACCGAAGAAGACGTAGAGCGGTATTCCGTAGGAGCGAGTGAGGGCTCTGCTGCCGTCGTTGAGCGTGATGGTGATGAGGACATTTTGTGCCTCTGAAACGCTGCCGGTGGCGATGGTGAATGGCTCCAGCAAAGGGATGTTGAGGGGTTCGACGCTGATTGAGCGAATGGTGGTGCGTGACATATGCTACTCCTGACTATATTGGGTCTACATCCATCAGGGGGAAACAGACCAACGCAGGCATACCTGTCCCCCAGACAGGGTTCCACAAGGGTCCCCACACCACCCCCGCCCCTACGGAGCCCATCACCCAGAAGGCTCTTTCCTACAGACTGGTTCGGTTGCGCTGGCGGTCTTCGTGGCGCTCAATTGCCAACTCGATCAGACGGTCCAATAATTGCGAGTAGGAGAGACCACTGGCCTCCCATAGCTTGGGATACATGCTGATCTGGGTGAAGCCCGGGATGGTGTTGACCTCATTGATGTAGACTTTGCCGGTTTCTTTCTCCATGAAGAAATCGACACGTGCGAGACCGCTGA
>WNEZ01003246.1_pt1 | contig 14015 bp, 15 predicted proteins | sample 5400521 | NCBI WGS metagenome assembly WNEZ01 (sample SAMN13153339, study PRJNA577476) | soil metagenome | isolation source: 120 cm saprolite under Douglas fir tree site 2 hole 1 replicate 1 | place: USA:California | collected 2015-04-18 | reverse complement strand
CTCGATCAAGCTGGGATACAAAACCGCCCGAATCTTCTCGCAACACTGGGTGGGCATATTTGGAGTCACGCCCGCGCGAATTCGAACTCGTCTCAGTGACGAAGCCGCGATCGAGCATGTGCTACGTTGGTTGGGAGCCGGCGACGATGATTCGTCCCTTGCAGATGACCTGGGACACGTGCCGGGGCACAACGCACCGCGCCCGCGCCGTCGCCGGAAGGCTGAGCCGAGCTAGTTCGGTAGGCCGAGTCGAGCTAGTCCCACTGCAGGATGCCCTTCATGTCATCGAGAAGGGGTACGGTCGGGGTCGATTCCTTCGGTGCTTCCGGATCCCGCGCCCGGTTCGCCGCCCTCATGAAATCGGCCCATAGATCACCAAGCTTGACCGTCAGCGGCTCGACACCCAGCTCGCCGCCGACGGAGTCGGCGACGGTCGGGTGCGGCGTCTCAATGTCGTCCACAATGGGAGATCGATCCTTGCGCTTGGTCATTGTGATGGAGGAGGGGCGCTGTCAGGCGGATCGAGGTGGTCGAAGGCAATAACCGAACCGCCTGTAAATGCGGTAGCCAATATGCGGCCATCACCCGCCACTCGTCTAGCAGCAACCATATGATCCGCGAACCAGCGGCCTCGGCGGGTCCCCAGATCGTCATAGCGGACTCCGTTCCCGCTGGACGAGGAGTGGATGAACCGGCCGTTCCCCGCATAGATCGCGACGTGACTGATCCGGCCGCCCTGAGCGAACAGCATCAAATCCCCAGGCGCGAGCGAGCGAATGGAGGGCTCGACGGCGATTCCCGAGCCCGCCATCTGCCGCGAGGTTCGCGGCAGGTCGACGCCCTGAATTCCGTAGACGTACTGAACGAATCCGGAACAGTCAAACCCCGTTCGCGGTGAAGTCCCGCCGTACCGATACGACACGCCGATGTACTGTTCCGCAGTCGGCACAACCCTGCGAGCGGCTCCGCTCGCAGAGGCGGTGCTGACGGGCCAGGTCGTGCGCGACGTCCGGCTCGGTCGTGGAGCGCTGGGCGGCACGTCCGCGCTGCGCCTCGAGTAGACCGAGGAGCGCGACCGGCCGCCGCCGAAATGAATGCCGATACCCACGCGGTATTCGATCCCGCGAACGAATTGCGAGTCGGCCGGGTTAGCTGGCGCGGCCAAACGGCGTGATCGTGCCTCGCCGTTGACCGAGAGTAAACTCCCGAGGGCGAGCTGTAATCCACCTCCGTAACTCCATGTCCGAATAGCGTCGGTAAATGCCGTGGGCTGGGCACTGCTCTCGAGTCCAAGCCCGGCAAAGCCGTAGGGCATTATCCCTTCCCCTAGTCGGGCATTAACGGGACCGAAGACCAGGTCCGCGTTGGTGGCCCAGACCAGATTGGAGGGACCCTGATTGAGCCCGCTACCCTGTGTAGTTAGCGAGGAGATTCCCAGCCCCCCGCTTCCCCGGATTCCGACGTACGGTGTGCCCACGCTGAGGGATAACCCTCCAGTTGTTCTGGTTATCGGGGCAGCGTTATCGAGAGCTCCGTAGAACTCGACACCGCCAGCCACCTGGGCAGCCAGACCAACAGGTAGGGCCAAATACGATAGGGCTCCAGAGAGACCTATCAAGCGTCGCAGGTGCATAAGCGACTCCACTGAAGAGGTTGGGCCTTACAAAGGCATTAGGGATACCAGGCTGTGCCATATCGCTAAGCCTATGATCCATAGTGTCTTAAGAGCGGGAGCCTCAGCCGTGAAAACCGGGTTGTCACCTTTCTCGGACAGATATTGAGGTCAGAGGAACGATCTTGTTTGACCGGGTACGATTATCTGGACCAGGAATCAGGCCTTAAGCTTGGGCCGCGAAGCCGGTCAAACAGATATTCGGCGAGAGACTCCCTTTGGGACGCTCGTCCAAGTCGTGCCTGTCATGCGGGTCGAGTAAGGCTGCCACCTCTAAAGCCTGGAGACACGAAATGCCAAACATTGAATGGCGCTCGATCCTGGCTTTGTTCACAGCCGGACTCATTGTGAGCACGCGCTCTCCAATCGAGACGCCATCGATCGGAGACACCGTCGCATCGGCTTCGGCCAATATCGCTGACGACCTCTCCGCAGGTCCGCATCTTGGCTTCGACACTTTCGCCTATCCGGGGGACGATGCAATGCACGCTTGGGCGACGGCCGACAAGCCGTACAGGTGGGTGGGCTACTACCTATCCGCTCCGTGCCACAGCGACTCCTCGTGGGAAGGAAAGAGAGAAACGCTCTCGAGCATGGGCTGGGGGATGGCGGTCATCTACGTCGGGCAACAGACGTGGGGGAAAACCCCCGGTCAGAAGGTCGCGATCACGCGCTACATCACCAAACGTGTTCGTCAGGTCAAGACGCGAAACGGCAAGCGCGTCGTGAGCTACCTCAACAAGCGCGTTCCCATACGCGTGCTGGTAGCACCGCGCGCGTCTCGTGGCTCGAGCTGCTCGACGCAATTCGTGAACGCGCCACGCGGAACCGCCGATGCGAACGACGCCATCGCCAAGACCGCAGCTGAGGGTTTTGCAAACGGCACCGTGATCTTTCTCGACATCGAGCGAATGGAGAATGTGCCGCGCGCGATGCGCGACTACTACGAGGCCTGGACCAAGCGGGTGATCGAGGACGGACGCTTCCGCCCCGCGTACTATGCTCACAGCTTCAACGCGGATCAGATCTACGGCGATGTGAAGCAGGTTCTTGCCGCGGCCGGTGTCTCGAACGATCCCCCATTCTGGATTGCGAGCGAGCGCGGGTTCGCCGTCGACAAGGCACCGACAGAGGTCGGGCACGCCTTCGCGCAAGTCTGGCAAGGACTCCTCGACGTCGTCGAGACCCACAACGGCGTGAGGCTGCCGATCGACGTCAACGTAGCTCAACTCCCGTCGCCGTCTGAGGATTATCCGGGCGGAGAGTAGTCCGCGCTATTTGACGCGAGTGATAAAATCCTCGCGGTGGGGCGGCCGGAATATCAGATCGACCGCCAGCCAGGTCGTCTTGGCGAAAGGGTAACAGAGCACCGCGCCAAGAATTGACAGTGCGACTCCACCATATTCCAACGCATCCCACGGTGGATTGGGCCAGGTCACGACCATGACCACGAGGAACGCCCCGGCCAACAGGGCCTCCACCGCAATGAGGTTGAGCGTGTAGGCTCCCAGGAAGTAGTCGGATTCACCGCGCTCGAGCAGGATCCCGCAGTTCGGACAGCGCTCCTTTATCTCGAAGAATCCGGTGAACAGGCCTCTGTAGCCGCAGTTCGGACAGCGGAGCACGAGCGCGCGTCCCAGAAGTCGCCAGGGCGACTGACGTGAAATGTCGGGATGCTGTGAGCCGGCCATGCGTCTCGTTTGCTCTTCCACCTTGGTTGTCGCGCACAATTCAGGCCTCTCATCTTGGCGCCGACTGCGAACCCGTCCGCTCATTCAGTGACCACGCACAGCGTGGGGCTGGTATGGCTCCTCGACGGCGCGGATGTGTTCTTCGCTGAGCTTGACGTCGAGCGCGCGAACCGCGCTCTCGAGGTGCTCGATCTTGGTGGCACCAACGATTGGTGCGGTGACCCCGGGTTTCTGCAGCAGCCACGCCAGCGCTACTTCGGAGGGCTGGATCCCAAGCTCGCTCGCCACTTTGCGCACTGCGTCGATCACCTTCGAATCGGAGGGAGAATCATAGAGGTCGACGGCGTACGGATCGTTGTCGGCCCGGGTTGTTCCCTCGGTCGGCGACGGAGTGGTGCGTGCAAGGCGTCCGCGGGCGAGAGGCGACCATGGGATCAAACCCACGCCTTCCTCCAGACAAAGCGGAATCATCTCCCGTTCTTCCTCGCGGTAAACGAGGTTGTAGTGATTCTGCATCGAGATGAATCGCGCCCAGCCCCGTCGCTCCGAAACGCTGAGAGAGCGCGCCATCTGCCACGCGTAACCGGAGCTCGCCCCGAGATAGCGCACCTTGCCCTGGTGCACGAGGTGGTCGAGTGCGGCGAGGGTCTCTTCAATGGGTACGCTGCTCTTGAAGCGGTGAATCTGGTAGAGGTCGATCGTCTCCACGCCCAGCCGCCGCAGGCTCGCCTCGCAGGCCTGCACGATGTGCTTGCGCGAGATGCCTCCCATGTTCGGCCCATCGGCCATGGGGAAGTGGACCTTCGTCGCCAGGACGATTTCCTCCATGTTGGCCATCTCACGGAGAGCGCGGCCGGTGACCTCCTCGCTTACGCCCATTGAGTACATGTCGGCGGTGTCGAAGAAGTTGACCCCCAGGTCGAGCGCTTTCCTATAGAACGGACGGGCGTCGACCTCGTCGAGAACCCAAGGTCGCCATTTGGGGGTTCCGTAGGTCATGCAGCCGAGGCAGATCCGCGAAACTTCGAGTCCGCTGCGGCCAAGCTGAGTGAACTTCATCTCCAATTCTCCGCGTCGAGACTTTAGTGCTCGGCTGACATCCACAGAACCGAAGCAGTGAGCCGATGGCTGACAAAAGCTAGTCGGGCGGGAGCATTCATCCAGGCATTCGAGGTGCGCGCAAGGTTGGTGATACGTACTCTTTACGCCGCCGGAAAAGGTCTTAGCTATGAAGCTGCGAAGCTTGTCGCTCCCTGCTTCGGTTCTGTGGATGCCTCCCAGGCGCACCGAACCCTACGCCGAGGCGCGAGCCTCAACCCTTTCCTGGTAACGGTTGTCAGAAGGTCGACAATGGAGATGGTTGCCTACGAGTCTCGGAGCTCGGTGAACGATACCCAACTCATCACGCGCGTGGTTGCTGGCGATGCGGCCGCCGAGCGTGAGCTGTACGAGACATATGTCGATCGGATTTACCGGTTGACGTTTCGTCTGGCCGGTGACGACGAGCTCGCGCGGGATTTCACGCAGGCGACCTTCATCCGCGCTTTTGAAAAGATCGGAAGCTTTCGTGGTGAATCATCGCTTTCGACCTGGCTTCACTCTATCGGTGTCTCGGTGGCGCTAAATGGACTGCGAAAGACGAAGCGACTCAGGAATCGTGAAGCACCGATGGAAGAGGGATTGACGGTCGGGTCGTTGCGGACGGAAGCCGAGCCCGATCTGAAGGAAAGAATGGCGAGGGCGATCGACGCCCTGGCGGAGAAATACAGGACGGTATTCGTGATGCACGACGTAGAAGGGTACACGCACGAGGAAATCAGTGGGACACTCAACATTCCGATCGGAACGTCGAAGTCCCATCTCTTCCAGGCACGAGGCAAGTTGCGGGTCGCGTTGGCGGATTTTGCACCGGAGTGGGCGTCATGACTGAAGACAATTTCGAGGAATTCCTCAAGAAGGCGGCTCAGAGCTACAACGCGCCGCCGGCTCGTACTCCCCGCGAGGACATGTGGAGCGCGATTCAGGCGCAGCGCACGGCTGGACCACGCGTCGTCTACGGCGGCGGATCAACGATGCGCGAATCGTCCGGGCGGAGATTCGGCTCGAGGATCTGGATGGGCGCGGCGGCCGCGGCGGTTCTTTTCCTTGCGACCGGTATCGGTATTGGACGGTGGAGCGCGTCGTCGAAGAAGTCGGACGCGGTAGCGGTGGTCAATCCGCCGAAGACCGGACCGTCCTCTCCTTCCACCGAGGGGTCGACAACCAACCCTTCCCCCGAAGGTGTGGGAGCCGTTGCGCCGGGCCGGAATAACGAGGGGCGGCCGGACATGTCGTCGCCAGGAGTTCGGGGCCGGAACGGAGAGGGCCGAAAGATCGACGCGCGCCCCGGGAATGAAAAGCAGCTTCCGCTCGTCGGACCTCCGACCAATTCGACTCCCGCCTCCGCATACCAACTAGCGGCGGTTCGACACCTCAGTGAAGCTGAGGCGCTCCTCACTTCGTTCAGAACGCGCTCGAATACTGATCAGCAAATGGACGCGCAGCTCGGGTCATGGGCGCGCGAGCTCTTGAGCAACACCCGTCTGTTACTGGATTCTCCCGTCGCCAACGATCCACAGCGTCGTCCGCTGCTGGAAGATCTCGAGCTCGTGCTCGTTCAGATCGTCCAGCTATCGCCCGGAAGCACGCCGCAGGATCGCGAGCTGATCGAGAAAACCTTGCAGCACGACCATGTAATGACGAGGCTGCGCACCGCGATTCCCGCGGGCTCGCAGCGCGGCAGTTGAGACCACTTCAATGACAATGAAAACACTACTCACGGTAGCGGCAATAATCTCCTCGGCGGGCTTCGGAGTCAGTCACTCTCCGGCCAGCCACGAATCCTCTTACTCCTCTGTCGCTTCGCTCGGTCAGGCTACTGCCGAAGCGGACCTGGGGGTGACGTTCGCCTCGCTGGACCAGCAGGCGACTCCTCTTCCCCCCGAGCCGTGGGCAAAAGCGGATCCCGCTGACTCTCTCTACCGTCTGGCGCGCGAAGCGATGTCGCGCGGCGACTACAAGCGCGCGGCCGAGATCTTTCACCGAATTCCCGAGCGGTACCCGCAGTCGGCTTATGCCGGACAGGCGCTCTACTTCGAGGCGTATTCCCTGTATCGCAGCGGGGGTGACGAAGACCTGAGCACCGCCCGCGACCGTCTGACTCTGCTGAAGCAGCGGTTTCCTGCAATCGCCAAGAAGGACGGAGACCCTTTGCTCACGCGTGTCTGCGGCGAGCTTGCCAAGCGAGGAGACGAGCCGTGCGCCGCATCAATCGATCTTAAGGCGCAGGGCGACAGCGACGTCAGCGGCGGTGAGACGCGTGTGATAGGCCAAGGGCGTAACTGCTCTCCGGATGCGGACGAGGGCACCGACGATCGCATCGCCGCGCTCAACGCGCTGCTGCAGATGGACGCGGATCGCGCGATGCCGATTCTGCAAAAGGTTCTTGCCCGTCGCGATCCATGCTCGGTAGCTCTGCGTCGGAAGGCGGTGTTCCTGGTTTCCCAGAAGAGAACCGACCAGACAGCGAACATTCTCATGAGCGTGGCGCGCAGCGATCCTGACCAGGAGGTTCGCGAGCAGGCCGTGTTCTGGCTGTCGCAGGTCCCGGGATCGACGGGACTCCTCGAGGAAATTCTCAAGGGGAACGGCGACGAGAGTATCAAGGAGAAGGCCTTGTTCTCCCTTTCACAACAGAACGAACCGAGAGCCCAGCAGGCTCTGCGCGACTTCGCCGCGCGTGAGAGCGAGAACGGCGATCTGCGCGAGAAGGCGATCTTCTGGCTCGGGCAGCGCCGGTCGACGGAGAACACCGAGTTCCTGCGCAATCTCTACTCGCGTCTGACCAACGAAGATCTGAAGGAGAAGATTCTCTTCTCGCTTTCGCAACAACGTGGAGCTGGGAACGAGCAGTGGCTGATGAACATCGCAGTCAACCCGAAGGAAGACATCGAGCTTCGGAAAAAGGCGCTCTTTTGGGCGGGGCAGTCGGGCGTTGCGATATCGGAGGTGTCGAAGCTCTACGACCGGATGAACGATACCGAGATGAAGGAGCAGATCATCTTCGTGCTCTCGCAGCGCCAGCACGATCCCGCCGCGATGGACAAGATGTTCGACATCGCCAAGAACGAGAAGGACGCCGAGTTGCGCAAGAAGGCAATCTTTTGGCTCGGGCAGTCCCGCGATCCTCGCGTGCAACAGTTTCTCATCGACCTGATCAACAGATGAAAACGCTCCGAATGACATCGCTCGCGGGGATGACGGCCGTCGTCCTCGCAGCTCTGGCAGGTGGGGCTTCAGTCGCGCCTGGCCAGAGCATCGCCAGCAGAGTCGCCCGCGTCTCGAACGGCACGGTTCGCATGACGTTCGCCGCGAGGCCGGGAATCTGTGGCAGCCGAAACTCCATCTGGCACTCCAATGGCCGAGGCAGGACGACGTGCGGCGACAACTGGAATTCGTCGCGCGACGTCGAGTGGGAAACAGATTGCAGCCTGGGACCCGCGCGTGTCGTGCTCGACCGGCGCAACGGCGAGCTGACGGATCTCAGATTCTATGTCGGCGGGCGGTGGCGGCCTGCCGGATCCGACGTCGTCGACCTCGGAACAGTGCCGGCAGGAGAGGCGGCGGACTATCTGATCTCGATCGCGCAGAGCGAGAGGGGAAGCATGGGAGAGAAAGCGATCTTCCCCGCTACGATCGCGGACAGCGCCAACATCTGGCCCGCGCTGATCAAGATCGCGCGCAATTCTGATCTGCCCCGCAACACCAGGAATCAATCCGTGTTCTGGCTCGGCCAAGCTGCCGGCGATGCGGCGACAGTGAACCTGAAGGACCTCGTGCTCGACAACAGCGTCGATCGCGAGGTGCGAGAGCAGGCAGTGTTCGCGCTATCCCAGCGTCCTCGCGACGAAGGAGTTCCAGCACTCATCTCGGTTGCGCGGACCAACAAGGATCCGGAGATACGAAAGAAGGCTTTGTTCTGGTTGGGACAGTCTCATGATCCGCGCGCGATCGATTTGTTCGAGGAGCTGCTGACCAAAAAGTAGTTTCGCGGCGTCGAGGCGATTGCAAAGAGGGATGCTTCCAAATAGCATCCCTCTTCTGCATTCAGGACAATCGTGGATTTCTCTCATATCTCTACACAGCTGTCGTCGAGCCCGCTGACCGCGCTTCCGATTCTCTTCATCGCAGGCGTGTTGACCAGCCTCGCACCTTGCATCTATCCGATGATTCCGATTACAGCGGCCATCGTCGGAGGCAGCGCTGTAGGGGACGTGCCACGTCCCCGCTCACGCACGGTGCTTCTCACCTTTACCTATGTCCTTGGGCTTGCGCTCGCGTACGCTTCGCTCGGACTGTTCGCGGGGCTCTCAGGCACCCTGTTCGGCTCGGTGAGCACCAACCCGTGGCTGTACTTCGCGATGGCGAATCTCCTGATCATCGCGGCGCTGGCGATGCTCGACGTCATCCCGGTGCGGGTACCTGCCTGGCTACTCACGCGCGCAGCGACCGCGGGTGAAGGAGGTAGCCTTTATGGCGTGTTCGTCATGGGGGCTGCCTCCGGATTGGTAGCCGCACCATGCTCGGCTCCCGTAATGGCGGCAGTACTGACCTGGGTGACCGCGACAAAGAGTGGGGTGCTCGGATTCATCTACTTGTTCGTATTCTCGCTCGGCATGTGCACACTGCTGGTGCTGGTGGGGCTTTTCAGCGGCACGCTCGCCCGTCTGCCAAGGGCAGGAGCCTGGATGGTATGGATCAAGCGAGTCTTCGCATTGATCATGTTGGGCGTTGCGGAGTATTACCTTGTGCAGATGGGACTGCTCCTCATCTGAAAGACGTCCAACTCGAAATCACAATTTGAATCAGATGAACCTCTTAACGCCCTTCCCGTCGTCGAAGCTTTCTCTCATCGCGGTTCTGGCCGCTGTGACTTTAGTATCCGCTCCAGCGACTGCTCAGGATCTGGGCATCGAGGTCGGTGCTCAAGCGCCGGCGGTGACGGTCCAGTCGCTCGATGGAAAGCAGGTTGACCTCTCGCGTTACATCGGCAAGACGCCGATGCTGATTGAGTTCTGGGCCACGTGGTGCCCCAACTGCCGAGAGCTTATGCCGTCGCTGCTCGACGCCGAGAAGAAGTATGGCAAGCAGGTGAAATTCATGGCGATCGCGGTGGCGATCAATCAGTCGCCGGAGAGAGTGCGGAGGTGGGTCGCCGCGCATCCCTTGCCGCACGACACTTTCTACGACGTCGAAGGGAAGGCGGCGGGCGCTTTCGACGCTCCAGCCACGTCCTACGTGGTCGTGATCGACAAGACGGGACGCGTGGTTTACACCGGCCTCGGGGGAAAACAGGATCTGGCGGCTGCGCTCAAGAAGGCGCTATAGCGTTCGAGTAAACTTTCGGCACCTGTGACAGAAAGAAAAAGAGCCGCGGATCGATCCGCGGCTCTTTTTTTTTCACTTAGTCGACTCCGCCTTTGGTGGCGGGGCCAGACTGTCTACGATCGCTGCCAGATCTGTGTACGCCGAAGGTGTGAGAACCTTGAACGGCTTCGTCACGTACGCGATGTGTCCATCGGGGCGGACCACGAACAGTGATCGGTTGTCCAGTTTGTTCTTGGCATCGTACGCAGCATACAGCTGGCCGACTTTTCCGCCCGGGTCGCTGGCGAAGAGCACGGGGAAATCCTCGTCGTGCGCCCACGACGCGAGCGCGGTGTCGGGATCTACGCTGATGCCGAGGACGACGACGTGGCGGCCATTGTTGAAGAGCGTGGCGTACTGATCACGGTACGCCTCCATTTGAATCGTTCAGCCCTTCGTTCGCGCCTGGTAGAAGAACGCGAGAACGACGGTGCGACCACGATAGTCGGAAAGTCTGACCGGTGTCTTGAGAAGTCCGTACTTGTCGGCGCCGGCGAGCGTGAAATCAGGCGCGACGTCGTTCACCGCGGGGCCGGCGGGTACCGCCGCGGAAGGAGGCGCAGGCTGCTGCGCGCGCGCAACTTGACCGACAGCCGCAAGAAACGCCGCGGTGGTAATCGTCAAAGTTGCGACTCTTGCTCGAACGAGCATGGTTGAATCCCCGGTGCGATATTTCGAAAGAACTGCAAACTACTAACCGAACGGGATGCGAGTTGTCGGCGGCGCGATACGAGTCAGCAATCACGACCGCCAGACGTCACAAAGTCTACATCCCGGACCATTCCACGGCTAGCTATTGCGATTGCAATCCGCCCCTTTCACTGAGCTCGGCCGCGGTTTTGGGGGAAGCCCGCGTTTGCGCATAGCGGTCCACGTGTTGTTCCGGGCGACTCTGCTCGCGCTCCTCCTTCCTCCGACCGCCAGGGCGCAGGTCGGTCAACACGCCGGCGACGTTTTCGACGTAGGCGCTCAGGCAATCGGAGTGGTGACGCGCGAGTCGCCCGCGATTCAAGGTCGGGCTCTGACTGAGGGCTACCTGACCCAGCCTGCAATTATGACCGAGCTCGACCCGTGGAATGAATTGCTCTCGCTGAAAGGGATGCTCAATCTTGAGGGAGCAACGCTAAAGCGGGGTGAGCTGAACGCGGGCATCGCCGGGGAGGGATACATCGATCGACGACACCCTCACACCTACCTCCACGAACTGGTCCTTACATCGGCCAAGAGATTCCGCAGCGACGGCGCGAGTGGCGTTTCCATCACGGTGGGGAAGGGCTTTGCGCCCTTCGGTACCGACGACCCGATGGCGCGTCCGTTCGAGAAGTATCCGATCAACCATCATCTGGCGCAGATCCTGGAGCGCGCCGTCGCTATCGGTGCGCTGCGCACTGGCGGCTTGATCTTCGAGGGCGCGGCTTTCAATGGCGATGAGCCAACCGGTCCCGGAGACACGCCCAATCGTAATCGATACTGGGATTCGTGGTCCGGCCGGATCACGTACGTCCCCTGGCCGCAGGGAGAGTTCCAGACCAGCTACGCGCGAGTGAAATCGCCGGAGAATCCCGCGGGAGGCGGCGCCGATCAGCGGAAGCAAAGCGCTTCGATCCGCCTCGAGGATGTTCAACATTCGGGTTACGCGCTGTTCGAGTGGGCGCATACCGGAGACTATGTCGGATCGACGCGTACGTTCGCCTTCACGTCGCTCCTGGCCGAGACATGGGCACGATACGACCAGTTTAGTGGGGCGCTCAGAATCGAAAATACGGAGCGGCCCGACGAGCAACGTCTCGTCGACGCGTTCAGAACTCCGATTCCTGCTACCGATCTCAGCATTGCCGGGCGCTCGCGCTGGACGATCGTCACTGCGCGCGCCGCCGTCTCTCTCGTGAATTCACGATCCGTCACGATGGAGCCGTTCGTCGAAGTGGCACGCGCGCGCGTCAGTCCAACCCTGCAGCCGTCGGGATTCGATCCGCGGCAATTCTATGGATCCGATCGCATATGGAGTGTATCACTCGGAGCCAAGCTCGCGTTCGGGATGTCTCACATGCGAATGGGGCGGTACGGTGTCGCAGCAACACGAAAACCAAACGCCAAGATGGGCGGAATGAAGATGGACGACATGTAGAATGCGCTTCGCCATCCTGACGTGCGCCATCCTTACGCTGGCCTGCGGATCTGACACCCCGGTGACGCCGGTCCCGGGCTCACAAGATCTCGCCGTAGTCGGTGCCGGGCAGGTTTCGGAGCGCTACACGGGAGAGATCTGGGTGCAGGGGAACGTCGCCTACACGACGACCTGGGGGTTTCGCAATGCTCCGGGGAACGCGGTAAAGATCTGGGATGTCTCGGGCAACGTACCGACGCTTATCGATTCCCTCATCGTGCCCAGTGCGAGTACCCTCGGCGACATTCAGGCGAGCGACGATGGCCAGTTATTGATCGTCGCCACTGAGTTCTCGCCAGGCTCGATAATGATTTACGATCTCGCGAATCCGGTGAAGCCGCAGCTCATCTCGCGCTACACCACGGCGCTCACAGATCCCGGAGTGCACACCGCCGAAGTTCAGCGCGTGAACGGAAAATTGTACGCGTTCCTTTGCGTCGATCCAGGCAGCGGAAGTGCCGCCCGTCTCGTGATCGTCGATCTGACCAACCCAGCCGCACCCACCCAGGTCTTTACTGCCGCGATGGGGAGTCCGTACGTGCATGACGTTTACGTACGAGATGGAATTCTCATCACTGCTCTCTGGAATCAGGGAATCACGATCTGGGATATTGGCGGCGTGGGAAGTGGCACCGTTGCGAATCCGATCGTGCTGGGCAACGTCACAACGGTTGGGGGCCATGCTCACAACGTTTGGTGGTTTCACAACGCCCTCAACGGAGAGAAGCGGTACGCGTTTGTCGGCGAGGAAGGGCCCGGTGCGATCGGCGTCTCGGCCAGCGGTGACATTCACGTCGTCGACGTCAGCAATTTCGCATCACCGCGCGAGGTTGCGTTCTTTCACGTAGATGGGGCGGGTACGCACAACTTTTCGGTCGACGAGAATCGCGGAATTCTTTATGCCGCCTACTACAATGGCGGCGTGCGGGCGATCGACATCACCGGCGATCTGTCGAGCTGTGCTGACGCCGACAAGGATTCGTTCGGGCGTTGCGACCTGGCCAAAATGGGTCGGGAGCTCGCACACGGGCCCAACGGTGTGGGACCCGTCTATATATGGGGTGTGCAGCTGGTTGGCTCGCGCGTTTACGCCTCCGACATGCTCAACGGGATCTGGAAGCTCGGTACTGCGCCGTAGCCGCCGGACTGAAACCGGACTCCCTTCAAACCGTAAGGGTGGCAGGGGTTGTCTAACCCTGTCACACCCGAATGGAGTTCTGAATGAAGCGACAGTTTCGCGGTGCAGCCTTCGCGGCCGCGCCTTTTCTAATCGGCTCGACTGCACACGCGCAGTGGTCCAGTCCATATACGGCGCCGAGGAATGCGGTGGTTGACGCAGCGGGCGCAAAATCCGTCGAGGTGGAGGCGGGTGCGGGACTGCTCCGCGTCGAAGGGAGAGCCGGCCTGCGGCAGGTGCAGGTAACCGGCACGGCCCGGTCATCTTCGCAGCAATTCCTCGCCAGGATCAAACTGATCGCCGAGAGGCGAGGTGATGTGGTGTTCATCAAAGCGGATATCCCGGACGATGAACGGAATTACAACGGCGACAATTACTCCGCCTCACTCGATCTCGTGATCGAGGTTCCCCAAGGCATCAACGCCGACGTCAGCGACGGCAGCGGCGATACGAAGATCGCGAACGTCGGCTCGCTGGACGCGACCGATGGCTCCGGATCGTTTTCCGTGATCGGCGCCGCCGGATCGGTCCGCATTACCGACGGCTCGGGTGATCTCACGATCGAGAACGTCGGCGGCGATGTGAACGTGAACGACGGCTCCGGCGACATCAATGTCCGCAACGTGACTGGATCGTTTACTGTCGAGAGCGATAGCTCCGGCGGAATCTACGCCACGGACGTGCGCGGCTCGGTAATCGTGCAGCACGATGGATCGGGCAGCATCGAAGTGAACAAGGTCGGCAAGGACTTCAGAGTCGAATCGAAGGGGAGCGGGCGCATCGACTACGCCGAGGTGTCAGGAACAGTCGACATCACGGAGCGCCATCGCGACCGCCGCGGCA
>WNEZ01012910.1_pt1 | contig 14018 bp, 13 predicted proteins | sample 5400521 | NCBI WGS metagenome assembly WNEZ01 (sample SAMN13153339, study PRJNA577476) | soil metagenome | isolation source: 120 cm saprolite under Douglas fir tree site 2 hole 1 replicate 1 | place: USA:California | collected 2015-04-18 | reverse complement strand
GGAAGTCCGGGGTTCCGGGGAAAAACCCCTTCTGCATCTGTGGTCGGAAGAGTACAACGTTACGCGCCGGGTTCTGGCGATCACGGATCACTCCGATCAACGACTTGCGCTTGCCGTTGAGCGATTTGGGCGCAGCAAACCGGACCAGCTGGAATTCATCCGCGTCGAGTTCGATCATTCGGAACGCGAAATATCCCGCCAGGCTTTTTCCGGACGGCTCAGCCGTCTGCTGGCGGAACAATTCCCCGATGAAACGCTGGAATCGCTGACTACTGCGGCGGATCTGGAGCACTCGCTTTCTGGCAGTTACGCCCGCGGCCTGTCGCGCCGGGGCTCCTCGTATTGGGCGGTCCTCGGCGTTTCCGATGGCGAATCCACGGACACCATCGACAATAGCTTGACCTTCGCACTGCTGTGGCTGCACCGCGCGAGGGAATCCTGCCGGCGCGGAACCATCTGTGGACTTCGTCTGATTCTCCCTGCAGGTAGGTCGCGAACGGTGGCTCATCGTTTTGGCGCGTTGAATCCCAAAGTAAACGTAGAGCTTTATGAGCTCGATCCCGTCCGGGAAACGATGGAAAAGCTCGACCCGCGATCGGCTGGAAACGTCGATAGTTGGCTTGTGCCCCAACGCGAGGCGCAATCGCTGCTCGATCTGGCGCGAAGGGTTCTGGAGCCCATTCTGGCCCTGGCACCACGGTCGATGACGGTGCACCCATCGGTCTCGTTGCATGAGGTTTGGTTGCGATTTCGCGGCTTGGCGATTGCTCGATGGCACGAGGGCCGGGTTTTCTTTGGCACGACGGACCCTCGGCAACCGCTCACTGCCGACTCTGGGCCGCAACTAACAAAACTAGTCAACGAGCTGGAGACGTATCGCCATCCGTTGGCCAGCGATACGCGTCAGCCACTGTATCGTGCGCAAGCAGAGCGCTGGCTCGAGGCCCTGGTGCGCGAGGACGTGACGCGAATTGATGCGTCGCTCGACTCGCGATTTGTTTACGCGCAGGTCTTCGCCAACAGCGGCGGTGAGCACGGGATTCTCGACCTGCTGACGGTAACGCGCAGCGGGCGATTGGCGATTCTCGAGCTGAAAGCCGGCGAACACATCCATCTTCCGCTGCAAGCTGCGGATTACTGGCTTCGCGTGCGCCGGCACTGGGAACGAGGTGACTTCTCGCGGTACGGGTATTTCGGCGGGATCGAGTTGCAGATTGCCGCGCCGATCGTTTACCTCGTGGCTCCGGCATTGCGATTTCATCCGGCCACGGACGTGCTCCTGACTTACCTTTTACCGGATATCGAGGTCGCACGGGTCGGGCTTGCGGAAAGTTGGCGGCGCGGACTGCGCGTGGTTATGCGCCAGTAGGGGGACCGCCAAACTTTTGGGATGGGGTCGCGATTACGTTCCACGCGATTCCTCTGTTCACCTTCGACAGTCAAAGGTAGAATTGCCGCCTGGGATTTCCGAGGATAGAACTTGAATTTCTCCGCCACCATCCGGCACGCGGGACCGGTCTCGATTGTTGAGGTAGCGGGACGGCTTACGTCGTTCGAGAGCGGGGCGTTGCGGAACAGCATAGCGCAGTTGCTCAAAGATGGGCGAAAGCACATCGTATTGAACCTAAGCAGGCTGAACTATCTCGACAGTTCGGGAATCGGAGAACTGGTACACACCTACATGAGCGTCATCAAGCGCGGTGGCGAGATGAAGGTCGTCGGGTTGACCGAGAAAGTCGAGGAAATTCTAAAAATCACGCAGCTCCATCAGGTGTTCCAGGAATTTCAAGACGAGCAGTCCGCAGTGCGGAGCTTTCCGGGTAGCGCCGGCAGAGGCCCCATCGACTTTGGAATTTCCGAACCGGCCAAAAATTAGGTCCCAAAAGGAAGAGAAGCAGTTAAGGTGTTGGCCTTAACTGCTTCCCGGGGTGTGTCCTCGAAGTGGTTAGTTATTAATTTAGATGCGTGCCAGCGAAAAAGGTTTCACTGGTGGGAAAATTTCCTGAAATTTCGCGGAGGGGCCGAAAGTCCTTAGTAAAAAAGATACTTACGCCAGCGTTCGTCGCGATGCCCGATCAGGCGCATCAGCTGGCGCGAGGTATGCAGGGTAAAGGGCCGGGGCCGACGAGCTAATTTTAGGCCCGCCTCCTCCGGAGTACGGTCTCCCTTGCTGTTGTTGCAGCGATAGCAGCAGGCCACGAGGTTCTCCCAGGACGAACGGCCGCCGCGGGAACGCGGAACCACATGATCCAAGGTAAGGTCCGAGCTGGGAAAAACCCCGCCGCAAAACTGGCAAGTGTTGCGGTCGCGCAGCAGGATATTCTTTCTGGAAAGCGCCCGGCTCTGCTGTGGGATATGGCGGTAGGCCAGCAAACGAATTACCGACGGCACCCGGTGAGCATGAGCTGCGGAATGGACTTCCGCGGAATGCAGCTCCTCGGCCTGTGCTACTCCCTTGAGCATCAGAACCATTGCTCGGCGCACCGCAGTGACATTAATGGGCTCGTAAGTGGCGTTTAGGACGAGGACCGGCTCTTGCATCAGCGACGGGCGACGCAACGAAATCGTGTTGTGGATTCTACTGCCAGCTGGACCTTCGGAAGCGGGCGCACTGGTGGAGGCTTCCAGGCTTCGGTGCCCCCTCGACTCAAAGGATTCTGATCTTCGTGCGCTCACTGCGCGCCTCTCGGCTTCGACTCACCGGGGCCTGCCAAAGGATGCCGCGCCGCCCGGGCCACAGTTAGCCCCAGGACCGACTTGGCTCCGGCCGCTCGAAGCACCCGTGCACAGGCGTCTAGAGTGGCTCCCGTCGTCATTACATCATCTACCAGTAAGACGCGTAGGTTGTCAACTTGGCTGCCCGGACGTGTGGCAAAAGCGCCACGTACGGACTCCCAGCGCTCTTCGAAACTGAGCACCTGTTTGTTTGGGCGTGGGCGCGTACGGACGAGCAGAACGGCTCGGTACGGCAGGCCTAGCTGCTTGGCAAGGGGCCTGGCGATCAGATCCGCCTGATTGTAGCCACGCTCGCGTTGGCGCTGGCGGTGAAGGGGTACTGGAACCACGAGGTCCGCTTCGATGCGTTCACGGGTGGCGATCTCTCGTAGGCGATCGGCAAACCACTCGCCCAGAGGCTCGATTTGCTCAAACTTCAGCATGACAATCGCGCGGACCAGAGAGGCTTTGTACTCGCTGAAGCTGCGCGCCCAATCGAAGCCCCACGCGCGTGTTCGGCACTCTGGACAAAGGACCTGCTCTTGCTCGTTGTCGCCAGATTGCCTGGAAGGACCGAGCGACCAACTGGACCAGGGCTGTCCGCACGTTTCACACAAGTGTCCTTGGAGCGGCGTGAAGGACTGGAGGCACTCTTCGCAAATAGGAACGCGCCGGGAGGACAAGAGCAAGCGCTCGCACATTCTGCAGTCCGCAGGGAAAAACACGCTGGCGAGGGCGTCCGCTGTGCGAAGCAGCCAACCGCCCTCGCGTTTTCCGGAGGTCAGGCGATGCGCCATGCGGCGGAAGCTTACCCTTAAACCTTAGATAAACAAAGAGGGAATGTATCGTTGGGTAAGCAAGGAAGGAAACGAGTTGCTGGTCGGCGCGGGCGCTACAGCAAGCCCTGCTCGGCTTTTTCCTGGCAATTGATGCAGTGTTTGGCCCAAGGCACCGCTTCCAGCCGCTTCACCTGCATTTCTTCCTGACAATTGGCGCAGAGACCGTACTCGTTGGTTTTGATGCGCTTGAGGGCCTCATCAATCATGTTCAGGATGGTGCGGTCGGTGTTGGTCATGCCAAACAAAAATTCCTTGGTATAGGAATTCGCGGCTTTGTCAGCCAAGTCCACGGTCTGGTCATCATCCGCCTGGCGGCCTTCTTCCTCGGTGCGCGCGATGGTTTTCATGAGCTCTTCGCGGCGAGCCACCAGCTTCTTTTTGTAGTAGTCGAGCCTTTTCTTATCCATGGCCAATTCCTGACCCGTATGTATAGATTTTGGGGCCGTCCAAAAACTCCATAGTGTAGGCCGCGTGTTTTGCACTGTCAAGGCGAGCGGTCAACTGGAAGAATTTGGTTCACGCAATAAGATGCTGGATCGTGGGTACGCGATTCACCCCGTCGCTTCGCTACGGAACCAGCGGAAGAAGCAGCGCCGAGGGATGCACGTTGTCATGAAAGACGACGTTAGCCGCCTTGCTCATGCGCGTCCCGGCGGCTTGTTCTTCCCCCGTGTTTAGATTGCGGTCGAACCTCGGGAAGTTGCTACTGGAAATTTCGAGGCGCAGTTTGTGCCCGGCCAGGAACACGTTGCTGGTGGCCCACAGATCCACGGTGACGTGATACGTCTCGCCGGGCTTGGCAAGCTCCGGCTTCTCTTGTGAGTTGCGATAGCGCAGCCGCAGGATTCCCTCCGTAAGATTTTGCGCGAAACCGTTCGGCCACACGTCGACGAGCTTCCCGGTGAAATCCGTATCGAGTGCAGAGCTGCTCACGTACAAGTCAAGAGAAACAGGTCCCGTGACCTCCAGGTCTTTCGGCAACGCAGGGGTCGTGAAAACCAGGACGTCGCTACGCGATTCCGCCTTGCTCTGATCCTGCGGCCCAAGCCCGGAAGGAGGGAAAGGTCCGCAGCACAGCGGCCCGCCCAGGGTAGGCACCGCATCGTTGGGATCATAAGTGAATTGATCGGCCTTCTCTGCTCCAGGGGCCGCCATGCTCAGCGTGCCGTTTCCGCTCGCGCTGTTTGCCGCTCCTGCCGAGTGCAGGTAATACTTCGTGCTTTTCGCGCGAGCGAGTGGCCAATCCTCTTCCTCGCGCCACTCATTCTTGCCCATCACAAAAATCTTTACCGGCTTCTCCGCGGACGCGGCGCTCGTTTGGCCCCTGAGCAGCGCGTCGTACCAGCTCAGCACGACCTCGTTGAAATTGAATGGGAGCTTCTCGCCGAAGTCCACGGCACCGACCTTCTTGCTGTCCGAGCCGCCCGCGTGTCCGCCGACGTACACCACCAGCTTTTGTCCGCGGCGGGCTTCCTCTGTGCCGGCTTCTTTTTTCAGGCGCACATAGTTCCGCAGCGTTCCTCCGAGAAAAATGTCATACCAGGCGCCGAGACTGAAAACGGGCACCTGGATTTGCGCGTAGTGATCCTCGATGGACCACTGCTTCCAGTATTCGTCGTAATTCGGATGCGCGAGCCAGTCTGCAAAATAAGAAGCGAGATCCGCCGTAGGCGGCGCCTCCAGAACTGGATACGTCGTCAGCGGCAGCTTCTGCGTCCAGGCGACCGCTTTCTGTCCGGATTGCACGCGCCGCTGCATGGTGTTCATCGCCAGTCCCGTGGTCCAGGATTCATTGAACCACTGCTCGAAGGCGCCGCCCTGGTACGTCCAGCCATCGTGATAATTGGAGGCGGTGACGTTGGGGCAAATGCCCGCCAGGTGCGGAGGCTTGGCAATGGCCGCAAGATATTGCGTTGCTCCTACGTAGGAGCCGCCATACATTCCGACCTTTCCGTTTGCGTAGGGCAACGCTGCCGCCCATTCCACAGTGTCGTAGCCATCCTGCGATTCGTATTTGAACGGATACCACTCACCTTCGGATTGAAACCTGCCGCGAACATCCTGGGCCACTACGACATAGCCGCGCGCTGCAGCTTTAGAAGCAAACTCCATTTCCTGAGTCTTGTCATAGGGTGTGCGCACCAGCAGAATCGGAAATTTCCCAGGCGCGTTCGGGCGGTAAATGTCCGCACGCAGCTTGACTCCGTCGCGCATAGCCCCCGCGACGCCGTGTTCGATGATGATTCCGTACGTCTCCGCGGGCAGCGCAACTGGCGCTAAGGGAAGCAGGCCGGAGATTCCCACGATCCAAAGGAAAGCAATCTGCTTGGCAAAAAGGGAACGGCATTTCCGTTTCATCGCGATGGCACCTCTCGCAGGAAAAGGAGGTTGAGGAGCGTAGGCCGAAGCGAAAAGGTTGTCAAGGCGACGGTAAACACCGTGATTACGCGGTCGGAGTTGCATTCGCAGACCCTTTGAAGACGGCCCGTCCTTGAGCTGGGTCGGCCCGAAGAGTAAGAAGTAAATTGACACGACATTTTCTTCATGAACTGTTTATCTAAGTCTTCCGGTGCTTCCGCAGACCAACTACGCCGCGCGGCTGCGTAACCCCGGGGTGACAAACGTTTTATAGGGATTCCAGCGAGCTTTCTCAAACATTTTTCGTATCTAGGAAGGACCCAGAAATGGGTCCGCCGTTCGTCCGGTTTTCGCAGCTTCCGCTTGTGGCTTTGAGAAGAGCTGTCAGTCCACCCTCCCGAATGGAGATGCCCTATGCCTACAGTACGTGTACGAACGAGGCGGCTTCACTCTCTGTTCCCTTTGGTTCTCTCGCTTCGCGCTGCGACGGTCCGGAACCTCTCGGCGTGCAGGATCCCATTCAGGCACAACTCCACGCCCTGGGCACCGCGGGCATCACCATCGAGCACGCCAGAGAGCGCATAATCGAAATTCTTCGCGACGAAAATCCCTGCAGCTCGTGGTTTCGTGAATTCGATTCGGACCCGGCCACTACGTTTGCGTCGCTCCATTTCGTGCTGGACACTTCCGGCCCCAAGTCTGTGCTGGCGTTGAAGACGGATTCCGGCGATATGCTACTCAAACACCCCTACTCCGCCGCTGTGCAAGAGAACGCCGGAAAGGGCGCGGCGCTATGGTTGAATGCGCACGGCGCGTTCTTCGCCCGTACCGCCGAGGTATTGGAACGCGAAAATAGTCGCGGACCCGAGCGGCCGATTGGGCACCGAGTGCTCCGCGTGGGATCTTACGAGGGCAGCACGCTGCGCGCGCAAGTGGCAACACTCTTACACGAACTGGGTCATGTGACCGGGGGCCTGCCCGATGATTCGGATGAATTAAGCGGCGAATCCGGACGTAACACGAATCGTGTGCTTCGCGCATGCGGAGCGCAAATCAAGGCCAGTAGGCGGCAGCGTCCTGGCAAGTTAAAGTGAGCGCAACCGGCTCAGGGCTATTTTTTCGCGGGCGCTGCGGCGATTTGCTCGATCACCAAGGCGTGCGAGCCACCGCGATCGTACAACTTTCCTTTGGCCACCAGACGGCCGCCAGCGAACTCCAGGAGCCGCTTGTTTTGTCCGGTCGCAGGCGTGGTCTCCGCGATGGGCCAGTAAATGGAGCCGTCGTCAGACAGAATGACGAGCTGCGAGCCAGCCTTGGCGCAAGAGAGTGCACACTCCCGACTGATGGGCTTGTCCAGGTCCTTTGTGAACGCGCACGCCGAGTCGAGAACGTAGCCTTCCACGGAGACGCTCTTTTGCTGCGCCGAGAGAAGCAAGCACGACACACCGACAATCGCAATTAGTACGAATACCAGAGTAAAACGCTTTTGGGTTATTGCCATTGCTGGCTCCTCCTTACCAAGGACAGACAGCCGGTGGTAGCTCGCGGGCATGCTAGCACTTCCGTTTGCAGCGGCCAAGCGTGGCGATTCGAAAACACCGACGGTATTGCTCAAGCGTGTCGCCGGCGAGCGACGTTCTGAATTCTGGGATTTCGTCAGCTGAATTTCTAGACTTCTAAACCGCGGAATTGCGACGGCGCTGCAGCAGATAGACGAGCAAAAGAAAAAGAGCGAAGTAGTAGGCGGCATTCGCCGCAATTCCGACCCTTAGAAACCACCCGAATGCGACCCCGAGCGCCTCGCGCCTTGCTGACGTGACGAGTTCCGCGACCTTCAGTCCGGGAGAGAAGAGCATCAGGACCGGAGCGGGGACCGTCGGTTCATTTTCCGCGGCCAACGCGAGACCTACGAATCCGAGGGGCAGCGCCAGAATGGCGGGCAAGAGGAAGCGAAGAAAGACTCGAGCGCTCACAAACAAATTCTAACAGAGGGTCTTGCTACCCTGCGCGCGGCCTCGTCCGGCTGTGCGGTTGCACGCAATACTTCCGACTCGCCGGTCAGACACGTGAAGCAACATGGAATGACGCTTTCCTGAGCGGGCGAAAATGTGCTAAGAGCCTTCCCCATCGAAGCTGAATCTAGGAGCTAAGAGGAGGGCTGATGATCAGCAGAAGAGAATTCATCGCGGCCACGGGAGCAGCGGTAACTGTTTCGAGTGTCGGCACGGCAGCGCTTTCAGAAAGGGTTGACGCCGCCGCAGGGAAATCGGCGCAACTGTTTCTTCCCGAAGACGATTTGAAGCCCGCCAATTTCGATCGCTTGCCACTGGAGTGGCACAAGACCCGCGCGAAGTTGCTGCGCGAGAAACTCGCAGACGACGGCCGGGACGGCATTCTCCTCACGGATCGCTGGAACATCATTTATTTCACTGGGCTGTGGCATACCACCACGGAACGGCTCGTATGGGTCTTTCTGCCAGCAAAGAGCTCGGATCCGGTGTGGTTTTACTCCGCTCTGGACCGCGATCTGGTTAAGACTTGGTGGCACACCGACAGCGAGATGTATTTCGATTTTCCTCATGCGGACGGCGCCTTCCCCAACGAGGGTAAGGTGCAGATGGGCGCAAAGGTGGACCTCGCCGAATGGGTTTTCAAGGCACTCAAGAAGCGGGGATACGCAGAAAAGAATTTGGTCGCGGACATCGAGCTCACACCGTCTGTCCAGCGCAAGGTAGTCGGGGTTCTCGGCCGCGAAATGGGTTCCGCAGAGGATGCGTGCATGAACATGCGCGTTCACAAAACGCCCGAAGAACTGGGGCTAAGCCGGCGCGCTTACAACTACTTCAATCAGATGCACGCGTTCGCGCGCGATATGCTGCTTCAGCACGGCACGGACCTCACGGACTTCGACATTGCCAGTGCCGCTACCAAATATGGGACTGATCTGGTGATGGCCGACATCAAGCGCGACGGCGCACCGCACACCGCTGTGGGAATCGAAATTGACATCGGGTGCCGCGTCGGGCGCTCCACTGCTTACCCGCATCCCAATCAATTCCTGCACAACAAGATTTCTCGCGGGCAAGCCCTGCAAATCGAAGGCGGCGTGCACATCGCCGGCTGTGGCGGCGAATTGTATCGCCCCTTCTTCATTCATCCGCTGACCGAACAGATGAAGAAGCTCTGGACCATCAGCCGGGACTGCTGCGTGATGCAAAAAGAGGAGTCCATCGCCGGTGTGACCTGTTCCACCGTCGCTTACAAGATCCACAAATACCAGGTGAAGAACGGAGTCGCGCCCTACATCTACCACCGCCCGGCGCATGGCGAAGGCTGGGAAGGCCACCAGAAGCCGTATCTTTCGCTCGGCGATTACACCATGCTCGAACCCGGGATGTGTTTTTCCGTTGAACCCGGACTCTACGATCCCGAGCACGGCATCGGCTCCAATTTCTCCGATAATTTTGTGGTGCAACCGGAAGGCCCGGCTCGCCAGATGTCGCGGCTGCCGTGGAGCGAGGAATGGTGTCTCGTCAAACTCTAAACTCAAATTCCCTTGGCGGTTCTGGTTTGCGGCCCTTCCCCGTTCCGTTGCGGGAGCCTCGAGCATCCGGAGTCAGTGACCCGTATCACTCTTCGATGTGACCTGCGTCATGCCATAATCACAGAGCTGCATCGAGGCGGGGTGTGTGATGAAATCGTGGGGAATCATTGCTGTTGCTGCCATCACTTGTGCGCTTGTCGCTACGATCTCATTGGTCGGACCGCATACCGCGAAATCGCAGCAATCCTCGGCAGGTCAGCAGTCGCTGACCATTGAGGAGTACCAGCCCAAGTCCACGCTGGTCACCACAGAGCACAAGGTCGAGCGCGCGAAATTTCCGTTCATCGACATCCACAGCCATCACTGGAATCCCACGCCCGAGCGCGTGGATCAGCTGGTGAAGGAAATGGACACCATCAATCTCCGCGTGCTCGTCAATCTCAGCGGCGGCACTGGCGAGGAGTTGCGGAAAACCGTCGCTACCATGAAGGGCCGCTATCCCAATCGATTCGTGGTCTTCGCCAATCCGAGCTATGACGACATCAACACCTCCGGCTATGGCCAGCGCGCCGCGGACCGGCTTGCGCAAGACGTCCGTAATGGCGCGCAAGGTCTCAAGATTTTCAAGAACTTCGGCATGGACCTCAAATATGCCAATGGCGGACGCGTGCACGCGGACGATCCGGTTTTCGATCCCCTTTTTGATAAATGCGCCGAGCTGAAAATCCCGGTGCTCATTCACATTGCCGAGCCGTCGGCGTTTTTCGATCCGTGGGACAAGTACAACGAGCGTTGGCTGGAACTCAAGGAATTCCCGCAGCGCGCGCGCCCACCCTCGCGGTATCCGCCATTTGAAACGCTGATGGCCGAACGCAACCATCTGTTCGCGAAACACCCGCGCACCAATTTCATTGCCGCGCACCTCGCTTTTCACGGGAATGATCTCGAGCGCTTGGGCAAATTGTTCGACACGCTGCCCAACATGTACGTGGATATCGCGGCGGTGCTTGCCGAGCTCGGCCGCCAGCCGTATTCCGCGCACGATTTCTTGATCAAGTATCAGGATCGCGTGCTGATGGGCAAAGACATCTACGATGTGAATGAATACAAATGGTATTTTCGCGCGCTCGAAACGCGCGACGAATACTTTGAGTACTACCGAAAGCGCCACGCTTTCTGGCGCATCTATGGCTTCGAGCTTCCGGATGAAGTGCTGAAGAAGGTCTACTACAAGAACGCCCTCCAGCTCGTGCCTGGGATAGACGCCAAAGCCTTCCCTCAGTAAAGCCGAGGTCAGGTCTTCTTTCTCTCAATCTTCAGATTGAGAACGATCTCCTTCTTACTGTCGAAGCTGGAGATGGTGTGCGTTGTGGATTTCGCGCCGTCTTTTTCCGCATGAATCTCGTAGTCCGTGTTGGGATCGAGACCGCTGAAGCGATAGTTTCCTTCTTCGTCGGCGATGTAGCTGCGCACCGCGTTGGTGCGCGTATTCTTAAGAAACACCACACCCGAGGCAACGGGATCTTCGGAGGATTTGTCCGTGACGATGCCGCGAACGGTGCGAAGTTGTGCTTCGCGCTTGGCATCCTGCGCCGCAGCGATCGAAACGCAGAACGCCAGCGCCAGACCCACAGAGAAGATGCGCCGGATGTTCATTTTTTTCCTCCCGCCACCGGTTGCATGCGAAAGACCAGGTTATTGTCAGCAGCCGTGCCGCTTTTCGCGTCCACGACCTTCGTTTGGTCTGCGAAGCCCTTCGCGTGCACTACCATCTCATATTCAGAACCCTGCGGCACGCGCATTGCGAATTCTCCTCGAGAATTGGTGTAGTCCTCCCAGCGAAACTTTTTTTCTCCCGCGCGCCGAATGCGCAACTTTACCGCGGGTAATGCGAGCGCTTTGTCGGTGAAGACGGAACCGCGAATCAGAAAATCGTTGGCGTGAGTGTATTTTTGTTTGCCGTTTTTTGCCGCCAGCTTTGCAGCAGCTGTACCAGCAGCCGACTGTGTGGGTGTAGTTGGCGCAGGTTCTTGGGCTGGAGCAAAGCGCACCGCAGTCAGCACCACGACGGCCACGCTCAAGAAAGCGACACCCCGAAGCCTATGCAATGAACCACTCCTTAATAGCTTGGATGTGGGCAGGCAGATAACAAGATGCCAGGCACGGAAGGGCGGTGTTACTCCTCGTCGTCTTCCTCGTCCTCTTCTTCCTCATCCTTGGGAACGTCACCATTTTCGCCGGCCTCACCCTCTTCCTCATCCTCCTCTTCTTCATCCAGATCTTCGGAAATGATGTTCAGGTGAACGGGATGGGTCTGCGACACTTCGAGCTCGGATTCACACTCCGGGCAACTCAAGATCTCGCCCTCTTCGACCTCATCTTCGTCGACATCGATCTCTGCGGAACATTCAGGGCAGCGGATCACGGATTCCATCCTCCGTACAGTCTCTCGAAAGGCTTGGCGCCGCCAAGACCGGGAGCACCACCGTCAAGCGTATTATATAACGCGGAATACGAAGTCAACTCCCCGGGGCGGATTGTTCACGATTGCCCCCAGCACAGCACGAGTTTAGACATTACATGGCATCTTCGCGAGAATATCCGGAACGGCCCATGGTCGGTGTGGGAGGCGTGATCATCGATGAGGGTCGTGCGTTGCTGATCCGGCGGGGCAGCGAGCCCCTACTCGGAGAATGGTCGATTCCCGGCGGCACGCTGGAATTGGGGGAGACCCTCGAGGAAGGTGTGGCGCGGGAACTACTAGAGGAGACCGGGCTGGAAGTGCGAGTTCTGGAGTTGATCGAGGTCTTTGATCGGATTTATGTCGAGAGCACGGCGGGCGGTGCCGAACCCCAAAAAGGGCCGCGCTTTCATTACGTGATTATGGATTATCTTTGCGAACGCCTTAGAGGGCAGCCGCGTGCAGGGAGCGACGTGACTGACGTGGCGTTTGCCCGTGAAGATGAACTCCACGGGTACAAATTGACGGAAACGGCGACGCGTATTTTGCGGAAGGCTTTCGCCATGGATCGCGCGCGCCGCGAGGGGATTTCGGGCCGCAGCGCTTGAACCGCTGCACTCGCTCACTGCGCTTTATTGATTTCGATGCTGCCGTTGGAGTCGGTAAGCTGCAGCTGACAGCCGCCCGACCCGATCGTGCCGTTCAAGGAATCAGTGCCAACGTTACCTGTCGCGGTAATCGGCAGATCCGTGGAAATGCGGCCAAAAGACGTGCGCGCGCTGACGTTATAGCCCACGCCTGCCGGAATGCGCACGCGAATCGAAGAAAAGGAAGTTTTCAGCGAGATGTCACGGCAGGCGCTGGCCGGGCGCACCGCAGCGACGGAGACTCCGCCATTCTGGTTGTTCACCGTGATTTTGCCGCCCATGCTTTCCAGCGTGACTCCCGCAAACGACGTGCTCACCTCCGCGTCTCCTTTGACGTTGCGCGCTGTCACCGACCCGTTGCTGTTTTCCACCGTCAGATTCCCGCTGATGCGATCGGCCGAGACACTGCCGAAACTGGTCTTGGCAAACGTGTCGCCGCCGATATCGGTCAGCGTGATGCTCCCGTTGCCGGTTACCGCCCGGATTCCCTTGGAGATGTCCGAGGCTTCAATCGCGCCGAAGGAAGATTTCAGCTCGACTGCGCCATGGGCCGAGCGCAGGGTAATTTTTCCGTTGGACGTTTCAGCATTCAGAGCGCCGGCGATGTTGCTCAACTCGAGATTTCCGAAAGAGTCGCGAACAGTGACCGAGCTCCCAGATAGAGAACTACCGGAGACGCGGCCGTTGCTCGTGGTGCAGTTGACCCGGCCTTTTACATCCGAGAAGGTTACATTCCCGAAGCTGTCGGTGATATCGGCGGCCCCTCCGATCGAGGAAACCTCCACGTTGCCGTTGTTGTCGTGCACGATCAAATCGCCGCGAATATTGCGCGCATCGACGCTGCCAAAAGAAGTGGTGATCTTTGCGGAAGCGGCATCGGACAGGCTGACTGCGCCATTGCCCCCGGTAATGTCGGCCGCGCCCTGTATGTCGCGCACGGTAATGCTGCCGAAGCGATTGCGCAATTCGAGCGTTCCCTTGATCCCGGATACTTGCACCGAGCCATTGTTGTCGTTCACGGAGGTGTCACCGGCAGCGAAGGAGTTGTTGAGCCGCGTGGCGCCGGTATCGCGCACGTTGAGCGAGCCATGGCTGTTGTCGAACTCACTTTTGCTGCGCACGCCGGCAGCGTTCACGCTGCCGAAGCTGTTTTTCACAAACAGCGGCGCGTCCGATGGCATCGCTATGTCGTAGTCGACGGAATAGGACGAGTTCTTCCGACCGAACCAGTTTCTTGTCTCCTCCGGGTAGTTCGTACGAACTTGCACGCCCAGGGAGGTCTGTTCCACGTCGATCCGGACTTTGTCCGCAAAGGATTGCGCCTGGTCGCGGGAATCTGCTTGCGCGCGAATCGTCGCGGAGATTTTGAGGTCGCGACCTAATTCGCCGTGAATGCGCACTTCTCCGAATTTGTTTTCGATGCGAAAGGACTGGCCTGCAGTGAGCGTCAGAGT
>WNEZ01003859.1_pt1 | contig 14020 bp, 14 predicted proteins | sample 5400521 | NCBI WGS metagenome assembly WNEZ01 (sample SAMN13153339, study PRJNA577476) | soil metagenome | isolation source: 120 cm saprolite under Douglas fir tree site 2 hole 1 replicate 1 | place: USA:California | collected 2015-04-18 | reverse complement strand
GCGATTGGATCGTCACAGTCCGAAGCTGATGACTCGCTCTACCTCCTTGAGGACCTTGGCCACCACGTCCCGTCGCTGATCAAACGCAGGGATCGACCGGCGCACCCGCCACCTCCGCATCGAGGCGGGTCTGCCCCTCCTGCGTGGGGCTGACGACAATGCGCCCGACTGGTCCCAGGGCCAGGTGGGCGATCGCGTAATACGGCGTGCCAGACAGCTCAAAACCCGTGGAGAGGGAAACTCCGTCAGGGAGGTTCAGGCGCTGGGTGCGTGCCGCTTCCCGGGCACGCTCCCAAGACGGCGGTGGGGTCGGGCGCTGATCGAGGATGCGGCCACCGAAGGCCGAGGTCGAACGGCCCGTCCTCGGGGCCGGAGAGGCAGGAACTTAGCACGGCGCCTATTGCCGTCTATCGCGCTGAAAGCTTGAATTCCCCTTCATCGGTAGGAGGTACCCCTACCCCGCACCAGTAACCGCCCCAAACGTCCGGCTCCCTTTCCACTCCAATATGCAGAGCATGGTAGGCGTTGGCAGCCTGTCCCTGCTTCATATACAGGATCTTCCCTTGCCTCCTGTAGGTTTCCCCATTAAAGATGCTCGGGTTGCCAGTCCCGACATAGTGCGCAGTGAATACATCGCCAGCGGCCGAGTCAACTTCGATGGTTTGGTCAGCGGCACCAGCTCTTTGAAGGAGCCACCGGCTCCCAACGGAGAAAGGCATCGTTACCTCCTGTCAGCGCTCTTCACTGAGTCTAGGCGTCCCTCATCTCGACCGGGCCGCTGAGGCGGGGGTCAGCACCGAGCGGGGACTTCTGTGGCTTGGCATCCAATCATCTTACGTCTCGGCCCATGAGGAACAACGGTGCGAGAATTAGCGCTAGGCGGTATCGATGTGCAGACGGGCGTAGAGCATGCGAGACGCCCCACGGCGGACCACACAGGATGTCGGCGATCACCGAAATTCGCGTTTTCCGATCACCGAAATTCGCGGTGACTCAGCATGGCGGTCCTCCGCCGTTCACTGTACCAACGGGTCCTCCTTCCTCGACCGGATCCAGCGTTGATCGGGTGACGAGAGCAACAGCGGGTCGTCCCGCGAGCTTCGAGGACGCCCGGACGACGGCGTCGCCGGCGACCTCGAGCCTGGCGTAGACGACATCCCACGCCGCCTCGGCGGAGGGATCCGTCCGGTGCGTGTCCCGTGCCGCCCGGATCGCCTCGACGGCGGCGCTCAGCAGATCGATCTCGTCGTGCAGCCGCTCGAGGCACCAGCTGCACACGATGCTCTCGCCGACGTGAGCCCCGCATGGGCCCGGGGGGCGTCTGGTGGGTGGGCTGATCGCCGGAGCCGTCACCGCTTCACCGCCTCGGCCAGGGCGGCGTGCTCCCGCATCAGACAGGAGGGTCCCTTGATGTTGAACACCACCGCCCCGTGCCTACCTGCACGCCGGCGGAGCGATCGGGCAAGGGGGTGCCATCCCCGGCGTTCGAGGTGGCCCTGCCGGAGGCCCTGGCGCTCATGGCGCTGCCGGCCCCTCCCGCCGGCGACGAGCTGGCATCCGCCGTGCGGGCGAGCCTCGGGCTGCTGGAGCTGGCCCCGGAGCCTGTCGCCTTCCCCCTGCTGGCGGCGGTGTTCCGGGCCGTGCTCGGTCCCTGCGACTTCGCCCTGCACCTCACCGGCTCCACGGGGGCGGGCAAGAGCGAGCTGGCCGCCCTCATCCAGCGCCACTTCGGCGCCGGCTTCGACGCTCGGCACCTGCCCGGGTCCTGGTCCTCCACGGCGAATGCCCTCGAGGCCCTCGCCTTCTCGGCCGCCGACGCGGTGCTCGTGGTCGACGACTTCGCACCGGGCACCGGCACCGGCGACGTCGACCGGGCTCACCGCGACGCCGACCGGCTGCTCCGAGCCCAGGGCAACCGCTCCGGGCGCCTGCGCATGCGCCCCGACGGATCCCTGCGGGCCACCAAGCCGCCGCGGGGCCCGATCGTCTCCACCGGCGAGGATCTTCCCAGGGGGCAGTCGCTCAGGCCCCGAGTGCTCGTGGTCGACGTGGGACGCTCCGACGTGGACTGGGGACGGCTCACCGATTGCCAGGCCCACGCCGGCGCCGGACACCTCGCCCAAGCCCTCGCCGGCTTCCTTCGGTGGATGGCCGGCCGCTACGAGGCCACACAGAGCCAGTTCGCAGCCCTGTTGCCGGAGCTGCGGGACAGGGCCGCGGCCTCCGGGGAGCACCGCCGCACGCCGGCAACACCTCCTCGGACCTGGTCGCCTACCTCTTCCCCAACGCCTCCTGCATCGGCAAGCCCGCCGTGGTGGCGCCCGGCGACGCCTTCGGCAACCTCACTGGGGACCCGTCCACCGGCACCACCCCGGCCTCGCTGCGCCTCGTCAGGCTGGCCGGAGCCGCCGGCACGGCCTCTGCACCGATGTCGTCGGTGCTGGTGGCCGGCCCCGGGGGGCCCAGCCTGTTCTCCGAGTACAGCGACCTGGCGTCGTGCACGGGGAGCGTGGCCGGCATCACCGCCGCCTGCTTCCTCTTCGCCGACGGGACGGTCGTGGGCCAGATCGACCCGGTCCAGACCGTAGGCTCGGTGGTGAACGACCTCCTGCCGGGCGCCAGCAGCCAACTCGCCGCCCTCACCCATGACTGCGCCATCGTCCCACACATGGGCTCCAGCGCCGACATCGTGGAGGTGGTCAACCGCTCCGCCAGCCCGATGGTGCTCGGCCCGGGAACCTGTGACGACCTCTCGGGCGGGGATCCCGGCAACGGGAGGACCTACAGCGTGGCGGCCGGGCTCACGGGCATCGTCGGCCCCACGGTGGCCGCCGTGGCCTACGAGGCGGCGACGCCGGCGAAGGTGGACTCCTCCAGCGTCATGCTCGGGGCGCCCAAGCTCCTGGCCGGGGCCTCGGCGATCAACGGGCTGGGCTTCACCCACCTGGGCGACATGCCCACCGTCGTCTCGGTGAAGCCCGCCGCTCCCGGGGAGGCCGCCGGCCTCCTGAAGGGCGACCAGATCGTCTCCGTCAACGGCCAGCCGGTGGCCAACTTCCAGGCCTACCTCGACTACATCGGCCAGATCGGCGCCAACACCCCCTGGACGCTGGAGCTGCTGGATCCCACCACAGAGGAAACGCTGTCGATCAACGTGCAGCCGGCGAGCAAGCCGGTCGGGCGTGGTGGCTCGGTCAGCGCCACGACTTGGACGACCTATGCGGATATGGGTGCCTGCAAGGCGGTGACGGCCAACACCGCCTGCTTCGGGCTGTCCGACGGACAGGCGATCGGACTGGTCAACGCCCTGGCCGCCCAGGACCACGCCAACCAGGTGCACGGCATCGCCTACGACGACGAGAGCACGATCCCCGCTCCCGAAGGCCCAACGAATCCGGTGGTCGAGGTCTGGAACAACACGCCTGACGAGGTCTTCATCGGCAGCGGCACCTCACTCATCGACGATGTCACCGCCGGGAAGCCGATCTATGGCATCCGGGCGGGCGCTGACCTCAAGGTCGCGGGGGTGGACGCAGTGGCAGCGGAATCGTGCATGGCCGACAGTGGGGGGCCCCTCACCGTGAACGGCGAGTTAGTTGGGGTAGTGAGTTGGGGGGCAAATGGCTGCCCACCCCGATGATCCAGCGAATCCTCGCCCGGCCGGAGTGGCGAAACGCCCTCACACCCGAGGATCTTCGGGCCTTGACGCCGCTGCTGTTCGCCCACGTGACGCCCTACGGTTCTCTAGCCGGTTTGGAGGTGTTGTTGGAAGGATCATGTCGGGGCCGGATCCTACATAAGCGGCGTTATGTAGGACGATTGGGAGGCCGACCGGGTCTTTGTTCAACCGCCGGAGCCTAAGATACCCTCCCGACAGGGGGACATGCCGTCAGCGCCGCCAAGATGCTCGAACAGTGCTTCCTGGGTATCGAAGCGGGTTCCACACCACGAACACGACCCTGTCGACTCCAGCTCTTCCTCCGGCCCTTTCTCAAGGGCTGGCGGTGTCCCCGGGTCCTGCTGCTCGCTGCTCAGCGCTTCGGCGGCACGTCGCAGCGATTCTCCCGCCTGCTCCAAGCGACGGCCGGCCTCCGCCAACGCTTCCACCGCGGAGGGCCTCAAGGAGACTGGATCGGCTCGATCGGCACTCAAAAGGATTTCTCCCTCCCGGATGACGTCGCTCTCGAGTTGTCCGACGTGGTGAACCAGGGCTGCCACGAGGTGCCCTGGCCCACGGCGAAGTCAGTGTAGACCTTCGAGCTCCCGGTCGCTCGAGCTCGGCGATGCGCGGGCGCTCCTCGGTCGTTGTGCAGGTCCCGCAGGGCCAGGTGGATGCTCACAGCGCCGTGGCCTGCCGCAATGCTAGGCTAAGTCTAGCGATTCAGGGGAAACGCGCCGTTTGTGGAAACGCGCCGTCTGGGGGACGAAGGTCGAGCGTCGCAGAATTGCGGATGTCGATTGACTCCGGATGCCATGCTGTCGCGCTGGCAGCGATGTAGCCGAGTAGGGAAGTCCGGGCGGTTGTCCCGCCTGTGCTTGTGGGATGCTCGCTGCTCGCCGCTGCCTGGGCCGTCTTGTCGGCGGCCGCGCCCCCGGCCCACGCTCAGACCCCGCCGACGTGTGCCGTCGGAGTCGCGACCATCGGCGTTGTGAAAGATCGCGGGGTCCGCGGGAAAGTTGCCCCCGAGGGACGCCCACCCTGACCAGCCGTTGTTGGGTGCCATCTGCCAGATGTGCCAGAGGGCGTTGTCGTCCCCTCGCACGAAGACCTCCAAGCCCAGCGCGGCCGTTCTGCATCCGCCGCGTGTTTGCATTGAGGCAGGCACACAGTCAGCAAACCAACATGCGACATGTCGACGGTTCAGGTGGGGGCGATCGCCTCTCCGGGGAGGCTCCATCCCGGCGCCAGCCGCTCAGAACCCCTTGGCGGCTGAATCCTCGGCATCCTGCACAGATCGCACAAACAGAACGTCACCCCTGAGCGCCCGTTCGAGCGTACCGAACGGCACTTCCGCGACTCGGAGGGCGCGTTTGAATCATGGTGGGAGCAGGGCTTCGGCCAGGAATGCTGTCGCCAGTCGATCGGCCAGGACGAGCCTGCGAGCTTCCTCGGGCGTGGCGAGCCACGACCTACGCTCGTACCCCTTCGGCATCCGACCACTCGACCTCCCCAGCATCCTCCCGGAGCCATGCGGTACCCCGATAGACGACCTGGAGGAAGTCGGGGTGCGGATAAGGATGGTCTTGGGGCTGCGCTCGGAGGTGTAGCAGATGGAGCCAGCCGATCGGCTGGAGGGTGTCCGTGTCGATACGCCAGCCGGTCTCCTCGCGCACCTCGCGACACGCGGTCTGCGCGTGCAGCAGAGCGGGCAGGCCGCCAGGTTAGCTCTCACCCTCCGGGCGCCGACCACCGGGCCACGGGTGAGAGATGCCGTCGGCGTTCTGGCAGGCGACGATTCGGTCTCCGACCATGACGAGGCAGCGAACCGATACGACGAGTTCTTCGGGAGGTCGGCGGGTGCCGTGAACGCCGAGATCCGGAGGGGCACCGCTCCCTTGGCCCACGTGGCCTCCCCCATTGCGGCTGACGCGAGGATCTCCGCCATCACCGGGTGCCGGACACCGAACCCTGGCCGCACGCTCACACAATACGAGTGGGGCCCGGTCATTCAGACCCGACGAAGCACGGAAGCGGAGTGCTGAACGACAGCCTGGCCCCCGCTCGAGGACCCGCAGCCTGCACGTCGGGCGGCCGCTCGACTCTTCAGGCAGCCCAGAAGGCCTTCTCTGGTCCACCCTCAAGGCGGCTCGAGCTCGGCCCTGACGCCCAGGAGGCGGACGGGGCGGTCCAGGTCGAACCGGTCCAGCGCGGCCAAGGCACCGCGTTCGATCGACCGGCCGTCGAGGGTCGCCTCAGCGAGTGGCACGCTGTGTGTCTTCGTGAAGAAGGGCGAGAAGCGCACCTTTACCACGATCCTCACCGCCCCACGTCCTCCTTCCGCCAGCTCCTCGGCCAGCTCCCGCGCGAGTCCGCCCACCTCCCGGCGGATCTCCTCGGGGTCTGCGATGTCCTCCTGGTAGGTCCGCTCCTTGCCGCGAGCCCTCGCCAGGTAGGGCTCGGCAGTCACCTCGCTCGCATCCTCGCCCGTCGCGAGCTGCCCGAGCCACGGCCCAGTGTGCGGGCCGAAGCTCCGCGCCAGCTCCCCCTCGTCGGCCCCGGCCAGCTCGGCCACCGTCCGGATCCCCAAGGCAAGAAGCTTCCGGGCGGTCTTGGCGCCGATGCCCCAGAGCGCGTCGGTGGGGAGTCCCCCCATCATCGCCTCCCAGCTCTCCCGGGTCAGCTTGAACACGCCGGCGGGTTTGGCGAAGCTCGTCGCGAGCTTGGCCCGGAGCTTGTTGTCGCCGACCCCGATCGAGCACCACAGCTCGGTTCGCTCGTGCACCGCCCGCTGGACCTCTCGGGCCATGGCCTCAGGGTCGTCGTGCTCAACAGCCATGAACGCCTCGTCCCAGCCCATCACCTGGACGACGGCGGGAAACGTCCGCAGCGTGTCCATCATCCGGGCTGACGCGGCCAGGTACGCCTGCGAGTCGACCGGGAGGAACACGGCCTCGGGGCACCTCCTGTGGGCGGTCCGAAGCGGCATCCCCGAACGGACCCCGTACTCGCGCGCCTCGTAGTTCGCCGTGGAGACGACCCCGCGCTTGGCAGGATCGCCGTCCCCTCCCACCACCACCGGCTTGCCTCGGAGCTCCGGGTGGCGCAGCAACTCGACCGCGGCGATGAACTGGTCGAGGTCGACGTGGAGGACGTACCGGCTCACGTTCCGAAGCGTAGCGGCACGAGCGTGACGCAATCCGCTCCGAGGTGCACCAGCGCGTCGACGGCTGCGGCGGCGCCCGGAAGAAGGGCTTGCCGGCGGCCGGCCACGACTCCCCCCGCCTCGGAGATGCAGCACTCGAGGTTGAGCAGAAAGAGATCGGCCTCGCGGGCGGCCCCGGCCACCTCGGGGGAGAACGGCGCCTGCGGCGGGGCGTCCCGCAGCGCCTCCGCGACCCCCGGCCGAGCATCGTGTCGCCGGCGAGACCGAGCCTGATGCCCCCGCGCCGGTCTCCCACCGCCGGGCCGGGCTACCTCCGCCCGAGCGACACCGGGACCTCGGCCTGCGACGACGGCCACACCACGCGCTTCGCCCGCCCGGACCACTGGACGACGAGCATCTCGTGGGCCTCCTGAGCACCGTCCACGCCGAGCCCAAAGCGACCGAAGAAGGTCGTGCAGCGCAGTCGGCGGGAGGCCGCGGCGAGGGCGTCGTCCTGCCACCCCCCGGCCTCCTCCACGCACCGCAGCGCGACCAGTCCCGCCGCGTATGCCTGGGCGGCGGGGTACTCCAGCTGCGCCCCAAACCCGGCCGCCCGGAGCGAGGGGACGGCCCTCGCCCGGAGCGAGCGCAGCACCTGCGCCGGCGCGGGGCCGACGTCGACCCGGAAGCGAGCGCCCTCCTCCCACTGCGATGGCCCGAGCACGTCGTGCGCCCGTTCCCCGAGGCGCTCCCCGAATGCTGCAAGGCCGGCCGCGACGGCGGCAAGCACCGGCGGGCGCCGGTGAAGCCGCGCCACCGCCTCGACGTCCTCACTGAAGCTCCCCGCCAGCAGCACCGCGTCGGCCCCGGGCTCGGCGGAAAGCTCGCTCGGCGTGACCTCGGCGACGACCTCCATCCCCAGGCGCGCGGCAGCGGACCGCGCCCCCTGGGCGGCCGCCCGCCCGAATCGGCCCCTGCCGGCGGCGATCACGACCCGGGCATCAGGGAGCGGCTCCGCGATCGCCTCGAGGACTGTCGCCAGGTACCGGCTCGCGGGCGAGGGCACCGAGACGAGCTCCGGATGCCGCTGAACGTCGTCGGCGCTGCCGCCGTGGTTCCACACGACCCTCCCGCTCGCCTCCGACCACCCGGCCGCCGCCCGGACCAGGTCGCTCCCGTAGGGCCCGAACAGCAGGTGCGCGCCGGACAGCAGGTCGAGGCAGCGCCGGACGCCCTTACCGGTCCCGGTGTCGTCGAAGACGACCAGCTCGGAGGTACGGGCGCTATGGCGAGGATCCCACCCCCGAGCAGCTCGCTCGTTGCTTCCATCTCACCAACGACGACCGGGAGCTGATCGACAAAGGCCAGAGCGACCGTGCCCGCCTGGGCCGCGCCGTCCAGCTTGGCACCGTTCGCTTCCTGGGCACCTTCCTTGCCGATCAGACCGATATCCCGACCGTGGTTGTGGACCATATGCAGCGCAGCTCGGGATCTCGGACCCCTCCGCCCTCAAGGGCTACAGCGAGAGCGCCATGCGTTTCAAGCACGCCACAGCCATCCGGGAACGCTTTGGCTACAGCGACTTCAACGATCAACCTTGGCATCTGAGGTTCGTCCGCTGGCTCTACACTCGTGCCTACATCGGCGGGGAACGTCACATCGTGCTCTTCGACCTGTCCACGGTCCGCATGGTGGAGGCCAAGGTGCTGCTGCCGGCGGCCTCAACGCTGGAGCGGCTGATCGCCTCGGTCAAGGAGCGTGCTGCCGTCCAGCTTTGGCGGGCCCTTGGCGCCATCCCCGACCGGGAAACCAAGGAACGCCTCCTCGCCCTTCTGGTCGTGCGTTCTGGCCGCCGCCGACAGAGCGCCCTCGATCGCCTGCGCAAAGCGCCCACCTCCCCAAGCATCGACGGGCTGGTCGGGGGGCTGCGGCGGCTGGAGGAAATCCAGACCCTTGGTGCTGGGCGCTTCGATCTCGGCCGCATCCCGCAGGGACGCATCGATGCCATGGCCCGCTACATCGCCAAGTCGAAAGCTGCGGAGATCGAGCGCATGCCTGCCGAGCGCCGCATCGCGCATCTCATCGCCTACACGGCAACGCTGGAAGGCAACGCCGTCGACGACGTGTTGACCATTCTCGACGATGCGGTCGGAGGCCTCCTGTCCCGGGTCGAGCGCAAGGGGAGACGCCGCCGGTTGCGCACCCTCGGCGACCTCGACCGCGCTGCGATGGTCTTGCGGGAGGCGTGGTTCGAGCTCAAGGCTGCTGCCGAGGATCCTGAGGCCGATCTTCGGGCAACGGTGGTCCGCCTGGCCGTTGAGCGGGTAGACCAGGCGGCGGCGACGGTGGCGGAGCTGGCCAGGCCGCCGGACGACCGCTACTTCGAGGACCTCCCGAGCCGCTACAGCCACGTCCGCCGCTTCCTGCCCTTGCTATTGAGGCTGGTCTCCTTCGACGGCACCGACGCCGCCAGACCCCTGCTGGCCGCCTGGGACTTCCTCCGGAGGCAGGAGGTGGAACTGCCCAAGCCCCGCTGGGTGGACGCCCCCCTGGAGGTGGCGTCGGGGGTCTGGCGTCCCATCGTGGAGCCAAAGCCTGGCCAGGTCGACCACCCTGCATACACGCTCTGCGTCCTGGAGCGCCTCCGCGATTCGCTGCGCAAGCGCGACGTCTTCGTCAAAGCGAGCCGGCGCTGGCGGGACCCCAGGGCGCAGCTCCTGGCGGGAGACGAGTGGGAAGCCGCCCGCTCCGGGGTGTGCAGGAGCCTTGGGCGCTCGGCCGACGGCGAGGCGGAACTTGCGCTGCTGCAGGAGGAACTGGACCTTGCCTGGCGCCGAACGGCGGAGGACCTGCCCACCAAACGGCCCTGGCCATCGAGGAGCGGGGCGGGCGGGCCTACGTGCGCCTGACACCGCTTCAGGCCACGCCGGAGCCGGCGAGCTTCGTGGCGCTGAAGAAGGCGGTCACCGCCCTGATGCCCAAGGTCGATCTCCCCGACGTCATCCTCGAGGTTGCCTCCTGGACAGGGTTCCCCGACGAGTTCACGCATGTGAGCGAGGGAGAAGCCCGTGTGGACGATCTCTGGGGCCCAGACGCCGGGCGTTCGGGTGGGTGCCTGGGTGCAGGTGGCGGGGCGTCGGGGCCGGTTCCGGGTCATCGGCGTCACGGCCCACGGCGTGGAGCTGCGCAACCGGGACGAGCGGTGGCACGCGGTTCGCCATGAGGCGGTGCGGGTGGCCGGCCATGACTCGGCTCAGGCGGGGCCACGAGCCACACGCCAACCCCGAGCCAAGATCCCCGGTCCTCGCATTGGCTGATCCGGCTTGGAGCATCACCGCCAGCTGACAAGGACCTGAGATCAACCGAACCAGTCCTGCGCGTGAGGTGACGACGGCTGTTCCCGGGATCTTTGGTGCGAGTGATTACGGTGGCTTGCAAGAAAAACGGCCCTTGAGCAGAGACTCTTATCCCGACCAGTCAGCAGGCGAATAGGCCAGGCGGTAGCAATTGGACCACTAAGTCCTTTCGATCAGGCCGTGTTCCCCCACGGTGGGTGGTTTGGAATCGGCTGGGTTTGGCGCGACGATTTGGGGGACTGGAGGTTTCGACTGACCAGCTCAGCGAGGGAGGAAAACCAATGGAGACCCGACTCGAATCCTACCCGGTTCAACTGTCCGTCGACTACCCTGAGGTTCCGCGCAGACGGCTGACCGTGCTCTTTCGTCTCGTCCTAGCGATCCCGATCCTGATCGTTCTGTCGGCGTTGGCCAACGAGCTCTTTATCAGCTTGGGTGGCGGGGACAGCGCCGACACCGCGAGGTTCACAGTTGGCGCCGGTGGCGTGCTGTTCCTCCCCACCCTCCTGATGCTCGTTTTTCGCCGCAAGTACCCGGGTTGGTGGTTCGACTGGAACGTCAACCTCCTAAGGTTCGAGAACCGGATTCTTGCTTACCTCTTGCTCCTGCGCGACGAGTATCCCTCGACCGACGCGGAGCAATCCGTCCACGTTGTTCTTCCAGAACCCGACGGCGGTGGCTCGCTCAACCGCTGGATGCCGTTGGTGAAGTGGCTCCTAGTGATACCCCACCTGATCGTGCTCGTCATTCTCACGGTCGTCGCCGTGGTGCTCACGCTCATCGCCTGGGTAGCGATCGTGATTACCGGTCGCCACCCCCGTGGCATATACGACTTCGTCGTCGGCACCCTGCGGTGGTGGCTTCGGGTAGAGGCGTACGGGTTCGTGCTTGTCACCGACCGGTACCCGCCATTTCGCCTGGCGCCCTGAACGAACTTCGCGCATCTTCTGCCCAACTCTACGGGGAATTCACAGTATCGAGGTGGGTAGCCCACGCGAAAACCAGCAGGAGACCAACTCGCGTCCCCTAGTCAGAATAAGAAACGTTGTTACGACTCTGCACATCCTTAGAAGCTCCAAGGTGCTTAACTGTACCCTAAATATCCTATGACGTCTCATTATCGGAACCTGTGAAGGCTACGACGAGTCGGACACACGCGAGGGGACGAGAATCGGGTGGGGGAGGGGGGTTCAGTGACAACCGGTTCGCGGCGCAGTGGTTTGAGGCGTTTGCCGACCAGCCTCCGATTGAGGGGCGAGCGAGGAGGGAGGCCCAGTCCAGCTGAGGCTTCAGCTTCCCCAGAAGGCGTCCCAGGCGTACTGGTCACCCGGGTACACCCAGATCTCGCTCAGCAGCCCGTCGCGGATGTGCCAGACATGGACATTGTTCATGTTCAGGGCGGCGTCGCCCCGCTCCGCGCGGTCGTTCACGAGGCCAACGCCGTGGTCGTCTCCACAGACGGCGGCATGACAGGCGAAGCGCAGTGTTCCCCCCGAGAGTTCCATGAGTTTGCCGACGTACCCGCCGACTGCCGCCTTGCCCTCATAGTCGCCGGCCACCTGGGAGCGCCCCGGCACGTGACCCACGACATCGTCGGCCATCAACCCCAGCACCGTGTCGAAGTCACTCGACGAGAGCGCGTCGTACAGGGTGCGGAGCAATGCGAGAGTCACGCGAGTATTCAATCGCTGCGGCATCCCCTTCATGTTGAAGGTGTTGGACGATCCTAGTCGGTTCACGCGGTGCGACGCCGCTGTGCTGTACCTGTCCAGAGGCGCTCTTCGGGAGGTAAGGGAAGGCCTCGAGGGACTGTACAGGGAACCATTCCCGCAACTGCGACGTGGTACTCCGGTCTTCACAAAGCCGCTCGCAAGCGGGGTCGCTCTGGCTGAGGATCCCGAGGAAAGCTTCAGCGTAACTGTTCAGGACCCCCTCCCCAGTCCCTGCTCAAGTCTCACTGAGTGAGGTTGCGCGCGCTCCGCGCGCATATCCACCACCGGCCGCGCGCAGTGGTGTAGAACGCGTTTGTGGCCACCGATCAGGAACTGCGTTTCGCCATCGAGGGCCAACTGGCTCTCAGGAAGCAGATCCTTGTCGATCAGGGGGTCATCGAGCGGCTACGGGCTGACAACGACCAACTGAGGTCCGGCAACGAGGAGCTGGTAGCTGAGAGGGAAGCCACCAGGAAGGTTCTCGAGGCACTCCAGGCCCGGGTGGACGAGCTGGAGCGCAAGCTGAGCCGGAACTCGGGGAACTCCTCCAAGCCTCCTTCCTCCGACACCCTTACGGAGAGGGCCGTGATGGCGGCACGCCGGAGCAGCCCGAAGCGGGGCAAAGGTAATCGCCGCAAGCCTGGCAAGCAGCAAGGGGCTCCCGGTGCCCACCTCAAGCAGGTGGCAACGCCCGACATCGTCGTCCCTCACGCACCCGACGTCTGCGAGGGCTGCGGGGCCGGTCTTGCCGACGCCGCGGTCGTCGGCACCGAGACCCGCCAGGTCTTCGACCTTCCGGCGCCAAAGGTGGTCGTCACCGAGCACGTCTGTGAGCGGCGGCGTTGCACCTGTGGCCACGTGAGCACCGGCGTCTTCCCCGCCGAGGCCACCGCATGGGCGGCCTGGGGACCGACCGTCCGGGCGTTCGCGGTCGCCCGGACAGCCGAGCTTCTCTCCGACGCGCTCGGTGCCCCGGTGTCCACGGGGTGGCTGGCCGGGCTCACCAAGGAGGCGGCCGGCGGCCTCGGCGGCTTCCTCGGCGACCTCGGCCAACGCCTGATGGCTTCCCCCGTCCTGCACGTAGACGAGACCGGGGAGAACGTCTGTGGGGACCGGTGGTGGATCCATGTGGCCAGCACCGATCTGCTGACCTACCTGTACTCGCACGACACCCGAGGGTCCGTCGCCACTGAGGCCATGGGGATCCTCCCGGGTTTCACCGGGGTCCTGGTGCACGACCGTTGGTCGTCCTACTGGAAGTACCCCTGCACCCACGCCCTCTGCGGAGCACATCTGTGCCGCGATCTGACCGCCGTGGCCGAGATCGCCTCGCAGGCTTCCTGGGCCAAGGCGATGCTCGACTTGCTCATGAAGGCCGACGCCAGCACCGACAGGGCCGCCGAGAAGGGCAGGAAATCGTTGAGCCCCCAGCAGCGTGGCCGGATCTCCGCCGCCTACGACAAGATCGTGGAGCAGGCCATAGCGGCCAACCCCGACCCCTTGCTGCGGGGGCGGATCAAGCGCACCAAGCTGGAGGCGGAGGGATTCAACCTGGCCGTTGCCTTCCGTGACCACAAGGCAGAGATCCTGCGCTTCTGCGAGGACCTGCGAGTTCCGCTGACGAACAACCAGGGCGAGCGCGACCTGCGGATGGCCAAGCTCCAGCAGAAGATCTCAGGAGGCTTTCGGACTCCCAAGGGCGCCGAGGCGTTCTGCAAGGTGCGCAGCTACATCTCCACGGCCGCCAAGCACGGCGTGGGCGGCTTCTTCGCTCTCACCCAGCTTTTCAAGGGGACTCCCTGGGCCATCCCCGACGCCGTCCCCAGCTAATCGCCAGGGCCCCAGGCACGCTCAGGGAGCCGGGATGTGGCCGCCAGGCACCCACCTGCGTTCAGGGTGGCCGCGGCAATCGCCTCCAGGCATTTCCGGCGGAAGACCGGCTCCAGGCTGAAGGAACCCATCATCGCCTCCCGGAGCACCGATGCCAGCTCCCCGGCGAAGAGCAGAAGGTTGAAGCCCACCGGCCGACGCTCAGGAGCCTCCAGGGAAGTGGCTGCCATCACGGCATCCGCCAGCCCGATCATCTGCTCCAGCACCTCAAGGTGCTCACCGATCAGATCCTCGTGACGGGACGCTGGCTGGTCCTCCA
>WNEZ01003731.1_pt1 | contig 14020 bp, 14 predicted proteins | sample 5400521 | NCBI WGS metagenome assembly WNEZ01 (sample SAMN13153339, study PRJNA577476) | soil metagenome | isolation source: 120 cm saprolite under Douglas fir tree site 2 hole 1 replicate 1 | place: USA:California | collected 2015-04-18 | reverse complement strand
CATCCCCCTGTCGACACCATGGGCGTTTCATATTCTCTGCTTGCTGATCACACAAACCTTGGAAAAGCATTGTGTTAACGGCAACCGGAAGGTTTGGAGAGCTGCATGCAATCAGATGGAGTTGAAAAGGAGAAATGACAATGGCAAATCAAGAGACTAGAAAGTGCGCACACATACCTTGTCTGTGCGATGTCCCACGTGGACAAAAGTACTGCGGAGACTCGTGCCGCGACGCAGGAAGCGACGACATGGAGATCGCGTGTCACTGCGACCATGCATTATGTCCGCTCACGATTCGGGAGTTTGTATCTCGCCTTGCCGCTCAGACGGCCAACTGATTCATGACAGAACTGGCGGTGACCATCAATGCGTCCCGCCGCAGGAGAATTGATATGTTCTTAAAACAAAGTTTGTCTTTTTTTCTTTCCTTGTGCCTCTTGCTAACCACCGCCCCGGGGGTGTTCGCCGATCAGGCCCCCCAATCCGAGGCAACACCACCGGTTCAGGCCGCACAACAGACTCCGGCACAGCTGCAGCAGCTCGTAGCGCCGATTGCATTGTATCCGGATGCATTGGTTGCGCAGATTCTGGCGGCCGCTACCTATCCCGACCAGATTGTGGAAGCGGACCTCTGGCTCCAGCAACATACCGATCTAAAGGGAGCACAACTCGGCCAGGAGGTCGACAAGCAACCTTGGGATCCAAGCGTGAAGGCCCTTACCGAATTTCCCTCGGTGCTCGCCAACATGGACAAGAACCTCTCGTGGACCTCGTCGCTCGGCGACTCTTACGTCAACCAGCAGCAGGAAGTAATGAACGCCGTTCAGGCGATGCGTGATCGTGCGCAGAAAGCGGGAAACTTAAAGAGCACATCACAGGAGAACGTGACGACGCAAGGACAAACCATTGTGATCGAACCTGCCGACCCTGAGATTGTTTACGTTCCTGAGTATGACCCTTGGCTCGTGTACGGAGAGCCCATCGGGATTTGGCCAGGTTGGTATTCGTATCCAGGACTGTACCTTGGCGGCCCTGGAATTGCGTTTGGGTTGGGCTTTGGAATTGGTTATTTCGGCGGGTTTGGTTGGGGATGGCACCACTGGGGATCTGACTGGCATCACCACGATGTCATTTATAACCACAACACTTACGTATCCCACAGTAGAATCTTCGCCAATCACAACACCTTCAATCGCGGGCGTTCCAACTTTAATCATGGAGGCGGATTTCATGGTGGAAACGGATTTCAGGGTCGCGGCCCTGGTGGAAATCCGGGGTTCCGAAATCCGGGCGGCCATGGATCAGCCCCGCAGCATGGATTCGTAGCTCCGCAACACGGATCTGCGGCGCCGCATGTTCAGCCCGGTGGTCATTCCGGGGCGTTCGGCGGCTTTAATCATGGAGGAGTTGCTAGAGGATTCTCCTCTCGCGGGCAGTCGAGCTTCGGCGGCTTTCACGGCGGCGGAGGTTTCCACGGCGGTGGCGGTGGGGGTTTTCACGGTGGCGGAGGTCGCCGGTAACCCGGTTCATTCATAGAAAACCAACTTACATAGGGAGAATGAAATCATGCACACGACGAATTTGATTACCGCGACAGCTTCCAAACCGAGGCTCAACTGGGTAGGTGCCCTAAGCGCTCTTGCATTGTTAATTGCGAGTTGCTCTCAAACGAGTCACGCTCAGAAATCGGGACTCGAAACCTTTTCGTCCCCGGGGAAAGCGACGAGCGCTCTGTTCCAGGCTGTTCAGAATAGCGATGAGGAGGCTCTGGAAAGGATCCTCAGAGCCGGCAAGGAAGTGACTTCGTCAAATGACGAGATCGAGGACAAACTCGAACGCGAGCGGTTCAGCCAGAAATATCAGGAGATGCACCGTCTGGTTCGAGAACCCGACGGAAGCACGGTACTGTATATCGGCGCGGAAAACTGGCCCTTCCCCATTCCGCTGGTCTCAAAGAACGGCGCCTGGTACTTCGATTCCGATTCCGGTCAACGGGAAATTCTGTATCGGACTATCGGCGAGAATGAGACCACCGCAATTGAGGTCTGCCGCGTACTGTCAAAAGCAAATCACAGCGAGACAGAAGCCACCGTCGACGACCAAGTCAAACGATATGCGCAAAGCCTCGAGCGTGGCGCTACTGGGAATGCTGATGCTCAAAATGCTGACAGACAGCCGTCTCCTTTCCACGGTTACTACTTTCGAGTGGTGGCAGGGAATGCTCCGGCCGCGACAACCGTCACCCGCAGCACGAAGACTGGCGCCGTGGCGCTGGTAGCTTATCCAGTGGATTACCCGTCGTCAGGGGTCATGACTTTCATAGTTACCAAGACCGGTACTCTGTACGAAAAGGACCTGGGATCTAAAACGACGACGGTCGCAAAAAACTTAGTACGCAGCCCGGATTCGAGCTGGCATATCGCCGCAGTGAAGTAACGAGGTCATAGAGAAAGGTCTGTGGAAAATGAAAACGAGCGAGAAAACTGCAAGTCGGTCGGCCGCTGGCAGCGGAACAATTGCTCTAGGTGGCGAACTCACCGTCAACCGTCTGGGCTTCGGGGCCATGCGCCTTACGGGCGACGGAATCTGGGGGCCACCTAAGGATCCCGCGACAGCAATTGCCGTTCTTCGCCGCGCCATCGAGTTCGGAGTCAACTTCATAGATACGGCTGATTCTTATGGCCCCTATGTCAACGAAGAATTGATCGCCGAGGCGCTGGCGCCTTATCCCAAGCATCTTGTCATCGCGACCAAGGGTGGATGGAATCGGCCCGGGCCGAATCAGTGGACACACGACGCTACACCGGCACACTTGCGCAAAGCGGTGGAAGGTAGCCTGAAGAGACTGCGTCTCGACCGGATCGACGTCTACCAGTTGCACATTCCCGATCCGGTGGTGCCTTTCGACGCGTCGATCGAAACCCTTGCTAACATGCAATCCGAAGGAAAGATCCGGTTCGTCGCATTGTCGAATGTCACCGTGGAGCACGTCGAGCGAGCGCGGAAAATCGTACCGATCGTGTCGGTCCAGAACCGGTACAGTTTCGCTGATCGCGAATGGGACAATGTCGTCGATTATTGCGAGCGCAATGGGATCGCGTTCATCCCCTGGTTTCCGCTGGGAGGGGGGACGGTGGCCGGCAGGTTGCTGGAGAAGGTTGCGAAAGCGGGCCAAGTGAAACCTATCCAGATCGCGTTGGCGTGGTTGCTGAAGCGGTCCCCGATTATGTTGCCCATCCCTGGGACGTCCTCGATTGCACATCTCGAGGAAAACATGCAGGCGGCAGCATTGCAATTGACTGACGAAGAATACATGGGCTTATCTGGCGTTATCGAACTGGCGTCCTGATCACGCCGGCCGCGACTGTTCCTTTGAATGTTGGGGCTGCGGGCCAGGTCACAAATGGAGGGTTAAACGGGTTAAACGCAATGGAGAAAGCTGGCACTAAAGACAAATTTTCGCGTCGCGGATTTCTTGGAGTCGGCTCGGCAGCCTTGGCAGCCGCGGCTGGAAGTTTAGCGGTAAGCGCCGCTATGGCGCAGGAAAATCGGCCACGAACTGACCGGAGCGCAACCGATCCTGGTCCCGCAAATACGCCCCTTGACGCGCAGAACCCCGATTCCGCGTGGCCACCCGCAACGGATTCCAAGAGCTTGGTTCAAAACTTCAAATATCCGTTCTCTCTTGCGAACAAGCGCACTTACGAAGGCGGATGGTCGCGGGAAGTGACCGTTCGGGAACTGCCTGTCTCGAAGACCATGGCAGGCGTAAACATGAGACTCACTGCCGGGGGTGTTCGCGAACTGCACTGGCACACGGCAGACGAATGGGCAATCGTATTCTACGGGTCCGCGCGTATCACAGCCATTGATCGGGACGGCAAGAGTTTTGTGGCCGATGTAAAGAAAAATGATCTGTGGTATTTCCCCAGCGGGATTCCCCATTCGATTCAAGGACTCGATCCGGACGGTACAGAATTCATGTTGGTATTCGACGAGGGAGATTTCTCTGAGTCAGATACGGTCCTGCTGAGCGACGCGATGGCGCACCTGCCGCGCGAGATCCTGTCAAAGAACTTTGGTGTTGTCGAACCAGCTTTGAAGAATCTTCCCAAGCAAGAGTTATTCATTTTCCAGGCTGAAGTTCCTGGATCACTCGACGCCGACCAGAAATCAGCTGCAGGAGCGCCTGGGAAGTCGGTCAGCGATTTCGCTTTTCGCACGATGGAAATGCCGCCGACCAAGCGCACGAAAGGCGGAGAGGTGCGCATCGTTGATTCGAGCACGTTCAAGGCCTCAACTAACGTTGCGATGGCCATGGTCACGGTCCACCCGGGAGGGATGCGCGAACTGCACTGGCACCCCAACGCCGACGAATGGCAGTATTACATCTCGGGCAAGGGAAGAATGACTGTAGTCTCGACAGGGAACCGCGCTCGCACGATGGACTTTCAGGCGGGAGACGTCGGGTACGTTGAAAAAACTCTGCTGCATTACATAGAGAATACCGGGGACACAGACCTGGTCTTCCTGGAGATGTTCAAAAGCAGCTTCTACCAGGATCTGTCGCTTTCACAGTGGTTGTCCCACACGCCGCCCGAACTGGTGATGGCGCATCTCAATATCGACAAGGCAACCATGGACACGATACCGAGAGACGAACTCGTGATCGTGCCGCGTTAGTACGAACGCTCGGGCTGTCCTGCGGCGGATGGAAGCAACTCAATCGACATCGCCGCGTTGGTTTCTAGAGTCGTCGCGTCGATGCCAATGGCCATGCCTTTTATGCGAGAACACTGACACGAAACCAATTCTAATAATTATTTCGTATGTAGCTCGACGGTAATGTCGTTGTCACTCGGCGAGTTCTGTCCGGGCGAGGTCATCCTAGACGACAACTCTCGTCGCCGGTGGTGTGATCACTTACTGGTTCGTACCGTTATCGCGCAGCAATCGTCAGCTTATCGACCACGTGGCTGTGGACCGCAAAGGACTTCGCGATCTCCCGAACTTTTTCGCGCTGCTCTTTCGTTGCGACGGTGCCTCTCAGCTCGATGCGGTCGCCCGCAACCGTCACGTTTACTCGACTTCGTGCGAGGGTTGGCTCGCTCTCCAAGGCCACTGCAATTTCGTTGGCCACTTCGGCGGCCTTAGACGTCGTCGAGTCCGCGGTGGCATTCGAGCTTGTGTAGGTGGTGGCGGTCGCACCTTCAACAGCCGGAGCATTGATCGTCAAACGGTCCTCGATCCGGGTGACATGGGGAAGGGCCTTGACCGAGTTGACGGCACGCCACCTGTCTCTTTTCGATGCGACCGGCCCTTTGAGGACAACCACTCCGTTACTGACATTGACCTCGATGCTCTGAAAGGCCGCGTCAGCCGCGAACTGCTGTTGGATTTCGCGCCGTAGATCTTGGTCGCGCCGCTGTGCCGCGCTCAGCGTTTGCGTCTCGCTTGGCGCAGACGCTGTGTCCGGTTCCGCTGTCACGGCCTGGGCCGACTGTTGCGCAAAGAGAATACCCTGCCCCTGCCCGCAGAGTAGAGCAGAGAGTACTGCTGCTGTTCTGCAAACGCTCATTCCAAAATGTTCTTTCATCATTTGTGTTACCTCCGCCCGGTAATTGAGCAACTCGTATGCCATACGTCTCGCGGGAAACAGACCGCCTAGAGGAACATCTGCGTCGGCGCTCAATCGCGAAAGCCAACCGGGTGTCGATATTTCGACACCGCCGTCAGACAGTTCGTAGTCGCGCGCCTGTTTTAGACGGCTGCGCTTGGCACTTGGATTGCACTCGGAAAGTGGAAGAGGCAGTTACAACATAGTGCTGGCGGACGATTGATGTTCCTCGGCGCAGCATAGGAGAAAACAGCATGAACACCGACTATATCTTTCTGTGCGGAGTGATGTGGTGCAGGTTCGGAGAACAAGACGCCGGCAGGGAGCTAATGAGGGCTGCCGATTCTATGGATCCGGACATGAGCGCACTTGCCTCGGCGATGTTGGTGAAAGGTGCGAGTCGCTTGATGGAGTTTGGAAAAACGGGCACAGCTTGAGACCTGCGAATTCACAACTCTTCAGAGACAGCGTTCGCGTCTAAAGACAAATTAGAGCAATGAATCACATCCTCCTTATTGATGACGATGACGTCCTGGTCAACCTTCTCCGGGAGTTCCTCGAACGGGAAGGTTTTGCTGTAGATGCCGCTTACGACTATGATTCCGGCCTAACCCGTGCTTTAAGCAGCGATCACGAACTGGTCGTAGTTGATGTCATGCTCCCCGGTGGATCGGGATTAGACCTTCTGAAAACAGTGCGTGCGTCATCCAAAATTCCGGTCGTCCTTCTCAGTGCGATGGGAGACGCGGTAGATCGCATTATCGGTCTGCAAATTGGAGCAGACGACTATCTTGCGAAACCGTTTGAACCTCGTGAACTGGTAGCCCGCATACATGCGATTCTGCGACGCACCCGCGATATACCCACGGATGGCAACGAAATCAAAGTCGGCGACGTAGCGCTCTCGGCCAGCCGAAGAGCGGTCGTCTGTTCCGAAAGATCAGTCGAACTAACAGCTGTCGAATTCAACGTGCTGGAATGTCTGCTGCGTAACGCGGGCAGTATTGTCAGCAGACAAACTCTCGCCGAGAGGGCGCTGGGTAGGCCGCTGGCCCCGTTTGACCGCAGTGTCGACGTACACGTCCACAACTTGCGGAAAAAGTTTCCAATAATGCCCTACGAGCGGATCAAAACCATTCGCGGTGCCGGTTATGTCTACACTCCACCGCTCATAAAGGATCCTGAATAGGCGGGCGCCTGTTCTGGACAATTCTTTCTTGGTGTCGAATCAGTTTTCAATATTCAGCAGCATGGGCTCGCTCACACAGATTTACCATTCTTAACCATCTCTTAACCGTCCGCTTCCTGGCGCCGGAATCTAACTAGATATGACAGCTGGTATTCAGCCGTCTAAAGGAGAAAAACAAATGAAATTGTCAAAGCTTAGTATGATCGCTGGTTTTATCATCGCATTTACTCTCATTTTCGAATTGGCCGCTCACGCGGACGAAATCAATCAGTCCACGAAGATTTCGTTCAGCGAAGCGGTGCAGGTGCCAGGGAGGGTCTTGCCGGCGGGTAACTATGAGTTCGTGCTGGCAAGGACTGACGCCAGCCGCAATATTGTGCAAATTTTCAATGCGGACGGCACCGAGCTCTATGCGACCGTTCAAACGATCCCCACCGAGCGTGCGCGGGAGACCGACGGCACTTCCATCACTCTAGCCCAGCGCCCAGATGGCAAACCTGATGCTATCGTGACCTGGTTCTATCCTGGCATGGGTACTGGACACGAATTCGTGTACTCCAAGCCGGAGGAAACGGAACTAACTCAGGATGCGAAGCAAACCTTCGTAGGCGACCATGGAATGATGGTCAGCTCCGGCACGAGCGAAGCGGGCAACTAACACAATGCCTGACGCCCGGCATTCACTCCTGTCAACATCAACGCGAGTGAATGCCAGGCCCCGGCAGAACATAGACGCCAAACTGTCGACGCTCCGACACAACTTTGTTCTTAGCGTTTTGCTTGCGGCTGGAACTAGACTTGCTATGAATTGAGCGGAGGACAAGACTGTGGCTAAGGCTGCGATTGACGGCATTGTTCAAGAAGCCCGGCCCGACGAACTTCTCATCGATCTGATCAACCGTACTGGTGCTTCGGTCCCCCACGTCTGTTACCACCCCCAACTCGGCCCGGTTCAGACGTGTGACACGTGCATGGTTGAAGTGAATGGCCGCCTGGTTCGGGCCTGTGCAACCGAAGTCGCCGATGGAATGAAGGTATCCACCAAGTCAGCGAAGGCGTCGGCCGCCCAGGTGGAGGCATTTGATCGGATTCTCAGTAACCACCTGCTCTACTGCACAGTCTGCGACAACAACAACGGCAATTGCACTGTCCACAACACGACGAAGATGCTGGCCATCGAGCATCAGCGAATCCCCTTTCGATCGAAGCCCTACGAGGTCGATAACACGAATCCGTTCTATCGCTATGATCCTGATCAATGCATTCTCTGCGGCCGCTGCGTAGAGGCTTGTCAAAATGTCGAGGTTAACGAAACGCTTTCCATCAACTGGGAAGATCCCAATCCCCGCGTGCTCTGGGATGGCGGCTCAACCATTGGGGAGTCGAGCTGCGTTTCGTGCGGCCACTGCGTCACCGTCTGTCCCTGCAATGCCCTGATGGAAAAAAGCATGTTGGGTCATGCCGGCTTCTTAACTTCTCTGAAGAAGTCTGCTTTAAGCGGCATGATCGACGTCGTCAAGGGTGTTGAACCGGAAACCGGCTATGGAAGCATTCTTCAGGTCTCCGAGGCCGAATCCGCAATGCGAGAGCACCGCATCCGCAAAACGAAGACAGTTTGCACGTACTGCGGCGTCGGTTGCACCTTCGATGTGTGGACCAAGGATCGTCACATTCTCAAAGTGGCGCCGGAACATGGCCCAGCCAACGGGATATCGACTTGCGTAAAGGGAAAGTTCGGCTGGGGTCACATCAACAGCGAGGATCGCCTCACAACCCCGCTGATTCGCGAAGGCGACAAGTTTCGCCAGGCCAGCTGGGACGAGGCACTCAGCCTGGTTGCCAGCAAATTGTCGGTGCTCAAGACGAAGAACGGTCCAGATTCGATTGCGTTCATCTCTTCGTCCAAGTGTACGAACGAAGAAAGCTACCTGATGCAAAAGTTGGCGCGAGCCGTGGTGGGTACGAACAACGTCGACAATTGTTCCCGCTACTGCCAGTCGCCGGCGACCCAGGGTTTGTTCCGCACGGTCGGCTACGGCGGCGATTCGGGTTCCATCTCCGACATGGAGAAGGCTGACCTGGTTCTCATCATTGGCAGCAACACGGCGGAGAGTCATCCGGTCATTGCCACGCGGGTGAAGAGCGCTCACAAACTGGACGGGCAGAAGCTCATTGCCTCGGACCTGCGTGAACATGAAATGGCAAGGCGAGCAGACCTCTTCCTGCATCCCAAGCCAGGTACGGACCTTTTCTGGCTGAATGCGATCAGCCGCTATCTGCTTGATAACGGCCTTGCGCACACCAAGTTCCTCGATCAGTGGGTAAACGGTTTAGACGAATATCGAAAGAGTCTGGAGCCTTTCACCATGCAAGCCGCCTCCCGCATTTGTGGCGTGCCCGAGGAGACTCTGAATACGGTGGCACACATCATCGCCGACGCGAAGGCCATGTGCATACTCTGGGCGATGGGAGTAACTCAGCACACCCAGGGTTCCGATACCTCTACAGCCATTTCGAACCTGCTACTCGTCAGCGGCAATTACATGCGGCCGGGAACGGGTGCTTATCCGCTGCGCGGGCACAACAATGTACAAGGAGCCAGTGATCACGGCTCCATGCCAAATATGCTTCCCGGCTACCAATCGGTGACTGATCCCGACGTGCGCTCGCGATTTGAGACTGGTTGGAAGGTCAAGCTGCCTTCCACCAAGGGACTCGACAACCACCAGATGGTGGAAGCCATTCATGGCGGCAAGCTCAAAGCCATGTATCTAATCGGCGAGGAGATGAGCATCGTCGACTCCAATGCCAACTATGTCGGAGATGCATTCGCCAAGCTTGACTTCTTTGTTGTGCAGGACATCTTCTTCAGCAACACATGCCGCTACGCCGATGTTGTGCTGCCGGGAGCACCGAGCCTGGAAAAGGAAGGCACTTTCACCAGCACTGAAAGACGGATTCAGCGACTCTATGAGGTGTTACCGCCGCTCGAAGGTTGTCGGCCCGATTGGAAGATCGTCCAGGATGTTGCCAACCAACTGGGAGCGAGTTGGCAGTATCAACATCCTTCCGAGGTCATGGATGAGATTGCTTCCCTCACGCCGATGTTCGCGGGCGTCAATTACGAGAGACTAGCCGGCTACAAGTCCCTCCAATGGCCGGTCGCGGCCGATGGAACCGACGAGCCCCTGCTCTATACCAAACGCTTTGCCTTTCCTGACGGAAAAGCGAGGCTATTTCCCGTCTCCTGGATTGGCCCCACCGATCAACCGGACGCTCAATTCGACTTGCACCTGAACAACGGGCGGCTTCTCGAACACTTCCACGAGGGCAACCTGACCTACCGCACCGAAGGAATTCGGGAGAAGACTCCTGACACCTTCGTGGAAGTTTCCCCCGAACTCGCCGAAGAACGCGGAATTCAAAGTGGCACTTGGGTGCAGCTAGTCTCGCGGTACGGACAGGTCCGAGTGCGCGCGGTAGTTACCGATCGCGTGCATGGGCGGGAACTATACATGCCGATGAACTCGGTTGAGAGTCCTGTGAACCGGTTGACCAGCAGCCACACTGATCCAGTGACCAACACTCCTGCCTACAAGGAAACCAGCGTTCACATGAATGTGTTGGCCGAAGTCGGTGAGAATCCATTGCCCCGGAAGAATTCTCGTTTCGGTCATCCGACGCCGCAAAACGGAGTGGAAGTCGAACGTAAGTGGAAGCGACCGGACTATGCCCCTCCAGGAAATGGTCTGGTGCAGATACAGACGAACAAATAACGCGAGGAGAACTCAATGGCTCAACCGATTCCTCTGGAAATTCCGCCACGCAACCCACGTGCAGAGTTGCGCTCTCGATTGGAGCAAGCGCCCGAAGAGCACGCAGAAGCGATCTTGGCCGCGTACGAAGTGCTCCAGGAGTTGCACAAGCATGGCGTGCTGGAGATCATGCGTGGCGCCTTGGCGGCGAGTGACGAGCTCCTGGAGAAGGTAGTCGACAATGTCAAAACGCCCGAGGCCATCCGGGCTATCAGGAATCTCCTTTTTTGGCGCCGCATTCTTGGAAGCATCGAGCCGGAATGGTTCCAGGGGATCTTCCAGGCAATTCCAGAAGGAATCGCCCAAGCGACCGCCGAGCGAGATCAACCGGTCAGCCTTTTCGGGCTGCTTCGGCGCGCCGTCAGCAAAGATAGTCTCCGCGGTCTATTCGCAGCCGTTGACTTCTTGCAAGTTTTTGGACGTCACCTCCATTTATCAGAGGGTCAGACTCCCCAAACTTAAAGCAACCCATGGAAAGTAGAATTATGACGAATCGATGGAGTATTGCCGCCGCTGGTTTTCTTCTGCAAGTCGCCTTGGGCGCCGTTTACGCGTGGAGCGTTTTCCGCCTGCCACTCACGAAGCAATTCGGCTGGAGTATTTCCGAAGTCACACTGACCTTTACGATCAGTATTTTTGTGCTGGGCGTTGCAGCCTTTTTTGGTGGTCTCTGGCTCAATCGCAGAGGACCCAGAATTGTTGCCCTCACGGGCGGCTTTCTGTACGGCTTGGGAGTCTTCCTTGCGAGTTTCTCCGACCACAAACTGTGGTGGCTATACCTCAGCTACGGGGTAATCGGCGGCGCCGGAGTTGGTTTGAGTTACATAGTGCCGGTCGCCGTCTTGGTCAAATGGTTCCCTGACCGCCGAGGCCTGATCACCGGTGTTGCCGTAGGCGGGTTCGGAGCGGGAGCACTCGTGACGGCACCTGTGGCCACACACCTCATTCAGAGCGTGGGCGTTCTTTCAACATTTGCTTACCTCGGTATCGGGCTTCTCATCGTCACAGTAGTCGCCGGCTATTTCATGCAAAATCCACCATCGGGTTGGACGCCTAAGGGTTGGGCACCAACGGCCTTGCAAGCCTCCCAGCGTTCCGGCCATGACTACACACTCAGGGAGGCGCTGGGAACCTGGCAATGGTGGGCACTGTGGTTGCTTTTATTCCTTAATACTTCCGCCGGAATTTCCGTGATTTCGCAGGAAGTCCCGCTATTTCAAGGATTGGCAGGTGTGAACGCGGCGGTGGCGGCCAGCATGGTGGGAGTGGCCAGCATCGGGAACGCTCTTGGAAGGGTGTTCTGGGCTTGGGCGTCCGATTCGATTACCAGAAGAGCAACGTTCATCGTGATGTTTCTTGCGCAGGCGATACTTTTTTGGACTCTGCCCAACATCAATTCCCCTAGTTTATTGACGATCGTCGCCTTCTTCGTGCTTATGTGCTATGGCGGAGGATTTGGGACCATGCCTGCCTTTGCGGCTGATTACTTTGGATCGAAGAATGTCGGTCCTATTTATGGACTCATGCTCACCGCCTGGGGTTTCGCGAGCGCCTTTGGACCGCTGCTCATTGCTTACATGCAGCAGATCAGTGGCACCTATCGTGGAGCACTCCATGTGATCGCTGGGGTGATGGCAGCGTCGATGATTCTCCCTCTTATCGTTTCCCCACCCCGGCGGGCGGAGGACAAAGCTCGTGCTCAAGCCCCACAATGCAGTCGACTTCCAGCGGCCTAGCTTTCTTGCGAATGCGGAAACCTCGGGCCGTTTCGTTCTTCACCTGCTGTGTATTAGCCGATTAACAAGCTATTGCCAGACTGCAAAAGTGTTTTCTCGGTGATCCTGATTTTCGGGATGCTTCTAGCGTCACCCTCGACCTCGACCACCCATCTTCACCGAATACGAAAAAGAGGAGACACCATGCGCCGGACCACGCTTATGCTACTGTCCACATTTTGCTTCTGCTTAATAGTGCTGGGGGCCACGATGATCACCCGAGGCCTTTCAGGACGTTCAGTAGGAAAGATCGGGGGACGCCGACCGACGCTACTATTGCGGCAGCCATTCCGGCGACTGCGGCGCTCGCCCCATAACATCCTGGTTGCTTTGCAGACTAGGCCGGGAAATCCCCAACTTATGCATCTTGTGGATCAGCGTAGTGCGCTTCAAGCCAAGTTTGGCGGCTGCTCCCTTCGGGCCGCCAATCACCCAACCGACGCCTTCGAGCGTGCGCAAGATTAAAGTGTGTTCGGAGTCCCTCAGCGTTGTTGCCCCCCCAGACGTGGATACGCCCGGAGACATGGATGTGCCCTGGGTCCCTGTCGTCGGCAATGAATTGGGAAGCACGCCATCGTCGGAAAGGCTGCAGTTCGCGGATATTCCCCGGCCACGGATACGAGATGAGCGCAGCCATCGTTTCCGCAGGAATATGTTCAATTTGCTTACCCATCCGGCGACAACAAACCTCGACAAAATGTGTCACCAGTGCCGGAATATCTTCTGGGCGCGCCCGCAATGGTGGCAGCAGCACCGGAAAAACATTCAGCCGATAGTAGAGATCGCTGCGAAATTCGCCCCGGTTCACCATCTGCATCAGATCACGGTTCGTTGCCGCCACCAGCCGAACGTCCACTTGGTGAGTTCGAGTGCTGCCCAGGCGCTCGAACTCCTGTTCCTGCAGCACACGCAGCAGTTTGGGCTGCAGTGCCGGCGGTATATCGCCCACCTCGTCCAGGAAGAGAGTGCCTTTGTCGGCTAGTTCGAAACGGCCAATCTTTTGCGCGATGGCTCCGGTGAAGGCGCCTCTCTCGTGGCCAAAAAGTTCACTTTCCACCAAATCCAGCGGGATGGCGGCGCAATTCAGCTTTATGAACGAGCGTCCACACCGCGAGCTGAGGTTGTGAATTGCGCGCGCAATCAATTCCTTTCCGGTGCCGGTTTCTCCCTGGATAAGAACGGTGGAATCCGTAGGCGCGACGCGTTCGACTTGTTCCAGCACAGCTTCCAGAGCGGGACTGCTACCGATGACTTGCTCGAATCTGCGCGGATTACGGTCCTGGTCACCGGACCCAAATCTTTCGAAAGCTCCCACAGAGGACCTCCTTGCGTTCGCGTGCCTGCTTCTGTGTCGGATCAACTCTCCAAAGCTGCTCGAACACTCTCGAGCAGAACTTCGTCGTCGAACGGTTTTGCCATGAACTCCACGGCGCCTGCTCGCAACGCTTGCATCCGCATTTTTTCGTCTCCGTGTGCCGTGATAAAGATGGTCGGAATCCTGCAATGCTCTGCGTTCAGCTTGGCCTCCAATTCCAGGCCGGACATTCCCGGCATGCGGATATCCGCGATCAGACATGCAGTTTCGCGTTGTTGGCCGGAGGTCAGGAATTCCTCCGCCGAGGCA
>WNEZ01009960.1_pt1 | contig 14021 bp, 12 predicted proteins | sample 5400521 | NCBI WGS metagenome assembly WNEZ01 (sample SAMN13153339, study PRJNA577476) | soil metagenome | isolation source: 120 cm saprolite under Douglas fir tree site 2 hole 1 replicate 1 | place: USA:California | collected 2015-04-18 | reverse complement strand
GCGTACGAGCTCGTCGAGCACGAGCTGCTCACGGCGGACGACTTCCGCGACTTCATGTTCACGAACGCGGTCCGCTTCTGGGGTGAGGTGAACCCGGACTTCTTCAAGGGCACGGCGGTCGAGAAGACGGCGGCGGAGGTGCTCGCGAAGCCGGTGGGGGCTACGGCCGGCCGGTAAAGGCTCACACCGCGCGTCGAATCCTTCGGTGAACCAGGCGTAGACCTCCGCCAACAGGCGTCGCGCGTCCTCGCGCTTGCCCTGTCGTTGGAGCAGAGTGGGGCCGGCACTCACCGATATCAACCATCCTCAGATTTGAGAGCGATCGCGTTGGGCTTGCTACGGTACCCGTGTGCCCCTATCCAGGAAGCGATGTCACCGCGTTCGACTCGTCGGCAACGGTGAGCCCGCCGTTACGGCCTGCCTGTAGGCCTTGAGATAGAACACCGTATCGGCGACCCTGACGACGGCTGCCGCCTCGTTGTCCTCGACGAGGATGGCACGCGCCTCGCCGCCAAGGGCGGCGAGGACCCGAGTGGCGGTCTCCAGATACTCCTTGCGCCCCGTAAGCTGGTAGGCTCGGAGCAGAGCCTGGGCTAGGATCCCGTTCGCCGCCATCGAGAGTGGAATCTCTCCATCCTTGCCGAAGATGGCTCGAGCGGGATCAAAGAGCTCGGCCCTTGCGTACGCTAGGATTCGTTCGGCCGCTTGGCGGTAGGTTTCCGTGCGAGCGAGACGATATCCCTCGAGGAAGGCGAGCGCGGCCCAGGCATTGGATTCAAGTTGTCCAGGCAGTTGCCCACGCCCGGTTCGGTCGTCGTAGAGATGGAACACGCCTTTCTCGGTCACGAGATCACGGCGCATGAACTCCAGAGTGCGCACGGCGACATCGGTGAGGTCCTGCCGTCCTGCGGACTGACCCAGGGCGATGAACCCCAACGTAATCTCGGCATTCCACTCTGTAATCTTGTCGCGGTTGACGGGTGGCCGCCGGGCCGTGCGTCGTTCCTGAGGAGGGAGGCGGTAGTAGGCTGGATCGGCTGTTTGGCTGCCGTAGAACCCACCGGCCTTGGCATCGTAGAGCGTCCCCATCAAGTAGCGGAGCGTCGCGTCGGCCGCCTCCTTATACCGCGGATTTCGGGTGACGCGATGGGCCTCGCTGAACACGACGGCCAGCGAGGCGTTGAGGTGCGCCAACTTCTCATAGTGGGGCTCACGCCACTCGCGTCCCTCCGCATAGTGGAAGAAGCCGCCGTCCACGGAGTCGTAGATTCCTTTGAGGATCCCATCGAGACTCTTCTCGACCGCGATCAGATAGCGCCGATCCCGGGTGGCGTGATACTGTTCGAGCAAATAAGCGAGTAGTGACGGGTACGCGTGTTTGTCTCGCGTCCCAAAGCCGCCGTGGACTGTGTCGAGATGCGCGTCCAGAAAATCCAGCACTCCTTGACGAAGCTGCCGATACACGTCTGGCGTGACCGGTACTGGATCTGGAATGGCGATCGATCCACTTCGGGGCTCCGGAGGTTGCGTCCGGGCTAAGCCGGTTCGGATCGCTCCTTCGAATCGCTTGAGGACATCGAGGAAGTCCCCGGCTTTCAGCACGCCGGCAAATGACTGCCGGACCTGTCCCTCCGAGTCAAAGAGAACAACCATCGGCAGCCCCCGGACGTACTTGCGCACCAGGTCAGGACGCCGGTCGTAGTCCACGAAGATGCTGACATAGTGCCCGTTGAGATACGTTGAAACCTCCTCGTTTTTGAGTACGTCCTGGTCGAAGGTCTTGCACCAGGAGCACCAGACGGCGCTGACGAGCAGAAAGAGCGGCTTTCGCTCTCGCCGGGCGGTCTCGAACGCCTCAGGCGCGTATTCCACGAAGCGGATCACCGAGGCGCGATGGATGTAGGCCCAGACGGTTGGAATAGGCACGAGCAGGATGATCCCGACGGCCACTGCTCGAAAAACGTTCTGAACTCGAATACTCAAGGATCCCGGGTCACGAGAACTTGATGTCGGCCGTGCCCTCGTACTTGCCGCCCGTGGTGTCGAGGAACTGGACCTTGAGTTGGCCCGGGTCGGTCGCCTTGAAGGTGAAGGAGAAGAACGGGTTCTCGGCCACGCTCTGCGTCGTATCGAAGGTCGCGACGGTCTTGCCGAGGTAGGTCACGATCACCTTGTTGATGTAGTTGTAGTTCTTCTGGATGATCCGGCCCTGTGGGTCGCGCTCGATGCGCTCCATCGGATGGATCACGAGCGAGCGCACCTGGACGACGTCGCCGGGTTTGATGGTGGACGGCACGCGGATTCGGACCTTTCCGATGTCTGACATAGCGCCTCTTAGCCCCCGCACCCGCCCACGGTGACCTTCACCTCGCGCTTCACCTGGAGCAACGTGCCGTCGCTTTGTTCCACGATCGCTCGGACGTCGCCAGTCTCACCCAGCCGGATATTCGCACCCACGAAGGCCCGGCCTGCCTCGGGCGCGAGCGTGACGCGCGTGACGATCGGGATGCGGTTCTGGTCGGCAACGACGTAGATGTGCTTCACGTAATTCGCAGGCGTCATCGGCGAATCGACGCTGACCGATACCGGGACCACCGCGCCGTTCTCCGCGATGAGCGGAAGCTCGAGCTTGATGAGGGCGGAGCCATCCTTGACGGGCTTGCCGCCGAACAGGCGCTTCATCGCGTCCTGAACGCTCTCGTTCTGGCCGAGGGCCTGACCGTGAGCCGTCCGCGGCGTGCCCCCGACCAGGCCGCCTGCGGTCGCGGCGACACCAAGCGCACCGAGTGTCCTCAATGCGGCCCGGCGCGTCATCAGATGACCATCCGTCATCCGCTTGTCCTCCTCCTGGGTGTTTCCCGAATCTCGGCGTTCCTCAAGCGACTCGCGGCCACGGAAGACCTCACCATCATGTCCGAGATCCTTCACCCCTCCTCAGGATCGTAGGATCATCTTGACAAGCGCGGGAGACCGTCCGAGAGTTCCTCAACGCGTCCTGCGAACCCCGGGAGACACTATGCGCCCGAAGCAGACCCTCGGACAACTCCTCACTGTCGCCGCCCTCCTGGTGTTTGGCTGTACCCCGGGAAGGGAGAGGCTCGAGGCTCCGAACCCTCCACGGTGGACGTCGCGGACAATCCCCGAGGCGCGGGGAGAAGTCCGGGAAATCGACGGAAGGAGAGTGCAGATCCGTTACAAGGAAGAACCCTTTAGTGATGTCACGGTGAACTTCGAGCGGTGGCCCACCTATGCGTACACCGATACTCGGACCTTTCCCCGGCCAAACCGAGTCCCCATGCCCAGCGTCACGGGGGATCCAAGGCAAGGGCGGGAGCTTTTCATGGCCCGGACCAAGGGGCCTTGCACGGGCTGCCATCTGATTCCAGGGGATGACGTCTGGCCTGCGGGCAGTGTGGGGCCCGACCTGTCGGTCATTGGCGACCGGCGTCTGCCGAATCAGTATCTCTTCGAGTTTATCTGGGATGCCCGAATGTTCTTACCCAACACCAGCATGCCCCCGTGGGGAACGGTCGGGATCTTGTCGCCGGAAGAGATCGTCCACATCGTCGCGTTTCTTCAGACGCTCAAAGGGAATCCCCCGTTCGTGCCGCCGCCGGAAACAGACCCCGCGCGTAACCCATACACGCGTCCGACGGTACCCCCCTATTACGGCGACAACTTGGATCCCGCCACGAACCCGGCGGTCATGTTCGCCGAAAATGGCCTGGCCACGTGGTCCACGAGGGGCCCGGCGGGGAAAGCCTGCGCCGACTGCCACGCGGGCGGCCCAGAGAAGGCGATGAAGGGCGTGGCGACGAAGTATCCGAAGTATTTCTTGGGGTACCGGCGCGTCATGTCCATTGGGGACTTCCTCACTGTCCACGCTCCCGAGATGACGGGGAGCGAGATGCTGGCCGAGAGCGCGGACAACCTCAACATGACCATGCTTATCAAGATGCAGTCGAACGGGATGCCCGTGAACGTGGACGTCACGAGCCCCGAGGCCAAGGCGGCCTATGAGCGTGGACGGGCCCTGTACTTCAAGCGGGTGGGACAGCGGAACCACGCGTGCGCGGACTGCCACGAGACGGATCGGGGCGCAGGTCGGTACGCGGGCGCGCGCCTCCTGAGTGTCGCGCACGAAGGATTGACTAAGCACTTCCCGCTCTGGTTCATGGCGTATCGCGGGACCTGGGATATTCGGAAGCGCTTTCAGGTTTGCATGCTGCCGCTCGGGATGAACTACCTGCCCGCCGACGCGCCAGAGTATGCCGATCTCGAGCTGTACCTCACCGCCTTCGACAACGGCAAGCCCATAAGCGTGCCGGGAATCCGGTGAGCCCCGGGAGACGGGCGAAGATCCTCGCGCTCGTCCTCGGGCTTGTCGCCGCGCCCCTCGTGGGTCAAGCGCAGCGGCCCGGGAGTGTCCCGCGAATCGGGTATCTCGTTCTCCCGCCTCTGGCTGACCCTCCCTCCGCCGAACGGCAGGCCTTCCTCGAAGGCCTCCGTGAGCTCGGCTACGTCGAGGGCCGGAACATCACTATTGAATACCGATCGGCGGCATGGAATCGTGAGCTGCTGCCCGATCTCGCCGCCGAGTTGGTCGAGCTCAAGGTCGAGGTCATCGTGGCCATACCGGGAGCGGTCGAAGCGGCCAGGGACGCGACGAAGACGATCCCCGTCGTCGTCCCGTCTATGGCCGATCCGGTCGAGAACGGGCTCGTCGCGAGCCTCGCGCGTCCGGGCGGGAATATCACAGGCACCGGCGGACCTACGTCGGAACTGAGTGGAAAGCGGCTGGAGCTGCTCAAGGAAGCCATTCCCAAACTCTCCCGCGTGGCCGTGCTTTGGAATCCCGCGAACGGGGGCGCGCCGCGCCAATGGAAAGAAACGCAATCGTCGGCGCGGCTGCTCGGCGTGGCTCTTCAGTCGCACGAGGTGAAGGATCCCAACGATGTGCCTACGGCCTTGTCGGCGATGGCACGCAAGCGCCCCGATGCTCTTCTCACATTTGCTAGCCCCCTCACGACCGCGTATCGGCCGATCATCGTGGAGTTCGCGACCAAGCAGCGGCTGCCAACCATGTTCGAGGTGAGGGCCGACGTCGAAGGCGGCGGTCTGATCTCTTATTCGGCGAACCTTCCCGACATGTTCCGACGAGCGGCACGGTACGTCGACAAGATCTTGAAGGGCGCGAAGCCCGGCGACCTGCCGATCGAGCAACCGACGCGATTCGAGCTGGTGATCAACCTCAAGACCGCCAAAGCACTCGGGCTGACGATCCCGCAGTCGGTGCTGCTTCGCGCTGATCAGCTCATCGAATGATCAACCGCCGCACGTTCCTCTGCGGGCCCAATGTAATTCGTACGGCTGCCGGCGATGTATGGCTTCCGTGAGTTCGTAGAGGCCGGAGGTCTGATGTTTACGGTGCGGACATCGCACAACAATTTCGGCGTGCTGCCGGCCAGGTGGGTAAGATCCTCAAAGGCGCCAAGCCCCGCGATATTCCTGTTGAGCTGCCGACGAAGTTCCAGCTGAAAAGCGACGCGACTAAAACATACAGAGGCACTGCTGAAGCCGGTTCGCCCCTGATACAATCCGCCCGCATGGCTGACGGGTAGTCTGACCGGCCGCTTGCCGCGTCTACAACGACTGGATGATCGATCGTGCAGTGCGGCTCTTCGACGCCGCTGGGGCCTGGCCGATCTCGTTGTGGAACACCAAGCGCGCGGCACAGGAGCTCGAGGGCGGAATCGCGCATGGCTTTTGAGATTGGTAAGATCCAGACGGTTGTCGGGACGGGAGAGGGAGGCTACGCAGGCGACGGTGGCCCTGCTACGCAGGCGTTAATCGGCGAAGCATATGGGTGTGACTTCGACACAGAGGGCAACCTCTACATTTGCGACGGGCGCAACCACACCATCCGCCGCATCGACAAGGATTCCGGCATCATCATGACCGTCGCGGGCAGCGGGCGTCAGGGCTACTCCGGAGATGGCGGCCCGGCAACCGAGGCGACCCTGAACAATCTGTACTCGCTCCAGGTCGACACCAACGGCGATATCTACATCGTAGACCGGCTGAACGCCGCCATCCGCAAAGTCGATGCCGCCACGGGCATCATCACCACGGTGGCTGGGACCGGCGAACCGGGCTACGGTGGTGACGGCGGCCCCGGCGTCTTGGCCCAGTTGCGGGAGCCGAACGATTGCTTCCTGGATGGCCAAGGCGGCTTGCTCATCGCGGATATTCAGGACCAGCGGATACGCCGTCTGGATCTGAGAAGCGGCATCATTACGACCTTCGCCGGTAATGGGGAGAAGCGACGGACCGGGGATGGGAAGCCCGCCACGCAAGCCTCCATCATGGGCGCCCGGGCGGTCTGCATGGATCGCAAGGGGAACACCTACGTCTGCGAGCGCGAGGGCAACGGCGTCCGGAAAGTGGATGCCAACGGTATCATGTCCACCTTCGCCGGTACCGGTGAGCGGGGGTACAGCGGTGACGGCGGCCCCGCCCTCGCCGCCACCTGGGGAGCGCCCAAGGCCATCCGGTGCGACCATCAGGACAACGTCATCGTCGTGGATACGGAGAACCATGCGATCCGCCGCGTCGATGCAGTGACCGGCATCGTGACCACCATCGCCGGTGGGCACCGGGGAGGCGATGGCGACGGCGGACCCGCCACGCAAGCCGGCCTGGAGCGTCCTCACGGCTGCGGGATAGACCCCGAGGGTCATCTGTATATCGCCGACGGGATGAACCACCGGGTGCGGGTTGTCGGTGTGGGGCAAAGAGCGCATAGCCATCACATGTGACAGCCTGATGTTACTTGACGCGCCCCCTCTTGTGAGCACATGACGACCGACGCGAAAAGTCCTGTCGACCAGCGACTGGTGCAACTCTTCCGACACGTAGGTCTCGATCGGATGCATATCGCCGCCCGTGTGACAGCAGACTGGCGTGGTCTCGCCGCTACCTGTCCAGAGACGATTGCTTCCCTGACGCTCGTATGTCCAACCGGCTTGGATGCCACGCCGCTCGGGGCACTGGCCTCCCGCGTCCTGGTGCTGACAGGCGATCAAGGAACGCCCGCCGAGGCGATAGCGAAGGCCATGGCGGCTCACCCGGAAGCTTCGATCATCACCCTCAATGACTATTACGGCCATCCGCGCGCCGACCTCCTTACGGACCGTACAGAGGATATCGGCGCCGCGATGCTGGCTTTTCTGGCACGCATGGACCAGCTTCACACAGCCAAGCCCGTGCGCCTTCCGGCGCAGGAGGGAGAGCTGGACGGTATCTCCTATCGTATACAGGGTGCTGGCGCACCGCTGGTCTTGCTGCCCTTAGGCCTCGCCGCTTCGCAATGGGAGCCTTTACTCCCCAGGCTCAGCGCGCAGTACTGTACCCTCACGCTCGGCGGTGCCATCTTGGGGTCGGTCGCCAGTCTTGAAGCACGCGGTCGGAGCACTGGCTACCTGGGGGTGGTGCGGAATCTCATCGCCGAAATACACCTGCAGCCAGGTGAGACGATTCTGGATGTGGGGTGTGGCTCAGGCGTCCTCGACCGCTGGCTGGCGCGGCAGACCGGTGGAGCGCATCGGATTATGGCGGTCGACATTCACCGAACCTTGCTGCGCGAGGCCGCTGCCTTGGCCACGAAGGAAGGCCTGGCGGGTCATATCGAGTTTCGCGAAGGCAACGCGGAAGTCCTGCCCTTTCCGGACAGTAGCTTCGACGTGACGATGTCGGCGACCGTTATGGAACTCCTGGACGCTGACCGGATGCTCCGTGAAATGGTGCGCGTCACCAGGCCTGGTGGGCGTGTCGGGGTCGTCGTCCGGGCGGTTGATATGCAATCGTTCGTCAATGTCCCCGTGCGCGCTGAGCTGAAGATGAAAATCGCCGCGCTCCCGAACGGCTTGGCAGGCGCCAAGGGGTGCGCGGATGGCAGCCTCTACCAACGCTTCTGTAACGCCGGTCTCCACAATGTGCAAATGTTGCCGCAGTTGGCTACCTATGCCGGCGCCCGCGCGCATGCCGCCGACGAGCGCATCGAGGCTGCGCTCAGCCCGGCAGAGCTAGCCGAATGGCACACGGCTGTAACCCGGGCTGAAGCAGAAGGAACGTTTTTCATCGCTCTGCCATTCCACTGTGCAGCCGGCACCAAGGGGTAAGGTCTCGATCCCTGGTTTGTGGACAAGGCGAAGCAGACCCGCGACGGTCGGCTCAACGCCTATGACTCGCTGGATGCACGCAAGACGGCGCTCGTTGTCGTTGATATGCAGAATTATTTCGTCGCCGATGGCATGCCGGCCTGTGCGCCCGAGGCGCGGACGATCGTGCCCAACATTATTGAGTCTTTAAGAAATAATGCATACGTTCCCGCTGTGCTCTACTACGGTGGTCCGTATGAGACTTCGGGCACCGCCGGGCAGTTGGAGAAGCGTCGTCGACACGCGATCACGCTCCTGCAGGGCGATCTTGCCGACGAGGTGATCGTTCTCAACGTAGGCGGCTACATCGGGAGCTTGACGCGTTCCGAGATTGCAGAACAGCAGAGCACCTTCCGAAAGACTCGCCGCGCCCAGATGGCGCGCACGTCGAAAGGCGGCGGGAAGTCGCGCGCGAATGAGAGGAGGACGTCGTGCCAACGCCTGAAGCGACCTTGACCGAGATGATCCTGGCCTATCGGCTGAGTCAGCTCATCTACGTCACCGCTCGCCTCGGCATCGCCGATCTCCTCGCGGACGGTCCGAGATCGAGCGAGGAGCTGGCGGCCCTGACCGGGGCCCATCCCAAAGCCCTCTATCGCGTCCTGCGCGCCCTCGCCAGCAACGGGATCTTCGCCGAGACAGAGGATCGCGCCTTCGCGCTCACGCCGCTGGCCGCGCCCCTGCGAACCGGGGTGGCTGGCTCGCTGCGCGGGGTGGCCCTGATGCAGATCCACGAAGCACGATGGCAGGCCTGGGGGGAGCTGAGTTACAGCGTGAAGACGGGTCGGTCGGCTTTCGAGCACGTCCACGGGATGAGCTACTGGGAGTACATCGCCCAGCACCCTGACGTCTTCGAAGCGTTCAACACGGGCATGGCGGACCTCACCCGGCAGGCGATCCCGGCGATCGTGGACGCTTATGATTTCACGGGGTGCGGACGCATCGTCGACGTCGGCGCCGGGCGCGGCGATCTCCTGGCGGCGCTGCTGGCGCGATACCCGAATCTCCACGGCGTGATCGTGGAATTACCTGCGCTCATGGAGGAGGCTCGGAACGTCTTGGAGGTGGCGGGCGTCGCCGCGCGCTGTGAGCTCGTCGCCGGAGACTACTTGGCGTCCCTTCCCCGCGGCGGAGACGTCTACCTGCTCAAGAGCATCATCCACGGGCTGGACGAGAGCCGCGCCGTGCGCGTGCTCCGGAATTGCCTCGAGAGCCTCGCCCACGGTGGCCGCGTTCTGGTCATCCAGGTAATCGTCCCGTCCGGCAATGCCCGGGCGGGAATCAAGACAGGCGACATCCTGCACCTGGTGTCCGGCGTCGGTCAGGAACGGACGGAGTCCGAGTACCGGGCGCTCTTCGATGCGGCCGGCCTCAGGCTCGTCCGGGTCTATCCCACCACGTCGTCGTTCAGCATCCTCGAAGGCGTCCCGACCTGATCAGACGATCTCCTTGCTCGCCGAAGCGGCCCATGGCGAACCGGGGGGGTCGCGGTAGACCTCGAGCCGGTGGGCGTTGATCTCGCAGCACTTCATAACTATGCGATCTTCACGATCTTGGGTTAACGTGACCACTAACTTATTGAATCTTTAAGAAATAATGCATACGTTCCCGCCGTGCTCTACTACGGTGGTCCGTATGAGACCATCGGGCACCGCCGGGCAGTTGGAGAGGCGTCGTCGACACGCGATCACGCTCCTGCAGGGCGGCACGCCGTATCGCGAGATTGCACGGCGAGTCGGGGCGTCGCTGAGTTCGGTCGTGCGATGGGAGCAAGCGTATCGTCGCGACAAGCGCAATGGACTGCGGGTACGTCCAACTCCCGGCCGACCGTGCCGCTTGTCGACCACACAACAGCAGCAGCTGAAAGCCGTCCTACTGCGCGGCGCCGGGGCTGCCGGATACTCCACCGAGTTATGGACGCTCAAGCGCATTGGTGACGTCATTCGCAGGCAGTTCCGAGTGCGATACAGCACGGTCGGCGTGTGGGCCCTATTGCGGCACGGTATGGGCTGGAGCTGGCAGAAGCCGGAGCGTCGTGCGCTCCAGCGGAATGAAGCCGCCATTGCTCAGTGGAAGCGGGACGAATGGCCGCGGATAAAAAAACGCCGCGCGGCAGGGCGCGCATCTCGCGTTCCTCGATGAGAGCGGCTTCCTGCTCATCCCCAACGTGCGCAAGACCTGGGCACCCGTCGGCCGCACACCGCATCTCCGGCATAGCTACCGACGGGACAAGGTCTCCGTCATCTCGGCGCTCACCGTGGCCCCGCGTCGGCGCCGTCTCAGCTTGTACTTCGATCTCCACGTGTGCAACATCACCGGTGCTGAGGTCATCACGTTCCTCCGCCAGCTGCTCCACCATCTTCGGGGACCGCTCGTTCTGCTTTGGGATGGCGGGAAAATTCATCGGCGTCAGGACGTTCAGGTCTTTCTCCTACGACATCCCCGGCTGGAAGTGCACCGCTTTCCGGGTTACGCGCCGGAACTCAATCCGGACGCGTTCGTCTGGACGCAGGCCAAGCGTGAGCTGTCCAACTTCGATCACGACGGCCTCATCCCGCTCCCGCAGCACGTCGTACGATCCCTTCAGCGCATCGGTCGATCGCAGACCCTGCTTCGCTCGTGCCTGCATGCGTCTGATTTGCCGTGGCCGTGATGTATCCATTCATTCCAGAAAACTCATTAACCGCTTGGCCCAGGCAACGCGGACGGCCGGCGGGACGGTGATCTGGATCCAGACCGAAGCGCTCGTTGCGGACCCGCCGGACTGGGCCAACCGCAAGGAAGCGATGAGCGCCGCAAGATGGGCGCAGCAAGAGTCGCTTTTGGCAAAGTCCGGTGACGGGTTTGCAATCTACCCCACCTGCAAGGTCTTGTCCGAGGACAAGATCGCGATCAAGTACCGCTACTCGGCGTTCATTTCGTATCCATCGGAACTCGATGACCTGTTGCGCACGCACGGCATCGACACGCTGCTCGTCACCGGCGTTGCCACCAGCACATGTTGCGAGTCGACCGCACGTGACGCCGCTATGTGGGGCTACCGCACTATCATGGTATCGGACGGTAACGCCGACCAGACGGATGCGCTGCACAATCACACTCTGGGCAAATTCCTGGTGACGTTCGGCGACGTCGAGGCGACCGACGATTTGCTCGCGAAGTTGGGGTGTGCGTAGAAGACGAACAGAAGGAATCCCCATCCAGAGCGAGAGTCTTTGGCGAACAGAGCCACCGCCCTCTCCCGTGCGCTAGCGTCGCCTACAGATGGAACTTCACGGCGGCTCGGTGAATTTCGGACAGACGGTGAACCGCGATCTTTTCTCCGTCGGGGGCCATAGGATTACGGTTCATCCGGCTCCTCACTGGGTAACCGGGTAGTGTCAGGTCAGTAGTCGAGGCGTTCTGGCGGATCAGCACCGCGCGGGTGGTGCCGTTGTAGGGGACGGAGACCTCCGTAGCCCTCTCGGAGTAGTCGGGTGGCACCAGTTCGAGTTCGGGGCGGGGACGGTTGCGGACGTGAGCTTGTAGACGGAATTTTCGAAGCAAGACGCTCTCGGCCGAGTTCTTCGCGACACGACTGCTGCTCGAGAGACCAGACCCGGCCAGGAGACTGGCCGCCCTGACCGGGTCGGAATGGCGCGGCTACTAAAAGCTGATCTCGAACCTTACAGTGGGCCAGCCCAGCCCGTACTCCTCTGCCGCTACGGGCAACGGGCTGCCACCGCTCCCCAGATAGAGGGGCCGCGAGCACGACGCGATTCCGCTCGGGCAATTGCTGGCCTGATCTGTGTAGAACTTTGTTGGAAACGGCGTCAGCGGCAAAGGGCCCCAACCGAACACGGCTGCCAGCGAGGCGTCGCCGCACAGACGCGTGTCGTCAGGGAGCTGGAGACACGGCAGGACGAATGGCAGACGGAATGTTCCCGTGAACGGCACCGTCCCACCGTTGGCGTCGAGCACCATCCTCCCGACCACGGTGCCCAGAGGAAGGCCCCCGAGGACCGCCGGCGAGAAATCCATCTTGCCGTGGAACTTGCCCTTGGCGATCACGAACTCGGGGCTGTCCGTCGCGTTGTCGCCCTGGACCGCCACCGTGAACGTGCCCCCGAAGTTGCCGAGGCCCGTGGCGAGGCTGATGTCATCCGACCCCGTCGCGTTGATGGTGCAGGGCGGCGCGCCCACCGGCATCGGGCAGAGCGGCGTGCCCGCCTTCGCGAGCCCCATCAGCTCCGACGTCGCCTTACGGTGGACCAGCTTCCCGCCGACGAGCCGCATGTTCTCCGTCAGCTCGTACAGCTGCGCATCGGCCGTAAGGTTCTGTGCGGACGCCGTGGCGGCGAACAGCGGGACCGCCACGACCGCCAGCGCTAGCACGAGGAACCCGCGCCTCAGGTTCAGTCTCATCGTCTTCCTCAGCGTCTCCCTTCCCGTCATGGCTCGAGTCCTTCGGGCCGTCTCACCCTCTGCGGCGACCACGTCATAGCCAGATACTCCTGACGAACAATAAGCAGGACTCGTACCAACGCCAAGGATATTCGGAACTTGCGTGGAGTCGGGACCTTACCTGACGATTCCGAATTCCGCGGAGCGGCGGACGGTCAGCCCCTGGCCGGCCGCACTCGCACGCCGAAACGAACCTGTGCGCTCTCCGGAATCAGGCGGCAGCGCACCGATCCGGGATTTCCGGCTCACAGGAACTGGCGCACGAAGCCAAGGAGTTCGAGGCGTCTCAGAATCACTGGTCAAGGAGACGGCGCTGCGAGTTGGAGACTCGTCTATCCAGGATGCTCACATGCAGGGCATCGGCGGAAACCCTGTGCTTCGGCATCGTCAACGCGCTCAAATGCGACCCGGTCCACGTGCTTGATGCGGGCCGCCCAACGGCACTCGCGCGCATGGAACAGGCGTGATCCACGTTGTGCGAGGTAAGGCTCGACGCTGAGACCGCCGGCCGTGTCCGGCTCGGTTTCAGGCGTGGACAACACGCTCGGGGTCACTTCCGCGGCCGTTGGCGACGAAGGCTCGCTTGGCGCGGTTTCAGGGGAAGAGGGCCCCGGGGCAGGCGCGTCGAGGTTGAGGTTGGTTTCAATCGTGGAGCGGACCTCGTCGCTCGCTCGGCGAAGCTCCCGCATGGCCCGGGCCAGCATCCGCCCAACCTCGGGGAGCCGTTTGGGCCCGACCACCAAGAGGGCGACCACAAAGATGAGGAGCAGCTCCTGAAAGCTTCCGCCGAACTCAAACATAACGTCACCCTTCGCGTGTTAGCCTCGCCCCTGGAACCACGCCACGATCCGGGCCCGGTAGTAGTAGAGCGGTAACGCGACCGCGACGACGATCGCGGTCAGAAGGATCAGTTGGACATACTCGCCAGCGGCCGCCTTCGCGCCCTGGGCCGACAGGGCCCAGGTTCCCGGCATGCGCCCGAGCGTGGACACCACGGCGAAGACCCAAAACGGCATCGGACTGACGCCGAAGAGATAACACACGATGTCCTTCGGCAGCCCCGGGATCAAGTAGATGATGAAGCAGAGAATGGCTCCTTCAGCCTCGACGAGGAAGCCCATGCGCTCCCACACCTGCGGCGCCACCAGGCCCTGAACGAACGTGGCACCGAGCCGGCGGCCGACCCAAAAGGCGCCGAGCGAGCCGATGGTCAGCCCGATCGTCGAGTAGAAGAAGCCGAGCCACGGGCCGAAGACAAAGCCGCCGAGGAGGCCGGTGACCTCGCCCGGGATCGGCGCGATAATCACCTGCAGGGCTTGGATGGCGATGAAGACGACCGGCGCCAAGACCCCCCACCGG
>WNEZ01010522.1_pt1 | contig 14022 bp, 12 predicted proteins | sample 5400521 | NCBI WGS metagenome assembly WNEZ01 (sample SAMN13153339, study PRJNA577476) | soil metagenome | isolation source: 120 cm saprolite under Douglas fir tree site 2 hole 1 replicate 1 | place: USA:California | collected 2015-04-18 | reverse complement strand
CCGGGAAAAAGAACGGGTTCTGTCCCGTCACGGCCGAAGACTGGTGGTGAATCGTCTGGACGATGTCGCCGTTGGAGCGCACGATCACGATCTCCTTGTTGTCACCGCGCGAGCGCTCGAACGCGATCAGGTCGCCCGAGGGCGACCACACCGGGTTCGAGTCGTTGCGCCCGCGGGCGATGGGAACGAGCGGCCTCACGAACTCCGGTTCGATCCCGGCCGGCTCGCTCGCGCCGGCGGCCGCCGGTTCTTCGGCCGCCGCCGCCGGCAACGCGACGGCGACGAGCAGGACCGCCAAAGGGCGCCGGAGGTGCATCGCGTTCGAGTCGAAACGCCGGCGCGATCACGGTTCCTGGATCTGGTCGCGGTACCGGCGCGCCGCCTCGCGGGCCTGCGCGAAGGTCGGATTGCCCTCGAGCTTTTTCGGGAAGAAGTCGAAGTACTCGCGCCACGCGAGGCTCGCGCTGTTCATCACCGCGGGCTGCTTCGTCATCAGATACAGCTTGTGGTATGACAGCGCCGTGTAGTAGTAGGTGTCGTGCACCGCCTCGTCGTACTCCGCGCTCGGGAAGAAGCGCGTGTTCTGCTTGGCGGTCTGCAGCGCCTTGATCGCCTTGGCGAAGTACGTAGGCGCGGCGGCACGGTCGCTGTCCACCAGGCGGTTGCCTTTCTCGCAATACGCATGACCGAGGTTGGTGAAGGTGACCGCGAACTGCTTGTAAATCAGTTGCTGGTTCTCGGGCAGCGCCAACACGGCCTCGAACTCGGCGATCGCGCGGTCGTAGTCCTCCTTGTCGTCGAGGTAGATGTCGCCCAGGCGCCGGTGCGCCTCGGCGTAGTCCGGGTGGCTGCGCTCGGTCGAGGCATAGGCTTTGATGGCGCCATCGACGTCGCCTTTCTGGCGCGCGCGCTCGCCGATCTTGAGGAAATCCTTTTGCAGCACGATGCGGCGCTCGCCGGTGCGGTCTTCCTCCTTCTGGGTGAACTCCATGACCTGGAAGAAGTCGCGGTAGTCCTCACCGTAGGCCAGGCGCACGCTGTGAAAGCCGAGCGTGACCAGCTTGCCGCCGGCGATCGGCGTCTTGCCGACCTGCTCGTCGTCGATGTAGACGGTCGCCTGAGACGGCTCGGAATCGACCTTGAACAGCGCGTTGTTGGCCGTGAGCAGGAACTCGCGCGCTTCACCGCTCTTGCCGACTTTGATCTTGTCGGTGAGCTGCTGGTAGCCGTGGCGGTACAGCGTGAGGGTGTAATTGCGGCCGAGCCGCAGGGGGACCTCCGCCTGACCGTTCGTCCCGGTCGCGCCGGCCCACTCGCCGTTCAGGTAGACGCTGGTGCCCGCGAGCGCGTTGAGGTCCGTCCCGACGCCGCCCTTCGCGGTGAGCAGGAAGTAGGTGCGTTGATCCGCTTCGTCGCCCTCGCGGCCGGTGCGCCGCACCACGCGATCGCCGATCTGCACCTTCGCGCCCTGCTTGAGCGTTGCGACCTCGGCAAGTGAGCTCGTGTCTTCGCCGCGCTTGACCTCCATCCTGCCGGTCTCGCGGTAACCCGCGACCTTGCCGCCCTCGCCGAAGGTCGGCGTGGTCAGGGTGAACTCGGTGCCGCGGCCGATACGCCAGCTCTTGCCGATGTTGATTCGGTAGCGCTCGTTCTCCTCTGCGACCACCGTGCCCTCGAGAGGAAAGTGCTCGATGACGTTGTTCGCAATGTCGCGCACCGCGCCGTCGATTCCGCGGGCGCTGCGGGCGCGCGCGATCTCCGACAAGATGATTTTGCCGTTCGCGGTGTGGAACTTGACCTCGACCAGGTAGCCGTCGTCGTCTTTGGCGACGCTCCCCAGGACTATCATGTCCACGGTCGCGCGCAGCGGAGTGTCCTGCCAGCCCTTCGTGGTGATGCGGTCGATGCTGAGCTTGCGCTGATTGATCTCGGCCTGCAGCCTCTCTGCCGGCACCTCGCGGAACGCCGGGAACTTGAAGAGCTGCGTTGCGAGCGCTTGCTCGGCCTGGGCTGCGACCTCCTTCAGGTCCACGCCCGGCGTGTTGCCGACGACGCGGTAGATGCCGATACGGATCGGCTTGGGCGCAGTCGGGTAGAAGTAGCGCTGGAGGCTGACAGGACCTTCGAGCCGGACGGTGGTTTTCCACACCGCGGGAATGTAGCCGGGCGCCGAGAGCGCGATCACGGCCTTCTTGCCCGGCTCGCCGCGGTAGTCGTACGTGTAGCTGCCCTGCACGTCGGTCTTGCCGACGGTCTTGCCGTCTATGCTCACGCTCAAGCCCGGCACTCCGCTCGTGCGGCCGTACTCGTCGGTCAGCGCCTTGATGGCCACCACGGTCTGGCGGTTGAGCGCGACTTCGATGACTTGTCCCGGCTCGAACTGACGCGTCGCACGGTAGGTGCTGTAACCGGTCTTGGCGACGTCGACCTCGGCTCCCTTCGCCGGCTGCGTCTGATAGAGGTACACGAGCTCGCCCTTGGCATCGGTGACGCCTGCCTCCTTCCCGCCGACCGTCACCTTGGCCTCGGGCAGCGGCGTACCCTTCTCGCTCACGTGCAGCGTGACGTAGCGCATCGCTTTGAGATCGGCGTCGACACGGTAGGTGTCGATCTGATCCCCCTTGGGCAGCTTCACGAGGAAGGTCGTTTTCCACGGTTCGATGCGGTAGCCGGGCGCCTCTTTGCTCACCGTCACTTCAACCTCGCTACCGGCTTTCCTGCGCAGTCGCTGCGCGAACACGCCTTGGGCGTCGGTGACGCCGACCTCCTCGCGATCCAAAACGACCTTCGCCTGCGCCGCGGGCTGGCCGTCGATCCGCGCCTTGACCTCGACGTCGAGGCGCTGGCCGCAAGCGCCGAGCAAGGCGGTGACAAGCAGGATGGAAAGAAAACGCAGCTGGGTTGTGGCCATGGCGATACCTTCGGTTAGGGCGTCGGATCTAAGGGGCGCGGCGAATGCGTCCGCTCACATCGCTGGCGGCTGGATATTGACCTCGCCGGGGTTGATGATCTTGTCCTCGTCGGTGGCCGAGCCTTTGACGGATTTCCGCTTGGCTTCCTCGATCTTGCGCAACTTGAACTGGACCTTCTTGCCGAAGACTGAGCCGACCTCGACTGTCTCTGTCTGCGTTTCGTAGCCGATGCGGCTCGCTTCCACCTTGTAGAGGCCGGGCTTGATGCTGTCCTTGGGCGACTCGAATTCGCCCTTCTCGTCCACCGTCGCGGAGCTCGAGGCTTGATCGACTGCGGCGGTCGTATTGATCATGTTGACCACGGCCCCCTTCGGGCTCTCGTTCGGGACCGGCTGCTGACGGCTGTCGACGAGCTGCACCGTGCCGTGAATCGTGGCGGCACAGCCGGACACCAGCATCAGGGCGATTGGGACAAGCAGTGCTCTTGCGGTCATATATTTCTCCAGTTGATCGTCAGCGAATTTCGCGGGACATATTACGCCGCCCCAGGATAAGCGCGCAGCGGTGTTCGGCTTGAAACGGCGGTCGATAACAAACGCCGACTGGGCCGGTCTGCAGCCTGTCCTCGTTCTCGCGATTCGGTGTTCGCTTTGATTTCAAAATTGTGGATCCGGGTTCGGCACGATCAAGCTTCGGCGGTGCGAATGTCCATAGAACATTCGCGATTACCCACCTAACCCGTGGTCTGGTGCTCGGCGGCGCGGACGCACGTTGGAGTGTGTCCGCGAAATCTCCCCCCCTCGCCTAGCCGAGCTACAGGCGTGTGGAGCGGCGATTATAGCCGAGATTCGGGAAAGTCTAAGGGAGGTGGAGGGCGCGTCTCGAATATGAAAGCGCGGGCGCCCGCCGTTCACGCCGACGCCACTCTGTCGCGGCCCCGATACTTGGCGTCATACAGAGCCTGGTCCGCAGCGTGCAGGAGCGCGACCGGCGTCGTGCCATGATCCGGAAAAGCCGCGACCCCCAGTGAAATAGTGATATCGCTCAGCGTGTGATCTTCGTATTTGAGCTTCAGCTCCTGTACCGCCTTGCGAATCGCCTCCGCGCGCTGCGTCGCGATTTGCATGGACGCCTCCGGGAGGAGCACGGAGAATTCCTCTCCGCCGACGCGGCACGCGATATCGCTCTGGCGAACGAACCCCTGCAACAGGAGACCCACGCGCCGCAGAACTATGTCGCCGGCGCCATGGCCCAGGGTGTCATTGATGCGCTTGAAGTGATCGATGTCCATCGTGATCACGGAGAGAGGGTGCTTCTTGCGATCCGCGCGCGCCAGCTCGCGTAAGAGGAATTCCTCCAGAAAACGGCGGTTGTACAACCCGGTGAGCGAATCGCGGATCGATTGTTCGTGCAGGCTGTCGCGAGCTCTCAGATTGGCGAGCGCGAGACCGGTCTCTTCCGCCACCGCCACCGCCAGATTCAAGAAGGACTCGATCGAAGAAGTCGACTCTTCCTTCGCGCGCCGCAAGTGCAGCAGCCCGAGCGTCTCGCCCTCGGCGAAGAGCGGAACACACAGATACGGCTGCGCCGAATTCGAACCCGCCGTGACGTGCCCGCAGAGCAGCTCGGTCTGCGGGTCCAGGACCCGGTGGGGTTGCGCCTGGCGCAGTCCCCAGCAATCCTGGATCGTGAACACCTGCCCGGTGAGCGACTTGTCACCCCAGGCGGCGACGGACTCCAGGTGCTTTCCCGGAGGATGTACGAGGTACAGCTTGCCGTTCGTGCCCTGGAACAATTGAGGGCCGAAACATTCTATGGCCGAGTAAATTTCGGCCGGCGTCACGCCGGCCTTGAGATAACGGCTCAACTTGCGGAGGGTGACGTGTTGAACGTTGAGTTGCTCCAGTTCACGGGCCTGATCGGCGTACATGCGCGACAGGCGCGCGATCGCGGACTCCTGGGCTTTTCTTTTCTTGCGTTCTTCGGCCTCCTTGATCGCGCGATCGAACGTTGAAGGAAGCTCGGCGAGGCTGGTCGTGAAAACGCAATCGATCGTCGCGCGCTTGCGCGTCTCGGCGGCGGTCTCCTTGCTGTGCGTTCCGGAGACGAAAATGAACGGCGTATCGGGGCACAGGCTTTGCGCTTTCGCCAATGCAACGAAGCCGCTGAACTGCGGCATGGAGGCGCTGTAAAGAATCGCGTCCGGGACGGCGAGTCCTATTTGCCGCGTGAAATCCTCGGCCGTCTCGACTCGCCGCGCTTCAAACGCGATCCCCGCGCGAATCAACATGAGGATCTGTAAATCGGCGACGACTTCGACATCCTCAACGATCAAGATCTTATGCATTTGCGATCGTCACAGGATGAAGCGCTGCTCCCCAACGAGTTACCGCGCCGCGCGCACTTCCCGGTGTCACTCCGTCCCGCTGCCCCGATCGGCGTGCAAGGAGCTCCCCGGACACGGGAGTGATCCGATTTTCCCCAGTGTAATTGAAAACCCGTCTAAAGTGATCCGATTCCCTGAAATCTTCGTGCGCAACGGGCAGGCGCTGTCGCTGCGGCGACGAATCCGGCTCGCCATCTGCTGTAAGATTCTCCGGCTGATACCGCCGGCAGGGGCCGGCACGCGACCGAGGGGGACTCCGTGACGGAGCAACCAGATACCTTTCCGCGCCTGTTGCTGCATCAGGCGAAGGTGCGGCCCGACAGGCCGGCATTCCGCGAAAAAGACCTGGGTATCTGGCAGACCTGGAGCTGGGCTCAGGTGGCCGACGAGGTGCGCTCGCTCGCCTGCGGCCTTGCCGCGCAGGGTTTCAGGCGTGGCGACCGCCTCGCGGTAATCGGCGACAACCGGCCGCGCCTGTACTGGGCCATGATGGCCGCGCAGGCGCTGGGCGGTGTGCCGGTGCCGCTCTACCAGGACGCCGTCGCGGCCGAGATGGTGTTCGTGCTCCAGGACGCCGACATCGGCTTCGCTGTCGTCGAAGACCAGGAGCAGGTCGATAAGTTGCTGGAAGTCCTGCCGCAGTGCCCGCGGTTGAAGCGCGTCTGTTTCGACGATCCGCGCGGGCTGCGCCATTACACGCATCCGGAGCTGATGAGCCTGGACGGCCTTCAAGAAACCGGCCGCCAGTTCGCCCAGCGCGAATTCTTCGCCGACGAGATCGAAAAAGGCCGGCCATCCGATATCGCCGTGATTCTCTACACCTCGGGTACCACAGGCAATCCCAAGGGCGTCTCGCAGACGCATGCGGCGATGATCCAAACGGCACGGGTGCTCGTCGCCTTCGACGGCTTCGCCGAGAACGACGACATCCTTTGCTACCTTCCGATGGCCTGGGTGGGCGATTTCCTCTATTCCTACGCGCAGGTCCATATCGCAGGCTTCTGCCTGAATTGCCCCGAGTCCCCCGCCACCGTCATGACCGACCTGCGCGAGATCGGCCCGACCTACTACTTCGGGCCGCCGCGCGTCTACGAGAACATCCTGACGCAGGTGATGATACGCATCGAGGACGCGAGCTGGTTGAAGCGCCGCATGTTCCACACCTTCATGGGAGTGGCGACGCGCGTCGGCATGAAAGTCCTCGAGGGCAAGTCCGGCGTTTCGCTCAAGGACCGGGTGCTGTACGGGCTCGGCGAGCTTCTCGTGTATGGGCCCCTCAAAAACGTGCTCGGCATGTCGCGCATCCGCGTCGCCTACACCGGCGGCGAGGCGATCGGGCCGGACCTGTTCGACTTCTACCGCTCGATCGGCATCAATCTGAAACAGCTCTACGGCATGACCGAGACCTGCGTGACGGTATGCATGCACCCCTCGGGCGACGTCAAGCTGGAAACCGTGGGCAGGCCGATGCCGGGGGTGGAAGTGCGCATCGCCGATTCGGGAGAAGTGCTGGTGCGCTCGCCCGGGGTCATGAAGGAGTATTACAAGCAGCCGGATGCGACGCGCGAGGCGATCGACGCGGAGGGTTTTTTTCACACGGGCGACGCCGGATATTTCGATGCAGACGGCCACCTGAAAATCATCGACCGCGCAAAAGACGTGGGCAAGCTCGGCGACGGCACGTTGTTCGCGCCGAAGTACATCGAGAACAAGCTCAAGTTCTTTCCCTACATCAGGGAAGCGGTGTGCTTCGGGCACGGGCGCGACAAGGTCTGCGTCTTCGTCAACTTCGACATGGAGGCCGTGGCCAACTGGGCCGAGAAGCGCAATCTGCCCTATACCGGCTACACCGACCTCGCCGCGCAGCCCGAGGTCTACGAGCTGGTGCGCGAATGCGTGGAAAAAGTGAACCGCGACCTTGCCGCCGACGCCGCGCTCGGCAACTCGCAGATCCACCGCTTCCTCATACTGCAGAAGGAGCTCGACGCCGACGACGGCGAGCTCACGCGCACGCGCAAGGTGCGCCGCCGACACATCGGCGAAAAATACGCCGTGCTGGTCGATGCCCTCTACTCGGACAAGACGAGCTGCTTCATCGAGACCCAGATGCGCTTCGAGGACGGCCGCACCGGTACGGTATCGGCAGATCTGAAAATCATGGAGGCGAAGACCTACAGTGTCGCCGCCGCGGCGAGGGAAGCGGCGTGAGGCCCGGGCGGTTTCGTCCCGAGGTATGACCACGGGTCGGAAAGTCGGCGCGACCATCCTCGAGATCGACGACGTCTCGCTCGCCTTCGGCGGAGTGGTTGCCCTCCAGGGCGTTTCCTTCGATGTCCGCGCGCACGAAATCCGCGCCATCATCGGCCCGAACGGCGCGGGCAAGTCCTCGATGCTCAACGTCATCAACGGCGTCTACCACCCGCAGCGAGGCAGCGTCGCGTTCAAGGGCCAAAGGCGCCACGTCGTCGATCCCCACGAAGCCGCGCGGCAGGGAATCGCCCGCACCTTCCAGAACATCGCCCTTTTTCGCGGCATGACGGTGCTCGACAACATCATGACCGGGCGCAACCTCAAGATGAAATCGAACTTCCTGCAGCAGGCGCTCTACTGGGGAGCCGCGCGGCGCGAGGAGCTCGAGCACCGTGCCAAGGTCGAGACGGTCATCGACTTCCTCGAGATAGAGCATATACGCAAGACCCCGGTCGGCCGGCTGCCCTACGGACTGCAGAAGCGCGTGGAGTTCGCGCGCGCTCTTGCGGCGGAGCCGGAGCTGTTGTTGCTCGATGAGCCTATGGCCGGCATGAACCTCGAGGAAAAGCAGGACATGAGCGCCGTTTCATTCTCGACGTCAACGACCAGCTCGGCACCACCATCGTTCTGATCGAGCACGACATGAGCGTGGTGATGGACCTCTCGGACCGCGTGGTCGTGCTCGACTACGGCCGCAAGATTGCCGACGGCACGCCTGACGAGGTGCGCAACAACAAGGACGTGATCGACGCGTATCTTGGAGTCGCGCATTGAACCAATCAGTCGCGCCTTAGCATGCAATTCTTCTTCGAAGTCCTGATCGGCGGGCTGCTCGCGGGGGTGATGTATTCGCTCGTGGCGCTCGGCTTCGTACTGATCTACAAGGCCTCGGGCGTGTTCAATTTTGCTCAAGGGGCGATGGTGTTCTTCGCTGCGCTCACGACCGTAGGGTTCATCTCGATGGGCGCTCCGTTCTGGCTCGCCGTGGCGCTCGCGCTCGCGGCGATGGTGGCGCTCGCGTTTTTCACCGAGCGCGTGGTGCTGCGCCCGCTCGTCAACCAGCCGCAGATCACGCTCTTCATGGCGACCATCGGCTTGAGCTTCTTCATCGAGGGCATCGCGCAGCTTACCTGGGGCGCGCAGGTCCACGCGCTCGACTTGGGGATTGCCGACGAGCCGATCGAATGGCTGATGGGCAATACCGGGATGAACATCAGCAAATTCGACCTCGTCGCCTCCGGGATCGCGGCTGCGCTGGTGGCGGTGCTTGCGCTGTTTTTCAGCAAGACCCGCACCGGGCGGGCGCTGCGCGCGGTCGCCGACGACCATCAGGCGGCCCTCGCAGTCGGCATTTCCCTGCGGAAGATCTGGGTGATCGTGTGGATGGTCGCCGGATTCGTCGCGCTCGTGACGGGACTTCTGTGGGGTGCGCGCAACGGCGTGCAGTTCGCGCTCACCTTTCTCGCGCTGAAGGCGTTGCCGGTACTGATCCTGGGCGGGTTCGAATCGATCGCCGGGGCGATCGTCGGCGGGCTTATCGTCGGAGCCTCGGAAAAACTTGCCGAGGTCTACATCGGCCCGCACGTCGGTGGCGGCATCGAATCCTGGTTCCCCTACGTGCTCGCGCTCGCTTTCCTCCTGGTTCGGCCCGAGGGTTTGTTCGGCGAGCGGCGCATCGACCGGGTCTGACGACAGCCATGCTCTACCGCGAAACCGGGCAGTTCAAGACCAACTACGCCGCGGACCAGCAGCTCTTTCCGATCCGGCAGGACCGCATCGGCATGGCGATCCTCCTGGCCGTGGTTTTCGTCGGCGTTCCGCTCGTCTCGGTCGTCCCCGCGGCTGCGGCGGCGATCGACTTGAACTACTGGTTCAACGGCATGTTGATCCCGTTCCTCATCTTCTCGCTCGCCGCCCTCGGCCTGAACATCCTCACGGGCTACGCCGGGCAGCTCTCGCTCGGCACCGCCGCGTTCATGGCTGTGGGGGCTTTTGCCGCCTACAACTTCGAGCTCCGGCTGCCGGGCATCCCGATGCTGCTGTCTTTCGTGCTTGCGGGTGTCGTGGCCGCGGCGGTCGGTATCGTGTTCGGGCTGCCGAGCCTGCGCATCAAGGGTTTCTATCTCGCGGTCGCGACGCTCGCCGCGCAATTCTTCGTCGTATGGGCGCTGACCAAGTTCGGCTGGTTTTCCAACTACAGTTCATCGGGAGTGATCACCGCGCAGAAGCTCCTTGTTTTCGGCTACGCAGTCGATACCCCGGTCAAACGCTACCTGCTGGTGCTCGCGATCGTGAGCGTTATGGCGCTCGCGGCGAAAAACATGGTGCGTAGCTCGATCGGCCGGGCCTGGATGGCAGTGCGCGACATGGACGTCGCGGCGGAGGTCGTCGGCATTCCGATGGTGAAAACCAAGCTCCTCGCCTTTGCCATCAGTTCGTTCTACTGCGGGGTGGCCGGCGCGCTCTACGCGTTTGCATATCTGGGCACGGTCGAGCCGGCGGGATTCGAGCTCGATCTTTCCTTCAGGATCCTCTTCATGATCATCGTCGGCGGCGTCGGCAGCATACTGGGCTCGTTCCTCGGCGCCGCCTTCATCGTGCTCCTGCCGATCTTCATGGACCTTTCGGCCACCTCGATCGAGCGCTCTTTCGGCCTCGCCCTTCCCGCGGGGTTGGTGTCCAACCTGACGCTTATCCTCTTCGGCGCGCTCATCATCTTTTTCCTCGTGGTCGAACCGCTGGGCCTGGCGCGCCTGTGGCAAATCGCCAAGGAAAAGCTGAGGCTCTGGCCTTTCCCGCACTGAACCGGGCCGGTTTTCCCAGCCCTGGCAATTGGGCTATAGTAGGCCGGCTGTAGAAACAGGGAGATTTGCCATCCAAAGGAGGGTTCCAATGTTGCGGAAAATCAGACGAGCCGCGCTCTTGGGCGCCGCGGCATTCGCCGTCGCCGGGACCGCGTATTCGCAGAACGAGCAGTTCATTCCCATGAACGGTTACTGGGTCGGACCGTACGCCGCGGGCGGCTCGGGCATCTTCGGCGGGTTCATCGATTACCTCAACATGGTGAACGCCCGAGACGGCGGCATCAACGGCGTGAAGCTTACTTACGAGAAGTGCGAGACCGAATACAACAACGCGCGCGGTGTGGAATGCTACGAGCGCACCAAGAAACGCGGCCCGACCGGGGCGTCGCTCGTGCACCCGCTCTCGACCGGCATCACCTACTCGCTTATCGACAAGGGCACGGCGGACCACATTCCGATCGTGTCGATCGGGTACGGACGCACCGACGCTTCCGACGGGCGCGTGTTTCCGTGGGTGTTTCCCCTGATCACAAACTACTGGAGCCAGAACACCGCCAAGATAAAGTTCATCGGCATGAAAGAAGGCGGAATGGACAAGCTGAAAGGCAAGAAGATCGTGAATATCTATCACGACTCGGCCTACGGCAAGGAAACCATCCCCGTGCTCGATGCGCAGGCGAAAAAGTATGGATTCGAAGTCACTCACATCCCGGTCGCGCATCCGGGCAATGAGCAGCAGGCGCAGTGGCTGCAGGTGCGCCAGATCAAGCCTGACTGGGTGATCCTGCGCGGCTGGGGAGTGATGAATCCGACCGCGCTCAAGGCCGCAGCCAAGGTGGGTTTCCCGCGCACCAAGATCGTGGGCGTGTGGTGGAGCGGAGCCGAGGAGGACGTGATCCCGGCAGGCGACGCCGCCAAGGGCTACGTCGCCGCGGCGTTCAACGTATCGGGCGGCAACTATCCGGTGATCAAGGAGATCGAGAAGTTCGTATACGCGAAGGGCAAGGGCGAGATGGAGGACCATTCGCGCGTGGGCAGCATCTACTACAACCGCGGCGTGGTCTTCGGCATCATCTCCACCGAGGCGATCCGAGTGGCTCAGGAGAAGTACGGCACGGGCAAGCCGATGACGGGCGACCAGATCCGCTGGGGCCTGGAGAATCTGAGCATCGACGACAGGAAACTCAAGCAGCTCGGCGCAACCGGTTTTATGCAGGCCCTAAAGGTCTCGTGCATGGATCATGAAGGGGGCGGCTCGGTGAAATTCCTGCAGTGGGACGGCGCGAAGTGGAATACGATCACCGACTGGATCACTTCCGACCAGTCGATCGTGCGGCCCATGATCGAGGAGTCCGCAGCGAAGTATGCCAAGGAGAAAGGCATCACCCTGCGCGATTGTTCCAAGGAAGGCTGACCCTCACCCGCTCGCTATGCTCGCACCCTCTCCCGCCTGCGGGAGAACGTGAACGACCCTCACCCGCTCGCTCCGCTCGCACCCTCTCCCGCCTGCGGGAGAGGGTAGGGTGAGGGGCTTCATCCATGTCCGTCATCCCCAAGCCTGAGCCGAAGCAAGCCTATCTCAGCGTCAACAACATCGAGGTCATCTACGACCACGTGATCCTGGTGTTGAAGGGGGTGTCGCTTGCCGTGCCCGAAGGAAAGATCATCGCGCTGCTCGGGGCGAACGGTGCGGGCAAGACCACCACGCTGAAGGCGATCTCGAGCTTGCTGCGCACCGAGCGCGGCGAGGTCACCAAGGGAACGATCGAATTCCGCGGGCAGCGCGTGGACCGGCTGAGCCCCGACGAACTGGTGAGGCTCGGCGTGGTGCAGGTGATGGAGGGGCGCCATTGCTTCGCCCATCTCACCGTCGAGGAGAACCTTCTCGCCGGCGCCTACACGCGCAGGGCGGGCCGGGCGCAACTCAGCCAGGATTTGGAAAAAGTGTACGGCTACTTTCCGCAGCTGAAAGACCGGCGCGGCGCGCTCGCCGGCTACACCTCGGGCGGCGAGCAGCAGATGACCGCCCTCGGGCGCGCGCTCATGGCCCGTCCGGGCATGATCCTGCTCGACGAGCCTTCGATGGGACTCGCGCCGCAGATCGTCGAGGAGATCTTCGAGATCGTGAAGAGCCTCAACCAAAAGGAGAAGGTGAGCTTTCTGCTAGCCGAGCAAAACACCAACGTGGCGCTGCGCTACGCCGACTACGGCTACATCCTGGAGAACGGCCGTGTGGTGATGGACGGCGCCGCCGCCGCGCTCGCCGCGAACGAAGACGTCAAGGAGTTCTATCTCGGTATATCCTCGGGTGCCCGCAGGAGCTTCAAGGACGTGAAGCACTACCGCCGCAGGAAGCGGTGGCTTGCTTGAAAAGGAACTCCAATATGAGAGTCGTTTTTACGCTGATTGTTCTCCTGACCGCGTGCGCGGCTTCGGCGCAAACGTACCCGACCAAGCCAGTACGCCTCGTGGTCGGCTTCGCCCCGGGCGGTGCGGCCGACATCATCGCGCGCACGATGGGCGATCCGCTCACACGCGCGCTCGGCCAGGGCGTCATTGTCGACAACAAGCCGGGGGCGGGGTCGAGCCTCGCCGCCGAGCACGTCGCCAAGGCCTCGCCCGACGGCTATACCATCATGATCGCCAGCCAGAGCGGCATGATCATCAACCCGCTCATCAACAAGAACATCGCGTACGACACCGAGCGCGATTTCGTGGCCATCACGCAGGTGACGAGCTCGCCGCTCGTGGTCGCGGTCCATCCCTCGCTGCCGGTGAAATCGATTCGGGAGCTCATCACCGAGGCGAAGAAAAATCCCGGCAAGCTCAACTTCGCCACCTCGGGCAACGGGTCGCTCCCGCACCTCGCCACGGCGCTCTTCGACGCGCTTGCCGGCGTGGAGATGGTCCACATTCCCTACAAGAGCGGGGGCCTCTCGGTACAATCGGTGCTCGCCGGCGACACACAGGTGACCTTCGCCACCGCGCCTTCGGTGATGCCGCACGTGCTCACCGGCAAGCTGCGCGGGCTCGCCGTTACGACGCGCGGGCGTTCGCCGCTGGTCGAAGGCTTGCCGGGAATGGAGGAAGCGGGACTCGCGAACTACGACGTTTCCATCTGGTACGGATTCTTCGCGCCGAAAGCGACGCCGCGGGACATCGTCGCGCGGCTGTTCGAGGCGACGACGCAGGCGCTTCAGGATCCGAAGCTGAAGGCCGTGCTCGCGCCCGCCGGGACCGAGGCGGTCGCGTCCCAGTCGCCTGAGGCCTTCGGCGCATTCCTGCGCCGGGATGCGGAAGCCCTCGCGCGCGTGATCCGCGAGACCGGAGTGAAGTTCGAGTAGACGGTCTCGTTCAGCTTCGCGTCGCGAAGACTAGGATCACGAGCAGAACGAGTCCGATCCCCAGGCTCCAGCCGATCAGTTTCTTCTCGACCGGCAGCAGGGGCTCGACCGGCATCTTGCGCATTTCTTCGCCGACTTTGGGTTGTTCCATTTTTGTCCCTCCGGTTAACCTGCCGCGAGCGGCGGCTTCACCCCCGCGAAAAATACCCAGGAAATCACCAGCCCCACCCAGATGACGAAGCCGAACAGGCACACCACGTAGACCGCGGCGAGCTTGCCTATGCCTTCCTCCCAGAGCTTCCTGAAGTTGGACATCACGCCGATGG
>WNEZ01007645.1_pt1 | contig 14030 bp, 13 predicted proteins | sample 5400521 | NCBI WGS metagenome assembly WNEZ01 (sample SAMN13153339, study PRJNA577476) | soil metagenome | isolation source: 120 cm saprolite under Douglas fir tree site 2 hole 1 replicate 1 | place: USA:California | collected 2015-04-18 | reverse complement strand
GGAAAACTGCGCCTTGGGCCGCGCAGATGAGAGAAATCGCGCAGAACAAAAATGTTTTCTGCAAAGTGTCGGGGCTGGTCACCGAAGCGGATTGGCACAAGTGGAAGGCTGAAGACTTCAAGCCGTACCTGGACGTCGTGTTTGACGCCTTCGGCGCAGACCGACTGATGTTTGGTTCGGACTGGCCGGTGTGCTTGCTGGCGGCAAGCTATCGCCAAGTAAAGCAGCTCATCGAGGGCTATGTAAAAGGATTCTCGGAAGCGGACAAGGAGAAAATCTTCGGCGGCAATGCCGCGCGATTTTACGGGCTGAAGGCAGTGCAGCATGGATTTGCAGCTTAAAGACAGAGTTGTTCTGATCACGGGAGGCGCCAAAGGAATCGGCGCAGCGATCACGCGCGGCTGCGCGCGCGAAGGCGCGATTCCGGTTTTTGTGGACAAAGACGAAAGAGCGGGAAAGGAGTTGGAGTCCGAGCTTCAGAAAGGAGGCGCGCGATGCGAATTAATTTGCGCGGACCTGCTGCGCGCGGAGAGCTGCTCGGCGGCGGTTGAGAAGATTCTACAAAAAGTCGGGCGGCTGGATGTGCTGGTCAACAATGTGGGAGTGAATGACAACGTGGGTCTCGAGCACGGCAGTCCGGAAAAGTATTTGCGTTCCCTCCAGCTGAATCTTCTGCATTACTACAACATGGCGCATTACGCGCTGCCGGCGCTGAAGAAAGCGCAAGGGTGCATCGTGAACATCGCCTCCAAAGTGGCCATGACCGGCCAGGGCGGCACTTCGGGATATGCATCGGCGAAAGGCGCGATTCTTTCGCTCACGCGAGAATGGGCCGCGGAGCTGCTGCCGTACGGAATACGGGTCAACGCGATTGTTCCGGCGGAAGTGGACACGCCGCTTTACAAACAGTGGCTGAGCACATTCCCGAATCCCGAAGAAAAACGAAAGCAGATTGTGGCGAAGATTCCGCTGGGGAAGAGAATGACGAGGCCGGAGGAAATTGCGGCCATGGTTTTGTTTCTTATTTCGGCACAGGCGAGCCATATCACCGGGCAGCATGTTTTTGTCGATGGCGGCTACGTGCATCTCGACCGCGCTTTGACGTGAGGAAAGATTCTGATTCGGAATGGCGAAAAGACAGGAGGAGGGCGCATGAGATCGAATCGCATCCCGCGGCGGGACTGGCTGGCGGGGACGGGAGCATCGCTGGTCACGCTAGCCACTTCGGCAAAGACTACGCCGATTCCTTCGGGCGCGGAGGCGAGCCTGCCGCAAAAAACTTCCGATGCGCCGGACGCAGATCGCGATCGCCGCATGCAATGGTGGCACGAGGCGCGCTTCGGGATGTTTATCCACTTCGGACTCTACAGCGTGCTGGGGCGCCACGAATGGGTGATGGAAAACGAAGGCATTCCTGTGGCCGAATACGAGCAACTGGCGAAACGCTTTAATCCGAAGCCCAATGCAGCGCGGGCGTGGGCCAAACTGGCCAAGCAAGCCGGGCAGAAATATATGGTGATGACTTCCAAGCATCACGAAGGCTTCTGCAACTTCGACACTAAGCTGACGAATTACTGCGCGCCAAAACAAGGGCCGGGCCGGGATCTGCTGCGCGAATATGTGGAAGCGGCGCGCGCGGAGGGGCTTCGCTTCGGTTTTTATTATTCGCTGATGGACTGGCACCATCCGGACGGCGCGCGCTGCGCGAATGATGAGAATGCGCGCAAGCGATTCGTGGAGTACACGCACGGGCTGATCCGCGAATTGATGACCAACTACGGAAAAGTGGACGTGCTGTGGTACGACGTTTCCTGGCCGCTGGATGCGGCCGGATGGGAATCCGAGCGCATGAACAAAATGGTGTTCGAGCTGCAGCCGGACATCATTGTGAACAATCGCAACGCGCTGCCCGGCGATTTCTCCACGCCAGAACAGGAAATTGTCGCGGCGAAAAGCGGGCGCGCGTGGGAAAGCTGCATGACGCTAAACGAAAGCTGGGGCTATCACAAAGCGGACGACAACTGGAAAAGCGCGAAGACGGTGGTGCGCAACCTGGTTTACTGCGCACACGATGGCGGCAACTATCTGCTGAACATCGGTCCGAGGCCAGACGGTTCGATTCCGGAGGAGTCCGTGCGCATCCTGACGGAGGTGGGCCACTGGACGGCGCGGAACGGAGAGTCCGTGCATACGCAGGACCGCTGCCAGCCGCATCGATCGGATTACGCGAACTTTACGCGTAATGGGAACACCCTGTACATGCACGTGTATTTCTGGCCCGGGGACACCGTGGCGCTCTCCGGACTGAAGACCGGCGTAAAGTCGGCGCGGCTGCTAGCGACGGGGCAGCCGGTGAAATTCGAGCAAGACCGGTTTCGAGTGCGGTTTACGGGGCTGCCCACCGAGCCCCCGGACGATCCAGTGACTACCATCGCGGTGGAATGCGAATCCGAACCGATTCAGGACACGGACTTTGTGCGGAGGGAAAGGCCGAGGCTGGGGGTGTGATCGTGCACCCCCCTCCCCCCCTTTTTCACAAGTGTTCATTCTAAAGGGAGTTAAAGTCCTTTGTTTTCACACACTTTTATAAGTGTTGATTCTAAAGCTACTTACATTAGGGCAGGATTTCTCGGAAAAGTGACTAGGAAAAACACCCGTTGGGCAAAAAAAAAGCGGCACGTGTCTGCCGCTGACGTGGATTTATATGCATGAGACTATAACTCTCTCGATAGCAGATGTCAAGGAAAAAGTGACGCAAAGCGCGGCCCTCAGCGGGTAAAACTGTGGGCGCCGAGGTTGACTGTGGAAAAGCGGCGGCAAGACCGCCGCACTCCATAAAAGGCGCTGCGGGGGTCATTGCTAAATCTAGTAGTTGGTGGAGGTTATGAGCTTGGATGCGTTTCGGGTGGAAGGGAAGAATGCGCTGGTGACGGGGTCGCTCCGGGGGATTGGGGCGGCGATTGCGGTGGCGCTGGCTGGGGCGGGCGCGAATGTGGTTTGTCATGGGCGGGCGGGAGACTGTGGGGAGGTTTGCGAGGAGGTTCGACGGCTGGGACGAAAGGCAGCCTATGTCGCGGGGGACGTGGCGGACGCGGCGGTTTCACCGGAATTGATTGAAAAGACGGTGGGTGAGCTGGGGTCGATCGATATCCTGGTGAACAATGCGGGGATTATCCGGCGCGCACCGGCAGCGGAATATTCGGGGGAGGATTGGGACGAAGTGATCGCGGTGAATCTTACGGCGGTATTCCGGCTTTCGCAGCTTGCGGCGCAGTGGATGCTTAGGCAGGGGAGACCGGGAAAGATTGTGAATATTGGGTCGGTGCTTTCGTTTCAAGGAGGGATATTGGTTCCGGCGTATGCGGCGGCGAAGGGCGGAATCGCGCAATTGACGCGAGCGCTGGCCAATGAATGGGCCAGTAAGAAGATCAATGTGAATGCAATTGCTCCGGGGTACGTGGCGACGGACAATACGACGGCGCTGCGGAACGATCCTACGCGGAGCCGGCAGATTCTAGAGCGCATTCCCGCGGGGCGGTGGGGGGAGCCGGGGGACATTGGCGGGGCGGCGGTTTTCTTGTGTTCGGGGGCTAGCGATTACGTACACGGGCACGTTCTGGTGGTGGATGGAGGGTGGCTGGGGCGTTGAGGGGACTGGCGCAGCATGTTGCGCCACTACAACGGAGGCGGCGTCCCCTATTGGGTGAAGAGCGAGGATCTGGACTAACTATGCGAATCGTTGATGGGAAAGTGATTGTGTGCAGCCCGGGGCGGAATTTTGTCACCCTGAAGCTGACCACCGAGGACGGGATTTACGGGCTGGGGGATGCCACGCTCAATGGGCGGGAGCTGGCGGTGGCGGCGTATCTCTCGGAGCATGTGGTGCCGTTGCTGATTGGACGAGACGCGCGGCGCATCGAAGACATCTGGCAATACCTTTATAAGGGGGCGTACTGGCGGCGCGGTCCGGTGACCATGGCGTCGATCGGGGCGGTAGACACGGCGCTGTGGGATATCAAAGGGAAAGCGCTGAATGTGCCGGTGTATCAATTGCTGGGCGGGGCGTGCCGGGATGCGGTGATGGTCTATGGGCACGCCAGCGGCGCGGATATTGAGGAGACGGTACGCGCGGTGGCGGAGTATGCCCGGCTGGGCTACAAAGCGATTCGCGCGCAGAGCGGAATTCCTGGGCTGGGAAGCACGTATGGCGTGGGGCACGGAAAGATGTATTACGAACCCACGGAGAAAGATGCGCCGACGGAGAATCTGTGGAGCTCCGAGCTGTATATGAATTTCGTGCCGCGACTGTTTGAACGGCTGCGCAAGGAATTTGGCTCGGACCTGCATTTGCTGCATGACGTGCATCACCGGCTGACGCCGATTGAAGCGGGGCGGCTGGGAAAGGAACTGGAACCGTACCACTTGTTCTGGCTGGAGGATCCCGTGCCGGCGGAGCTGCAGGAAAGTTTTCGGCTGATCCGGCAGCATACGACGACGCCGCTGGCGGTAGGGGAAGTTTTCAACTCGATTTACGATTGCCAGAGGCTGATTCAGGAACAGTTGATTGACTATATTCGGATGGCGGTGGTGCATTCGGGAGGGATTTCGCCGTTGCGGAAGATTGCGAGTTTGGCGGAGATGTATCACGTGCGGACGGGAGCGCACGGTGCGGTGGATTTGAGTCCGGTATGCCTGGCGGCGGGGCTGCATTTTGATTTGAGCGTGAGCAATTTTGGGATTCAGGAGTACATGCGTCACTCCGAGGAGACGGATCGCGTGTTTCCGCACTCTTATACGTTTGCGGAGGGGATGATGCATCCGGGCGATACACCGGGGCTTGGCGTGGACCTGGATGAAAAGCTGGCGGCGACTTATGCGTACCGTCGCGCTTATTTGCCGATCAACCGGAAGCTGGATGGAACGATGCACAGTTGGTAGTGCTCCGTGTTCGGCTTAAAATCAGGTTCAGGTCTTCTGGTTTGACAGGAAAGCAGGGGATTTCTATATTCGCCGAGGAACTATAAGGAGTCTTCGATGAGCGCTCCGGTCTTAGCGGCCACTGAGAAAAACGTTTTTCGCAAAACCAACGCGCACAGCGGCAGGCGCGTTTCGGTATCGCCGGCGAACAGCGCGATGCGCCATCTCGCCTACGGTCGTATCATCCTGAATCCGGGCAAACCCAGCGAATCGTTCTCCACTGGGGACCGCGAAACAGGCTTGATCTGTTTGTCCGGCGAGGCGACGGTAACGGTCGACAAGAACGACGTGGCGCTTGGCGCGCGCGACGCGATGTACATTCCGCGCGATTCCAACGTAAAAATCGCCACACGCGCCTCGGCGGATCTCGCGGAATTCTCCTGCGACGTAGCCAACCGCTATCCGTTGCAGGTGGTGCGTTCTTCCGAAATCGCCAAGGATCCCGGCCTACAGTTCACGACGGGCAGCCCGGGATGTATGCGTCACCTTTATATGCTGCTGGCAAAAAATATTGAAGCCGGGCGGCTGATCGCGGGAATTACGCAGGCGGAGCCAGGCAACTGGACGAGTTGGCCGCCGCACGAGCATGCGGCACTGCTGGAAGAAATTTACGTGTACTTCGACATGCCGGAGCCGGCGTATGGGATTCAGCTTGTTTACAATGACACGCAGAATCCGGAGTTGGTCAGCGTCGTGCGAGAAGGCGACGCGGTGCTCATCCCTAGCGGATTCCATCCCAACGTTTCTGTTCCCGGCCACCGCATCTGTTTCCTGTGGGCCATGGCGGCGCATCGCGAAGTCGAGGACCGACAATTTGGAGTGGTGAATGTGCAGGCAGGATTTGATACGGGGACTACGGGACTAGAAGCGGGCCGGAAAAAGTAGTCTCTACATGGACCCTGCGCGTCCCATTGCTCCATCCAGTGTTTTAGCAACACCGACAAATCTCGACTCAGCGCAAGAGGGCAAGCTGACGAGCGCGCCAGCTTCGAATCGCGTGGGCAATTTCCGCTGGGTGATCTGCGCGCTGCTGCTCTTCGGAGTCACGAAAAACTACATCGATCGGCAAGTGCTCGGCGTGCTGAAGACCACGCTGCAGCAGGACTTCGGCTGGAACGACATCCAGTACGGCCACCTGGTTTCCTATTTTCAAATTGCTTATGCGGCGGGCATGCTGCTCGTTGGCCGGCTCATCGATCGCTTTGGTACGCGCGCGGGTTACGCGCTAGCGATGGCTTTCTGGAGCCTGGCGTCGATGGCGCATGCCGCTGCGGGTTCCTTCGCCAGCTTTGCGGGGGCGCGCGTCGCGCTGGGGTTCGGGGAAGCGGGCGTTTTTCCCGCCAGCATCAAGTGCGTGGCCGAATGGTTCCCCAAAAAAGAGCGCGCGCTGGCCACGGGAATCTTCAACGCCGGTACCAACGCCGGCGCCATTATCACGCCGCTGGTGGTGCCGTGGATTGCGCTGCATTGGGGCTGGCGCTCGGCATTTCTGCTGACCGGGGCGCTGGGATTTGTCTGGCTCGTGTTTTGGCTTTTGCTGTACCGAAAGCCGGAGGAGCATCCGCGCGTTTCCAAAGCGGAGCTAGAGTATATTCGCTGCGATCCTGCTGAGCCGGTCGGAAAGATCAAGTGGTCCGCGCTGCTGCCGCACCGGCAGACCTGGACCTTCGTCGCCGGGAAATTTCTTACCGATCCCATTTGGTGGTTCTATCTCTTCTGGGTGCCGGATTTTCTGCAACGCCAACACGGTCTGGCGCTGATGAAAATCGGTTATCCCATCGCGGCTATCTACTTGATTTCCGATGTCGGCAGCGTTGCGGGTGGCTGGCTCTCCTCGCGGCTGATTCATCACGGCAGCAGCGTCAACGCCGCTCGGAAAATCACCATGCTGGTTTGCGCGCTCTGCGTTACTCCGATTATTTTTGCGTATCGGATCGAAAGCTTGTGGGGGGCGGTGTTGTTAATCGGCCTTGCCGCGGCGGCGCATCAGGGATTTTCCGCCAATCTGTACACGCTGACTTCGGACATGTTTCCTGCGCGCGCTGTCGGCTCGGTGGTCGGCATCGGCGGCATGGCGGGCGCGATCGGAGGCATGCTTATCGCCGAAGTGGTTGGCCACACGCTGCAATGGACCGGCAGCTACATGGTTCCGTTTTTGATGGCGGGAAGCGCATATCTGATTGCGCTGTTCCTGATTCACATTTTGGCGCCTAAACTGGAGCCGGCCAGAATCGCTTGAGAGGGCATGCGTGAGTCTGAAAATCAAAGCGAAGCAGGGATGCCGCTGGGACGTGGTGAGCCTCGGGGAAGTCATGGTGCGATTTGATCCGGGGGAGAAACGCATTGCGACGGCGCGGTCGTTTGAGGTGTGCGAAGGCGGCGGCGAATACAACGTGGCGCGGGGATTGAAGCGGTGCTTTGGGCTGGACACGGCGGTGGTGACGGTGTTTGCGGATGATCCGGTGGGGCGCTTGCTGCAAGATCTTGTTTATCAAGGCGGCGTGGACCAGTCCTTGGTGCGCTGGGTGGAGCACGATGGGGTGGGGCGCGCGGCGCGGAATGGACTCAATTTTACGGAGCGCGGATTTGGCGTGCGGGCGGCGCTGGGTTCGTATGATCGCGGGCACACGGCAGTTTCGAACCTAAAGAAGGGCGATATCGATTGGGAGCAAATCTTTGGGAAGAGTGGCGCGCGGTGGTTTCACACCGGGGGGATTTTCTGCGCACTTTCGGAGACGACGCCGGACGTGGCTGTGGAGGCGATGGAAGCGGCCAAGCGTCACGGAACGGTCGTTTCTTATGATTTGAATTACCGGGCGTCGTTGTGGAAATCGCTCGGCGGGAAACAGAGGGCGCAGGAAGTGAACCGGCGGATTGCGCCGCATGTGAATGTGATGCTGGGGAATGAGGAGGATTTTTCGGCAGCGCTTGGTTACGAAGTGCCCGGAATGGATGAGCATCACGCAACGTTTGAGGTGGAAGGCTTCAAGCAGATGATCGCCAAGGTCGTGAAGGACTACCCGTTCCAGGTGGTGGCGACGACGTTGCGCAAGGCCAAGACGGCGACCTTGAACGATTGGGGCGCGATTTGCTATTACGATGGCAAGTTTTACCAGGCGAAGAATCGCGAAAACCTGGAGATTTTCGATCGGGTAGGAGGCGGCGACTCGTTTGCTTCGGGATTGATCTACGGATTTTTGGCCGGTCAAGAGCCGCAGTGGGCGGTGGAGTGCGGGGCGGCGCATGGGGCGCTAGCCATGACCACGCCGGGAGATACGTCGATGGTGACGCTGCAGGAAGTGATGCAAGTGATGAAGGGCGTGGGAGCGCGGATCTCGCGCTGAGGGCGCAGCTTCGAAGGAGACCGGGCGTTGGATAAGCAAGGCGTTCGCGAACGAATTATCGAGGTTGGCATCGTTCCGGTGGTTCGCGCGTCATCTCCTGCGGAGGCGCGGATGGCTGCCGAGGCGGTTTGCAAAGGCGGGATTTCTATCGTGGAAATTACAATGACGGTTCCAGGCGCGGTGGATGTTATTCGGGAGCTCGCGAAGGGAAGTGGGAAGGAAATTCTTATTGGGGCCGGGACGGTGCTGAATGCGGAGATGGCGCGGCGCTGTCTGGATGCAGGTGCGGAATTTCTGGTGAGCCCGGGATTCAATCACGACATGGTGGAGCTCGCGGTGCGGGAAGGGAAACTGGTGATGGCGGGGGCGCTGACGCCGACGGAAGTGATTACGGCGTGGGAGGCGGGAGCGGACTTCGTGAAAGTTTTCCCGTGCGGGCAAGTGGGTGGGGCCAAGTACATCAGGGCGCTGAAGGGGCCGCTGCCGCAGATTCCGCTGGTGCCTACCGGCGGCGTGAATTTGAACACGGCTGCGGAATTTATTGAGGCAGGGGCGGCGGCGCTGGGCGTGGGCGGGGAATTAGTGCAGGCGGAGGCGCTGAAGAGCGGGAAGGCAGAGATTATTGTGGAGAATGCGCGGAAATTTCTTGAGATCGTGAAACGCGCTCGGGCGCAAATGGGGTCGTCCGCCGCGGCGGTAAAGGGCAGCGCTTGACGCCAAGGTTTTCTGGCTTCGCTATTGATTGACGCCGCTGGCCAGGATTCCGCCGTCGACGACCAGCAAATGGCCGGTGACGAAGCTGGCGGCGTCGGAGGCGAGGAAGACGGCGGCACCGGCGAGTTCGTCGAGCTGACCGAAGCGACGCATGGGCGTGCGCATCAGGAACTCGCGGCCGCGCGCGGTTCCGTCCAGCAGCGCGGCATTCATGTCCGTGCGCAAGACGCCGGGGACTAGCGCGTTGACGCAGACGCCGGAAGTGGCCCACTCGACGGCGAGGGATTTTGTCACATGTGGCGGCCAAAGACGCGGCAGGCGCGCAGGGTGCCGTTGAGGTTGGTGTCGAGGATGGCGTTCCACTCGGCCTCGGGAAAATCCAGCGTGGGCATGCGCTTGGTGCGGCCGGCGCAATTCACGAGGATTTGCACGCTGCCGAATTTTGCGCAGACCACGGCGAGCAGTTGCTCGAGGCTGGTGGTGTCTGACACGTCGGATGGCTGAACGAGCGAGCTGCGGCCGAGAGACTCGACTTCGGCGGCGGCTTTGCGCACCAATTCGGCACGCCGGCCGGAGGGCACTACGTTAGCGCCCGCTTGCGCGAGTCCCTTTGTCAACGCCAGGCCAATGCCGCTAGTGCCGCCGATGACGACGGCGGTTTTGTTGGTCAGATCGAGAAGAGGATGGCCCATAGATTTTTCTGAATGCTAAGGAACGATTCTGGCGGCCCAACCGCCGCCGGGGGCTAAGGCGATCTTCAATTTCGTGGCGCGAGTGACTTGCGTTTTCATCTTTTTGTAGTCGCTGCCCATGCGATCGGCATTTATGCCGTCCTGATAGGACTCCATGGTGAAATTGCCTTCGGGCAAGAAGGAGAAGTCGAGTTCAAGATCGCGCGGCGTCCAGTTGGTCATGGCGCCGACGTACCAGTCTTTGCCGTTGCGGCGCGCGACGGCGACGTACTGCGCGATACGGCCATCGAGAACTTTTGTTTCGTCCCATTCGGTGGGGACGGGGCCGAGGAAGTCCATGATTTCGGGCTCGCGAAGATAATTGGATGGGCTGTCCGAAAGCATTTGCAACGGGCTCTCAAAGACTACGTACATCGCGAGCTGATGGCAGCGCGTGCCCTGACTCATGGGGCGATGGAAGATGGCCGCGAAGTTGTTCTTCTGCGCGTTGAGCACGGCGCCCGGCGTGTAGTCCATGGGGCCGAGAAACATGCGTGTGAAGGGCAGCGTGACGTCGTGGTCGGGGTCGGTCTCCGCGCTCCACTTGCTCCACTCCATGCCGCGGACGCCTTCGGTGCTGATCAGGTTGGGCCAGGTGCGGGTCATGGTGGCGGGCTTTTGGTCGCCGTGGAAATCGACGAGCATTTTGCGCTTGGCGGTTTCGCGGCTGACCTTGTGGTAGTAATTGATGAGGAGTTGATCGCTGCGCTGCATGAAATCGACTTTGATGCCTTTGACGCCCCATTTGGCGAACTGATCGAGATTTTTCTCGAGGTTGGTGTCGAGCGTGTTCCAGATGACCCAGAGAATGACGCCGACATTTTTCTGTTTGCCATAGGCGGTTAGCTCCTCGACGTTGATTTCGGGGACGACATCCAGGACGTTGCCGAGCTTGTACCAGCCTTCATCAAGAATGATGTAAGGGATGCCATATTTTGCGGCGAAATCGATGTAGTACTTGTAGGTTTGCGTGTTGATGCCGGCCTTGAACTCGACATTGTAGACATTGTTGGCGTTCCACCAGTCCCAGGCGACTTTGCCGGGTTTGATCCAGGAAGTGTCTTGCAATTGGGAAGGCTTGGCGAGGAGCCAAGTGAGTTGATTGGTGAGCAGGTCGCCGTCTTTTTCGGCAATGCCGATGATACGCCAGGGAAACGTGCGGGTGCCCTTGGTGACGGCAATGTAGTCGGCGCTCTCGACGACGCGAACGTCGCGATCGCGCTCGAGTTTTTCCTTGAGCGGGTAGGGAGGGAAAGTAGCGGCGAGGCCGTTACCGCCGGTGCCGCGCAGCCACAGGCCGGGATACTCCTCGACGTCGGATTCCGCGATGGCGACTTTGGCGCCGTTGTCGACGTCGACCACGGCGGGCAGAGTGGCGATGAATGCGGGGTCAATCGCGCCCAAGCGTTGCGGCAGATACTTGCGTTCATTGTGCGAGAAGAAGCTTTCTTCGGTTGGATAATACACGATGAAATTGCTGGGAAAATTCAGGTTCATCTCTTCGGCATAGATTTTTACTTCCAGTTGCGGGAGGGAAGTTTCCAGGCGATAAGCGGCGCCTTCGTTGTAGGCGCGAAAGAGGACCGCGTATCCTCCGTCCATATCCAGGCGCAATTCCTTGTAGTTCTCGCGGATCTTTGCGAATTTCTGGCGGACTACCGGCTCGAGAACCCGGTCCTGGCTGCTCTCCTTGTGTTTCAAAACCTTCGCGTCCACGCCGAGCTTTTTGTGATCGACGTCAAGAGAAAGCGTGCAATCCTGCAGGACGGCTCTCCCGCCCAGCAGTAGGTCATAGCGAATACCATTGGCTGTGCGAATCCGCAGCTCGACGCGGTTGTTCGGTGACCGCAAGTCGTAACTCGATTGCGTCTTCGCGCTGCCAACGAGCAGCGAAGTCCCCAGCAACACGAACAGCGCTTTCTTCAGCATTCCGGTCATCGGTTCCTCTTTGAATCGCGCTGAAATTTAAGCCGACCCGGCCCCCGGGCCGATCGCCACCACAAAATAATTCGCCGGTGTAGTCCCCACATTCTTCACGCCGTGCTCTTCATTCGAACGCACAAAGCCAACCCCGCCCGGCCCCAGCGGGTATGTTTTGCCATTCACGGTCAGCTCCAGCGTCCCTTCACGCATGAAAAACATTTCCGAATGTGCGTGATGGTGCGGTAAATGGGGCATAGCCCCAGGCGGCAGCGTGGTCGCATGCGTTTCAATGGATTCGCCAGTCGCCAGCTTGCCTTTGAAGATAGCGCGTGTCTGCACGCCACTCGGTGCCGTATGAACGGGTAGCTTTTCGAATGGGTAGCTAGCCGAGGGCAACGAATCGCCCTGCCCGCTTGCCTCCGCGAGCGGCGCGCCGGCCCCCGGAAGCATCGCCGCGGGCAGCAGCAAACACAGTTCACGTCGTGTCATCGTCATGGCCACCCGCTTGCGTGGCACAGCCATTTCTGCCTCCCACTGAGGGCGGAGCTGTGCGCCTGTTCCGCGAACGTCTCCTGATTTGAGTCGAGCTTTGCTCAGAAGTCCCTCGACATCGGCCCAAAGAATCTTTTAGCATCGCTCTGTTTGTCAAGAGAGAAGCGTTGGGGTACGCCCTATAGCGTGGGGACGCGCTCGGGGCGCTGAGCGGCGCGGTAGATGGCTTCAACGAGCGCGAGACTGCGGCGGCCTTCCGCGCCGTCGCAGGCGAGGGGAGCGTTGTTGGCGATGGCGTGGAGAAAATTCTCGATTACCGCCTTGTGGGCGCTGATGTCGGTTACTGCCGCGGAGGAGGCGCTTTGGTTGGCGTCACCCGCGACGTTGATGGCGATTCCGGGGCGGGGGTTGCGGCAATCGGTGGCGATGATGCGATCGTGTTCGAGGATGACGGTGCCTTCGGTGCCCGTGATTTCGATGCGGCGCGCGTAGCCGGGATATGCGGCGGTGGTGCCGAGGAGCGTGCCGACGGCTCCGCCGGCGAATTCGAGAGTGGCCATGGCGGTGTCTTCCGCTTCGATTTTGTGCAGCAAGGTGGCGGTGTGGGCTTGGACGCGAACTACATCGCCGAAGAGCCAGAGGAGCAGATCGAGGGTGTGGATGGCTTGATTGATGAGGGCTCCGCCACCGTCGAGAGCGAAGGTACCGCGCCATTTCGAGCTGCTGTAGTAATCGGGAGGGCGGTACCACTTGACGCGGGCGTCGACCAGAAGCGGCTTGCCAAGACTGCCGCTATCGAGCCATTTCTTTAGCGCCTGGATATTGGGCTTGAGGCGATCCTGAAAAATTACGGCAAGCTTTACACCGGCTCGGTTGGCGGCATCGATCAGGGCGTCGGCGCGCTTGGTGCTGATATCGATTGGCTTTTCGGTCAGGACGTGAAGGCCGCGTCGGGCGGCGGCGATACCTTGCTCGGCGTGCTGGCCGGAGGGGCTGCCGAGGATGACCGCTTGCATGGGGCGGTGGGAGAGGAAGGCGTCGAAGTCAGCGAAGGGCTTGCCGCCGTATTCGCGGCACAGGCGGGCGACCTTTTCGGCGTTGGTGCCGTAGATGGCAGCGATTTGGACGCCGGGGATGGCGTTGGCGGCACGTGCGTGAGTTTCGCTGATGTTGCCGCCGCCGATTAGGGCGATGTGGATGGTCATGGTTGAGTGGCTGCGAACGTTGGTGTGAGCTCGCTTTCCCGCAGTGCGCTCATTCTAGCGCGCGAATGGCGTGGGAGCTTCAGGGTTTGTAAGTCAGCCCTCGACTTTGCCGCCAAGCGCACACGGCGGCAGGGCACCGGGAATGCGGGTCCATGCTATATTTTATAGATTATGAACGAAGATAGAGCACACTTTGCGACAGTGGAAGAGGCGGTGGAAGAGATACGCCAGGGGCGGATGATTGTCCTGGTCGATGATGAAGACCGCGAGAATGAGGGCGATTTGGCCATGGCGGCGGAGAAGATTACGCCGGATGCCATCAACTTCATGGCTAAATATGCGCGCGGGCTGATCTGCTTGCCTCTGACGGAAGAGCGGTGCGACGAACTGCACCTGCCGCTGATGTCGCCGATCAATACTTCCGCGCATGGCACGGCGTTTTGTGAAGCGATTGATGCGCGGATGGGGGTGAGCACAGGGATCAGTGCGTCGGATCGGGCGATCACGATTCTGGCGGCGGTGGACGCGAAAACCAAACCGCAGGACCTGGCGCGGCCGGGGCATATTTTCCCGTTACGGGCGCGCAAGGGTGGAGTGCTGGTGCGCGCGGGACAAACCGAGGCGAGCGTGGATCTGGCGCGCAT
>WNEZ01015937.1_pt1 | contig 14034 bp, 11 predicted proteins | sample 5400521 | NCBI WGS metagenome assembly WNEZ01 (sample SAMN13153339, study PRJNA577476) | soil metagenome | isolation source: 120 cm saprolite under Douglas fir tree site 2 hole 1 replicate 1 | place: USA:California | collected 2015-04-18 | reverse complement strand
CCTCGTCGCAGACACGCGCATTCGAAGGGTCTCCTGCATCAAGGAATATCGACTCCGCGGCGATGCCGACACGATCCACGTTTCGTACCGTATCGAAAGTCGTGAGCCGGACGCGTTTCACTTTCTGTTCAAGCAACATCTTCCGATCGCGATCACCCCGTCTTGTGAGCTTGCCCTGCCCGGTGGCCGCGTGACGGCGGTGGATCCGGCGTTCGGCACGATGCTGCCGGATTCGGGCCCGTTCGACTGGCCATTGGCCCGAGGCACCGACTTGGATGACGTAGATCTCAGGCGGGTGCCGCCTCCCGCTTTGGAGAGAGAGTTTGTATACGTGACCGAGCTTCCCGAGAGTTGGTGCGGTGTTGACGATGTGAGCCTAGGCGCATCTATCCGCATGCGCTTTGACCATCGCGACATGCCATTCCTGTGGCTTTTTCTCTCGTACGGCGGATGGAGAGATTGTTACACGGCCGTGATCGAGCCGTGCACCAACATGCCGAAGGATCTAGCTGAAGCGGTGCGAACCGGGCAAAGCGCTCGTCTCGAGGCGGGGGCAGTTTTTCAGACCAGCGTTGCGGTCACGGTGGGCGCGCTCAGGCCGAGGGACTGATGGAAGCGTCGAGTATTGGGGTTCCGTTGAATCAGGCATACCAAGGCTCTTTTTCTGGTCCGTCGCACCACGACGAGGTGAGCAAAGCTAGCTCGCCAGAAACCACCGTATTGATTCGCGCGTTCAACGAGGAGCGTTGGCTTCCCGAGGTACTTAAGGCGATCGATAGACAGAGGTATCGGGACTTCGAGGTTCTCCTTGTCGACTCGGGCTCGGTGGATCGGACGCGCGAGATCGTCGTCGCGAGCGGTGGCCGGGTCGTACGATTGCGGTCCGACGATTTCACTTTCGGCCATTCACTGAACGTCGGTATTGGGGAGGCGCGTGGCTCGTTCATTGTGATCCTATCCGCTCATGCGATTCCCACCGGTGACCAGTGGCTCGAGCGCCTCGTAGCGCCGCTTCGGCGGCCGGAAACGGCGATGGTCTTCGGAGGCCAGCGCGGCCACGCACTCTCCAAGTTCTCCGAGGCGCGTGACTTCGAGCGGATCTTCCCCGAGAAGCCGCAACTGATGGATGACGATCACGTTTTCGTCAACAACGCGAATTCTGCAATCAGGCGCGACTTATGGGAATTGCACCAGTTTGACGAGGGACTTCCCGGTCTCGAGGACGCGGAGTGGGCCAAATACTGGATTCCGCTCGGAAAGGAGGTACGCTACGAACCTGCGGCCTCCATCTTCCACGTCCATAATGAATCGTGGGCGCAAGTTCGGCACCGCTTCTACCGTGAAGGGATCGGGGGGCGGTGGACTGCGGTTCGAATCATTCGAAATATTCCGGGGGAGATCTTACGAGAGGTGTGGTGGACCGCCCTCGACTTGGGGCTCGCCGCCTTCCAGAGCCGGCTGAGCAAACTCGGCGGGGAGATAGGCAGGTACAGATACCACAAGACCGTAGGGATCGTGAAAGGAATTCTGGATAGCCGGAAAATCACGAATCCTTCCAAGCGCGCCGAGATCTACTACAAGACGGGGTTTCCGGCCCTGACGATTCGTGGTCCTCACGAAGCGTCGATCGAGCAGCGTTGGATTCCGACCTTGAAACCCGGTGAGATCTTGGTGCGCGTCGCGTATGAAGGCATCTGCGCGACGGACCTCGAAATCCTCGAGGGGCGACTCGGTTATTACAAATCCGGGATGGCAAAGTATCCGATTGTCCCCGGTCACGAATCTTCGGGAACCGTCGTGTCGCTGGGCAAAAGAGTGACGGCATTTAACGAGGGCGATCGGGTCGTCGTGGAATGCATTCAGGGCTGTGGCGCCTGCGCGGATTGTCAGCGCGACAGCGCAATCAATTGCCGTGAGCGGCGCGAGGTCGGCGTCATGGGGAAGGACGGAGGATACGCGTCGTACCTCGTCACCCACGCCCGCTATGCGCACAAGGTGCCAGCCGACGTCAGCCTCGCCAAGGCCGCGTTGGCCGAGCCGCTCGCGGTTGTGCTCAAGGCGCTGCACCGGCTCGGCGCGTCGCCGACGGATGCGCCCAAGCGCTGCGCTGTCGTCGGGGCGGGGACCATCGGCCATCTCGCCGCTCGGGTCCTATCGCAGCGCGGGCACGGCGTCACCGTCTTTGACCGTGAAACCGCGCGGTTGTCGCTACTCACGGGAATTGCGGCCACTTCGACGTCGTTCGAAAATCTCGATCAATTTGACTGGCTCGTCGAAGCAACCGGCGACCAATCTGCGCTCACCGCGCTCCTGGAAAATTCGGCTACCGGCGCGACGTTGCTGTTAATGGGTTTCCCGTATGCGCACCACAGCTTTACCTTCGAGTCGATCGTCGGATTCGATAAGGCAGTTGTCGGCTCGGTGGGTAGCAACGGTGGGGACTTCGAGGAAGCGCTCGCGACACTGCCACTCCTCGACACGAGTCCCTTTCTGCGATCATGCTATCCGCTCGAAGAATACGAGCGCGCATGGAGCGATGTGCGCTCGCGGGCGCACCTCAAAGTGATGCTCAAGATGGATCCTGCAGCGATCTGATTAACTCGCGCACCAACGACCGCGCCATCCGGTAGATCGTTTCGGCCGAATAGCGCCAATCGCGAGTGTCGAAATCGAAGAATGCACGTGGGGACTTGTACGACCGGATCACGTCCCCCCAGGAGATGAGGCGCGCCCGGCGGTAGGCGAAGATCGCGCCGACGTCCGCGCGCAAGTCGATATGGCGGAAGTCCCTCCCGTCCGGCGCGACTGGAGTTGGATTCTTTCCGATCAAATCGAGGTAGTGCAGCCAGCATAGATCGACGCCTGCGTATGGCGCCGCGTCGCCACCACCGGTCAGACGAGGGTTGACCTCGATCAATTTCACGCGCCCGTCACGCGTGTCGCGCTTCATCTCGATCTCGCAAATGCCGGAGTACCCCATGCTTCGCAAAAACCCGTCGCAAACCTCGTCTGTTTCGAGATCAACCACAGGTTCAGTAACGCTTGCCGGCCCGAACTTCATCGGATTGCAGCGCAGTTCGCGGAACATGGCGTTGGCGATTCGTCTGCTTCCGCTATCATAGCACGCAACGTAGACGCGCTTGGCGGTATCGGGTCCTTGAATGATCTCCTGCGCGATCGCATTAGGGTTGATCTTTGAAGCCAGGCGCCAACTGTCGAGCAGCTGGGCGGGCGTTTGGGCTATCGCTACTTTTGCGTAGGATAAGGGATGGCTCGACGGAAACCGCTGCCATTCGCGAAAATGAATCGGTTTCAGCAGGCAAGGGAACTGTGCATCGCTCGCAAACGCCGCGACTTCCTCGGCTGACTTCACGAGCCGAGTGCGCGGCAGCGGCATACCATGTTTGGCGGCAAGCTCGTACTGCGCCTGTTTGGTGGCAAGCAGGCCCTGTAGAGGAACGCCGGGCGACATGATGTAGTGGTCGGCCAGCGTGCTCGAGTGAGCGGCGATGGCCGACACAAACTGATCGGCGCTTGGTATCAACACGGGTTTTCCACCCATCTTCCCGGACAGTTCGATCATGAATTCCACCCACGCCTCAGCGTAGGTGTCGGGGTCGGGACAGGCATGGGCGTGGCCGTATACGGAACGAAATCCTGGATATCGGCGCTCGCTGTCGAAGGAAGTGGCTCTTACACCGCGCCGGACCAGGCTTCGCACACCCAATACGCCGGTCCGGTAGGCGCCTGCAATTACCGCAGATGGCCAATCGGCGCTGGCTCGGACCGGATTAGGGTCGCTGGATTCGGTTCGTCGCATGACTTGAATTCGCTAGTGTTCGGAGCTTGCAGCGTCGCGTGTGACCCGCGACGCCCAGCCGCGCCTGGAAATTCGTGGCCGGTAGAGACTCAGCCCGTAGTTCCAACGCGTGAGCCACTAGGCGGCATCAAGGCGAATAGTGCGAGGTCGTCGGCATACGTACTTCGGAACTCCGCCAGGTCGATGGCGACGATTCCATCAGGGTGCCGGCGGAAGTTGGGATCTTCTAGGAACCGCCGCATCGGCTCGTTTCGCGGAGTGGACCCGAATTCCAGAGCGGTTGGCGTCATCTCGTACGGAAAATCCCGCTCCACGACGGAAAGAAGTGCGACGTTCTGCCGTCTCCAGTCACCGGGTTCCTCGGGTTGCATAGTCGCTGAGGCCGTCGCGGTAGCCACGCCTAGAAAACGCTCCCGCCGGTGACCGGAATGTTGGCGCCGGTAATGTAGTCAGCGTCCGACGACAGCAGGAACTTGATTATCGGCGCGATATCCTGGGTGCTAGCGTTTCTCTTCAGCGGATGCGCGGCGGCCGAGAGCTCGATCAGCTTTCCCGGAAGCTCCGATAGGAAGGCCGTGTCTATCATCGACGGCGACACCGCGTTGATCGAAATGTGCTTGTCGGCGTACTCTGCGGCGAGCGCCTTCATCAATCCCAAGAGCGCGTATTTCGTCGTGGTATAGTGAGCCAGCGCCTTGGGGGGCACCCCCTGGGATACACTCGATAGCATGAGAACGATCTTGCCGCCGCCGTCCTTGGCCATCAGGGGAAGAAACTTAAGCAAGACCAACACGATGGAACGTAGCTCGATGTCCAGCTCTTGCTGGAAAGTGTGCCAGGTAGCGTCCTTGAACCGTGTGTACGACAGACGGGGCGCGGGTAGATGAACGATCTTCTGCGGGTATGGGCAAACTCCAGCGATCCGCGCGAGCATCGCCTCGACGTCTTCGTCTCGCGACAGGTCGGCCTGGATCGGCGTGACCGTCGATCGCACCTCTGATTGAAGCTGAGTGAGCTTGTCGAGGCTTCTGTTATAGTGGGCCAGAATAAGCGAGATGCCGTCGTCGATCTCGCGAATCACCTCACGTCCGATGTCCGACGACGCACCGAGCACCAACACGACCGACTGACGTTCCGTCATATAAATCCCACCTGAATCTGCGCCTTCGAGACCGTGTCGCCGTTCTGATTGGTGATCGACCCGCGAACGGTCATAACGCGCAATGCCTCGCTCACGTGCGTGACCTCGCCGCGAACCTTGAGATGATCGCCTGCGAAGACCGGATGGTGAAACGTGATCTTGATGCCTTGCAGCAGGCAATATTTACCTGGTAGGTACACCCCCACGAGCGTCGAGTAGAACGCCGACGTCAACATCCCATGGACGACGCGATCGCGAAATCCCTTGTCGTCGGCGTAATGCTCGTCGACGTGAAGCGGGTTGACGTCGTTGCTGATCTCTACGAACCTTGTCGTCATCCCCGTCGTGACCGTGACAGAAAACTCTTGAGCCATTCCGACCGAGACATCAGCTACCGCATACTCGTTCATGTCGCGACGTTGGTTCGGATCAACTCCATCATGTCACCGACATTGCTCAGCGTCGCCATGTCTTCGAGAGACATTTTGATCCCGAAGTCTTTTTCGATCGCGACCACGAGGTTGATCTGCGCCAGCGAGTCCCAGTCCGGGATGTCGCCGGCGTGTGTGACCCGCGCGATCACGAGCGTGTCGTCGTCGAACACGTCGCGAAATATGGTCTGCAATCTGGAATGAATGTCTTCGCTTGTCACCGGACGACCTCGATCGCGCGCGTGCTGGGTTCGTGGCTACGTCCCACATCGAATGTCGGTAGGGTAATAGTAGCCCGCGATGCGTTTGACCCCGCGCCTGATGCATTCGCGTACCAGCTCGTCGAACATGGCGAATTCCATGTCGCGCTTGATCACCCTGCAGCTCATGACCCAAACATCGATGTGCAGCGTCGCGTCCTTCACGGTGCCGGCGATCGCGGAGATCAGGCCGTTGTCGCCAAACTTGTCCTTGAGCCGCCCATACAACGTCAGGGTCAGCGCATCGCGGCTCATCATCTCGACGTCCGACGCGCTGTATCGCTTTGTCGTCACGTTGAACTGATTTGTCTTGTTGATGAGCTGCGTGATTCGGTCCAGATACTTCGGCGAGAACGGGCCGATTTCCGCTGTCATGTCTAGCGACGCGAGAAACTCCCCGTAATCCTCGATGTCGGCCTGGAGGTTCTGTCGTTCGAGGTTTGCTTCGTAAAACTTCGTTCGCTGGACGTCGTCCGCTGATAGGACCGCCGGTTCGAAGTACCCGGCGCGGTCGATGAACGCGATGAAGTCGGACACATCGGACCCCACCTCGGGCACTGCGATCTCGGGAACCGTGCGGCGCACGAGCTCCCGTTCGGCAGGATTGTCGTCGACGAAGACCAGACTATCGAGGCCGATGCTGATTTCCGAGGCGATCTGGCGTAGGGCGAGGTACTTCGGGTCCCAGCTCACCTTGAAAGCCGCGAAATCCTTGATGCTCAGTATACTGTCGGCGTGTGCAAACCCTTGTGCCGCGATCTCCGGATCGTTCTTGGAGCACACTGCGAGAACGATTCCCCGTCGCTTGAGCTCGATGGCGTACTGCTGGAACGCCGAATAGGCCTCGCCAACCGCGGTCTCCTTCCCGATCTTGATGTTGTCCGCGCCGTCATCGCCGATGACTCCGCCCCACACGGTGTTGTCCAGGTCCAACACCAGACATTTCTTGCTCTTCCCGTAGACTCCGGTAACGATCCTCGCGACACTGTGCGCCAGCGGAGAAATAGCGTCGTAGCTGAGCGCGTACTTGTAGGCGTGCCAGAACGTCGGGTCATGCCACTTCGCGAGCCCGAACGATGCCGACAGGTAGTTGATGTCGTTGATGTAGAAATCCCGATGTGTTTGCGCGTACTCCGCGAACGCCAGGTTCAGCCGCATTGTGAAATGCGTCCTGCCCTGAAACGCCGAAAAGTCGAGATTGCCCAGGACCCGGTAGTGCGGGAGCTCGAAATTGTTCTGGATGACAGTGCAGTTGTAGGTGCTGCGAATCTTTTCCCACAGCGACGTGAATTTGGTCATTTCGGCGGCAAGCTTCGCCTCCACGACGTCGCGTGAGTCTGCGACGAGGGGAACCTGCGTTACGTTCGCTTGGGTCGTATGGATGTAGACGATATCTGGCTCGAAGCGCTCTAGCGCTTCATTCGGAAACATGACGTCTTCGTAGTACCTGTTGTAGTCGGACTGGTAAAACTGCGGCCGAATTCCCTCTCGGAGCAAGAACAGCTCGAGAACGTCCTTGATTTCGTCGGTCGTCGACCCACCGAGGATCGCGATTCGCTTGTCGAGAAACGGACCGCCTTTCAGCAGGCTGGCCTTCAACTCGAGGGCGGCGAGTTGTGCGGTGTCGACCATGAGTCCGGATTGTCGGGCCGTGGATTGAGTGCCGGACGATGCCTGCCGCTCCATCAGTTGCTCGACGATGAAAAAAACCAGCGAGAATCGATGCCGATGGAACGTTCCTCTGGCATGACGAACGGGCGGTTTGCGCATTCATCTCGGAAAACTCTCCGCCCTAGAGTTTTGGGTGAGCCTTCGTTCTGGCCTGCGAAGGCAAGCACGTGCGACTCTGCGTCAAAGCTAAGCATAAGGAGCGAGACCCGCCGATTACCTCGCGCGCTGGAAAGAATGCAGAACCGTCGGACCAGACCGCTAGAGGTTCGCCCGTTCACCGGTCTTCCCAACTCATGCGGGTATCCTTGCCACGTCGTAGTTTGCGGGAGCCGAGATCGATCGCGAAGCGCCACTGCATCTGACGCCACTCCGGTGCGGGGAGAAAACCGGCAACTCCAGGTGGCGCCTCGCGCCGCGCTCGCAACCAGTCCAACAATTGGCTTGTCGTCGGAAACCAACCGGGCCGTTGAGAGAGTTCCTCGAGGCGTGCACGGGTGGCAGGATTCACCACGCCATGGCGAACGAAGTCTTTTCCGAAATGCGTTGCCACGACGCAGAAGCCGCCCTCGCGCTCGAGGCGCTCCAGTTGGCGTGGGTGTATGAGCTCGTTGAACTCTTCTACTCCTTCAGCGTCCGACGCTGAAAACCACCACGGAATCAGTGGTCGCGCCGGATCACGGTACGGCATTGATGGATTAAAGCGGGCGGTGTTGATGTCGTTGGTCGTAAGATTGCGCCCGTACATAACATGTTTCGCGCAGATATCTCCCCACCAGAAGGGTGAGTCTTCGATGTGGCCCGTAAAGTAGTCGGCGGGCCTACCCGTGAACCGCCCGACGACAGCGCGGAGCATACGCGAATCGAGACGTCCCGCTCCCCAATAAACATTCTCGCGGTTGAGGGCGTGGTTCACGTGTATCCGAGGATACGCGCCAAAGATCTCGTGGAACCGCTGCAACGCCGCAATTGTTCGCACGCGCAGGCTGGTTTCCATCGTGGCGCCGTGCCAAGTCACCTCGAACCCTCGCCGCTGGAGATCAACCGCGAAATCCCGATAATCCGCATCCTCCAGTGTTTGTGAAGTGGAGAAATTCGGGCTGCCTTCCGGACACCCAACGGGCCATACTGTTTTTGTCGTCCGAAGTCCGAGTTCGTGCAGCAGATCGTAGACTGGCTTCACGTTGGCGACGGTTGCAACATCCGTATCGTCGACAATCGTGAAAGCGAAGCGTTTCCCTTGTGGAAACTCGAACCGGTGCGGCGTCGTCACGGTCAAAATGCGTCGTCCGCCTTTGCGTCACCTCGCATCAACCACCACTGGTCGACCGCGAGCGGAAGACCCATGGCGCCCGCCGGATCGCGAAGCATCAGGTGGACATTCCCGGGTAGTCGCAAGTAAGCCCGCCGCCGCAGTGCCGACGTGATTGCTGGGTGAGCAGCGCTACAGAGGATCGCGTCCGCCCCCATCCGGTGTGCTACGCTCTCAGCGCCTGCGAGCGCCGCCAGACCCGCCGCAGGCTCGTCGACGCGGAAGAGAATGTCGGCCACGGTCGCCACTCTGATTCCACGCAAGCGTTGGTCGGAAGCGTCACTGCAACTGCGCACCACTGCGATCGCGACGAGGCTTTTCTTGCTTGCGCGCTCATATACTGCAACTGCTTCATACTTACTTCCGGCGCGCGTCTGGTATCGCCACGACAGGAATGATCCGTCGCGCACTGCACTGGCGAGTATGTTCGGACGTGCGCGAGCCCAGAGATCGTCAAGGGCGCTCCGCGATGGCAGTTCGCCGGATAGGTCCGTGGACAACCGGATCGACGAACCCCGTAAGGCGCGCCAGGCGCGGAATCCCATACCGGCCATTCCGCCCGCCGCCCGTGCGAGTCCGACCTTTTGCGCCGCGCGCGCGCAACGGTGCAGCCAGGGCGGAAGCCCCAGGCCCAGATTGGCGATATCAATGGATCTCGCAACACGGCCGCCCCGCAACAAGGAAACGAAGTTGGGAATGACGCCACAGTCAACGAAGCCCACGGCTTGAAACAAGCGCCTAGCGGGAAGAGCTACGGTCATCGCTCCCGTGACGTCAACATACTTCAGCATTTCCTTCAGCACCGCGAAACCGACGGACCCGTTTTGATGCTCGGGCAACACCATGAAGCCATTGAGCCAGTGGCCGGCGGTCTCGACCCGCCCATTCCAGAACTTCACGGGAATGGTTCCCAGGTGACCGATGACCTCTCCATCTCGGAAGTACACGACAGCCGGAACATCGGCGCCCGGTACCGCCGGATTCAAGTGCGCTGCTTCTGCGCGTGCCAGCCGTACGCTCTCGCCGGTCGCCGTATCTGTCCACACTTTGCGGAAGAACCTGGCAACGGCATCTGAGATGTCGGTGGTAATGCGGGTGACCTCGACCCGCGGCTTCACGACCGTCGCTCGAACATCCGCGTGTACAGTTCCAGGTAGCGATCGGCCATTACTTGCACGGTGAAGTCCTGCCTCGCGCGCGCGACAGCAGCCACGCCTAACGCGCCCCGCCGGACGCGATCGGTCAGCAAAGTGCGAAGACCGGAGGCGAGTGCATCCAAATCTCCCGGTGGGACAAGAATCCCTTCGCGTCCATCGACGACTGCTTCCGGTATGCCCCCAGTTGCTGACGCGACGATGGCCTTACCCGCGACCATGGCCTCCAAAAGCGCCAACGGCAGGCCCTCCCACAAGGACGGCATTGCAAAGATATCAGCGAGAGCCTGGAGGTCGGCGATGTCGTTGCGTCCGGTGACGATGTGGACGCGATCCTTGAGACGCTGCAACCGGACATACTCGAGCAAATGCGAATGCTCATCGCCGCCGCGCCCGCCGGCGATGATGAGTCTCCACGGCACTGCGAGCCCGTCGTGTTGAAGACGGACGAGGGCTTCAAGCAGCATTCGGTGATTCTTGTTCGGCTCTAGGTTGGCGACGGCCAGAATCACGACGTCACCATCAGTACAACCGAATTCTCTACGCACCTGTTCGGCGTTCCCGGACGTCAGCGGCACGCCGTTGTGAACCACTGTAAAGGCGCTCGTCCGAAGTCCCAAATCCTTCGCGAATTGCATTCGCGTCGCGTCGGAGACCGCGACTGCATGAGCGGATCGACGGATTGCCCAGCGCAACGCGATTCTTCGCCGCAGCGCCTTCGTAATCGTCAAACCGCCGTGCATCGTCAGTATATGAGGAATGGCCAGGAGTCTGGCGGCTGTGGACCCGTACACGGCCATGGTAAACTCGTGGCTGTGGACGACGTCTATGTTGTGCTGCCGGAAGAGCTTCATCAGCCGACCGACGCCTGTCGGATCGACGGGGCCCTTGAGCCAGAACGTTTCCGGAGAATAGCCGGCGCTTCGGAAAAGGTCGCCCAGCCAGCCGACCCCGTTCCGGGGCAACACCGGAACTACCGTGTGACCGCGCGCTCCAAGTTCCTCGGAGAGACAAAATACCATCATCTCCGCCCCTCCCGGTCCATCCGAATCGAGCATCATCGCGATGCGGAGATTCCTGTCAGGCCTCGTCACGGAGCGGTGAAGATCATCGCTCGTTGCAGATTGCCGACGTAAAAGGTTCGCGCATCGCAGTGGCATGTCGCCGTTCCCCAGCGTCCCGAAGAAGTCTGTCCATTTGAAACGCGAGTTCCTCGTAGGAAACGGGCGTCCGGGCAGGAATGGTGGTCGGAATGCGACCAGTAACCATATCCTCGAACAGCGCCCGCAGCCCTTCCACATCGCATCCGTCCAGAGTCATCGCTCCAATTCGTCGCGCTTCGCACGCGGCAGCACTCGTCTCCTCCGCTATGACCAGAGTCGGAACGCCGAGGCCCACCGACTCGTAGAGTTTGGCCGGCACACACATCGGCTGATCCTGCGCCAGCACGAGAGCGAGATGCGAGCGGCTCAACAGCTCCAGCGCATTGGCGCGAGGAAGCAAGCCGTGGAAGTTCACCACAGATATAAGACCTGCGGCGGCGACGTCGTCCTGCAATTGCTCCCAGTGAGGGGATTCCTTGGGCCCGGCGACGTTCAATCTGAGGGTCGCGGAAGCCTCGGGACGATCCCTCAACAACACTCGCATCGCTGCGCACACCGATGACAGATTGCGGCCGGCGTAGAGCGTGCCGACATACGCGATGGAGCCTTGCTCGACGGCGCTTGCGTCGCGCAGTGGGACCTCCTCCAAATCGATGCCGTTGGGGAACCAGGTCACGTCGAGCTCCGGCTCAGTGATCCTCAGCGCCGACGCGAATTCCCGAGTATTCACAATGACTTTCGCCGCGCGTGGAAATACCAAGCGCTCCAGTCGCCGCAGCAGAAACCGCTCAGCGCGGACCAACCAATCGTCGGGCGCGTTCATGTCATGGATAAGGGACCACGGATCGCGCATGTCGATCCAGAACTGCGCGTCTCGGCCAAGGGTCGCGAGCAGGCCGGCGAAGTGAGCTGAATGCGGAGGTCCACTCGTGATTACGATATCAAACTTTCGTTCGCGCAATAGAGATCGCGCCGCGCCAGTAGCACGCTCCACCCAGCCTCGCCCGGGATCGGGGAAATCCATTGAGCTGCGAAGAATCCTGCGCGCAGCGACGACCGGCCGCAGCAGCGAGACGGGGCGAGGCCGATCTGGATTCTCCGGCGCGAGCGGGCGATCCCTGTTCGAGGTTTGCCTGAAGCGACCAGCGAGAGCCTTGTAGACATCGTTCAAAGTGCGTCGACGACGACGGACGTGTCGGTACACACCCGGAGTGGCCTGTTGTGGACCACCCGCGGAGGCGGTGATCACGTGCACTTCCCAGCCCAATCGCGCCAAATACTTGGACAACCCAGCCCACCTTTGTCCGCCAACGGCGCCATCCGGAGGAAAATGGTAGGTAATGACGAGGAGACGACGCACGTCCGAATTGCGCGTTATTCTCATTGAGAATGATTCATTGCGGCCTGAAATAGCCACGTGGGCGCCCTTGGTGCGCCGTAGAAATACACAGATTCCTCATTTACATCCTTTAGGCGCGCTACTCGCGCAGACGTGAAGGTGAAACCCTGCCTCCGGGTTATGCAAGTAGAGGAGTGTTGAAATTTTCCCATTTGAGGCACTGAGGAGGCACCTGCGGTATCGAATTCCGCATAGGCCCTTCACCGGCTGTAGTGAGGGCGCCACGAAACCGTAGCGGCCGTTAGGAAGTATCGCGCGAACCGCTGGCCACCATCTCCGCCGCTCGCGCAACAAAGTCGCGCGCCATAGCTATAGCGGCCCGTACCCGCAGCGAATGGATCGGGGCGGGGCTCAAACACTGTTGCATTGACGCGACACACGCGGCGCAGAACTCATTGTTCTCCGCTAGAATGAGTTGTGCCTTGCTGCGCAACTATCGATGTGGAAAGAACTTAGGCCTATCCACATCAGAGCCGCGGGCGAATCCGAACGCGGCGTTGCATTTGCACTCGGGCTTGTCATCCGTGGAGCACAACGCAGTTGACTGCCGCTCAGGCGATTGGGGACAGATCGTCGCGACAGCTGACTTCGACCTACTTTCACTCAGAACCAACTCAGATGACCCCTGGCAGTTTTTCGCCAGCGACGACGTCAGTTCCCCTACTGCGTGTTGGTATCCTCGGTGCTGGCCAGATGGCGCGGCAGCACGTGCGGGCCATCGCGCGGCTACCCGGCCTCGCTACCGTAACGGCCGTCATCGATCCCGACTCTGCCGCGGTCGACGCCATCCGGCGGATACAGCCGAACCTTGCTGGTTTCGCATCGCTGAAGGAATTCCTGCGAGCTCAATCCGTCGACCTCGTGCATGTCTGCACGCCGCCGCACACCCACGAGGCGCTCGCAGAGCAGGCTCTCGAAGCCGGCTGCCACGTCTACGTCGAGAAACCGTTTGTCGAAACACGGGCGGCCGCCGCCCGCCTGGTGAGGCTTGCCGACAGCAAGGGACTCAAGATCTGTCCCGGCCACCAGCTCCTGTACGAACCACCAACGCGCCGAGCTCGCGAGCTGTTGCCTGCTGTGGGGCAGCTCACTCACGTCGAAAGCTATTTCTCTTTTCGTGCGGTGAAGCACGACCCGAGCGGTCGCGCTCCGCTCCGCGATGATCTGCAGCTGCTCGACATCCTTCCACATCCCGTCTACCTGCTTCTGGATTTTCTGGAGCGCGCTGTAGAAGGCACGACGGAGCTTGTTGCGGTCGAGATCGGTCCGAGAGGGACTGTGCATGCTCTCATTCGTCGGGGCCCGCTGACTGGCACCCTCGTCGTGACGCTCGATGGCCGCCCGGTCGAAAGCTTTCTGCGGCTCGTTGGGACGAACGGGTCAATCAACGCGGATTATGTGCGCAGCACGGTACAGCGAAATCTGGGACCGGGTTCCTCCGGCATAGACAAGCTCGTTTCGCCCTATCGGCTGGCTAGGCAGTTATTGACCGGGACAACGGCAGCGATGGGGAAGCGCTTCCTCAAGCGCCAGAGAAGCTACCCCGGGCTCGCCGAAATCTTTGGCGCATTCTACGAGGCCGTTCGCGCGAATCGCGATTCACCGGTCACGCGATCGAATCTGATCGAGACCGTCAGCATCTGCGAGCGCATCGCCGAGGCACTCGTTACTTCATACCCCGCGGTTGACTCAGCGGCGCGACCGCACCGTAAAGCTCCCGTCGTCGTCACAGGAGGCACTGGCTTT
>WNEZ01006288.1_pt1 | contig 14035 bp, 11 predicted proteins | sample 5400521 | NCBI WGS metagenome assembly WNEZ01 (sample SAMN13153339, study PRJNA577476) | soil metagenome | isolation source: 120 cm saprolite under Douglas fir tree site 2 hole 1 replicate 1 | place: USA:California | collected 2015-04-18 | reverse complement strand
GCGCGGTCAGTGCCGGCCTCCGCCCGGCCGCCCTCGGCCTGCCAGGCGCCGGTGCCAGCGACGGCGTCCTCGCCGTACACCTGGCCGAGGAAATGCTCGACGAGCTCACTTGCCGTCACGTCCTCGACCTTGTCAACCACCCAGCCCCGCTGCCCGCGGATCCGCCCGCCGCGGATGTAGAAGATCTGCACGGCGGCCTCAAGCTGATCCTCGGCCAGCGCGATGACATCGCAGTCGGTGCCATCGCCGAGGACGACAGCCTGCTTCTCCAGGGCACGCTGGAGCGCCTTGACGTCATCGCGGAGCCTGGCGGCCCGCTCGAACTCCTCTCCGGCGGCAGCCTCGCGCATCTCGGCCTCGAGCCGCCGGATGAACCGGGCCGTCTGGCCCGACATGAAGTCGCAGAACTCCTCGGCGAGGAGCATGTGCTCCTCGGCGCTCACCCGGCCAACGCACGGCGCGGAGCACTTGCCGATGTAGCCGAGCAGGCAGGGCCGGCCGATCTGGCCGGCCCGCTTGAAGACGCCCGCGGAGCACGTCCGTACCGGGAACACCCGCAGCAGCGTGTCGACCGTGTCCCTGATCGCCCAGGCATGGGAGTAGGGACCGAAGTAGCGGACCCCGCGCCGCTTGGCGCCCCGCATGACCGTGACCCGGGGATACTCCTCGGCCATTGTCACCGCCAGGTACGGATAGCTCTTGTCGTCCCGGTACCGGACGTTGAACCTCGGGTCGAACTCCTTGATCCACGAATACTCCAGCTGCAGCGCCTCGACCTCAGTGCCGACGATTGTCCAGTCCACCGCGGCCGCCGAGCGCAGCATTGACTGCGTGCGCGGATGCAGCCCCGCGAAGTCGGCGAAGTAGGAGTTCAGCCTGGAACGCAGGCTCTTTGCCTTCCCGACGTAAATGACCCGGCCGTGGGAGTCACGGAACCGGTAGACCCCGGGCGACTCGGGGATGGAACCGGGTGCCGGCCGGTAGCTCGCCGGATCTGCCATGCAGCAACTCTATGCGCCGGCCCGCCGGGCAAGGACAGCCAGACGGAAGGCGCGCGGCTGCCGGGCTGGCCGTCTGGCCGCTGCCGCCGGCCCGCAGCCCGCCGCCGCCGGCCACCGCCCGGCAGCGCCGCCCGGCACCGTGCTGCCGCAGGCCGCCGAACCGATCATGTCAGGCTAGGCGGGTGCCTGTTGCCGTCGCTGCCTGCGTGCTGACCGCGATCGCCTGGGCGTACCTGGGTGCCTTCCACGGCGGCTACTGGCGGACTGATCAGCGCCTGCCGGCCGTCCGCAGCGACCCGGCCGCCTGGCCAGCCGTCACGGCAGTGGTCCCGGCCAGGGACGAGGCGGCCGTGCTCCCCGGCACCATGCCGACGCTGCTCGCTCAGGACTACCCTGGCGCCCTGCGGGTCGTGCTGGTTGATGACCAGAGTTCGGACGGTACCGCTGCGGTGGCCGCCGCGCTCGGCCGTGCCACCATGCCCGCGGATCCGTCAAGTGACGCGGACCGGGCTTGCCGGACGGCGCCGGCGGCCCGGATGCCCCTGATAGTCTCCGGCCGCCCCCGGCCGCCGGGGTGGGCCGGCAAGGTGTGGGCCATGCAGCAGGGGCTGCTGGCGGCGGGCGATCCCGAGTACGTACTGTTTGCCGACGCCGACATCGCCTTCGAGCCGGGGACGGTGGCGGAACTCGTGCGAGCCGCCGAAGGCGATGATCGCAGCCTGGTCTCGCAGCTGGCGCTGCTCCGTGGCCGCCTGGTCAAGGGCGCATCCGGGCGATGCTGGCTGGGGCTCGCCACGGGCATCCGCAGCCGCCGGGCCTATCCCGGGCTGGCCAGCCTGTGGAACATGATCGCGAGAAGCGCTTACACCCAGCTGCGCTACTCGCCGGCCGCCCTGGCCGGGACAGTGGCCGGCCTGCTCTGGATCTACGTCCTGCCCCCGGCCGCTGCCGTCGGCGGCCTGCTCGGGATTGCGGCCGGCGGTGCCGACGCGGCCGGCTGGATCGCCGCGGCGGGCCTGGCCAGCTGGGCAGTCATGGCGATCACTTATGTTCCGGTGCTGCGGTTGTACGGGCTGTCACCGGTGCGGGCCGCGGGTCTGCCGCTGGTGGCCGTCCTCTACGCGGCGATGACCGTCGATTCGGCCCGCCGCCATCGGGCCGGGCGCGGCGGGGAGTGGAAAGGACGCACGATCGGTGCCTGACCGGCCGGTCCCGCGACTGCGCCGGGCCGGTCAGGTGCCTAACCATGCCCGGCCCCGTGCGGGCGCCGGCCTTAGCCGGGACCCGCCGCACGTGCCCCCTCGGCCGGGGCGAACAGCACAATTGCCGCCAGATCGGCCGTGATGTCCGTGAACCGGTGCACCTCGCCGGCGGCGACGTAGATGACCGACCCGGGGCCCACCTGGGCGCTCTCGCCGCCCGCCTCGAGCCTGGCCTGCCCGGCCGTCACCACGTAGATCTCGTCTTCGGTGTGCGGGACCTGATCATCGGCCCCGCCGCGCGGGACCGAGTAGGTGCCGACGCTCAGGTCGGCAACCCGGAGGTGCTCGGCCCAGTGGCTTCCCGCACCGCCAGCCGGCCAGGTGAAGTTTCCCGCAGCCGCGATGACCTGCATCTTTCCTCCTGATAGAGCCGGGTGTCAGTCGGCGAACGCTTCCGGCGGCGGGCATGCGCAGACCAGGTTCCTGTCGCCGAAGGCCTGGTCAATCCGGCGCACCGGCGGCCAGTACTTCGAGCGCCGGTCACCCGGTGCCGGGTAGGCGGCATCCTCGCGCCGGTAGGGGTGCTTCCAGTCGGAGGAGGTCATCATCGCTGCCGTGTGCGGCGCGTTCTTCAGCGGGTTGTCGGCGCTGTCGTACTCGCCCGCGGCGACCATCGAGATCTCCCGCCGGATCGAGATCATCGCGTCGCAGAACCGGTCGAGCTCGGCTAGGTCCTCGCTCTCCGTCGGCTCGACCATCAGCGTGCCGGCCACCGGGAACGACATGGTGGGCGCGTGGAAGCCGTAGTCGATCAGCCGCTTCGCCACGTCTTCCGCCGTGATCCCGGTCTCGCTGGTGATCGGCCGCAGGTCCAGGATGCATTCGTGCGCGACGAGGCCGCCGCGGCCGGTGTACAGCACAGGGAAGGACGGGCCGACGCGCCGGGCGATGTAGTTGGCCGACAGGATCGCGACCTCGGTGGCCCGGCGCAGTCCCTGCGCGCCCATCATCCGGATATACGCCCAGGAGATCGGCAGGATCCCGGCGGAACCGTACGGCGCCGCGGCTACCGGCCCGCCGCCGGCCAGCCCGGGCAGGCCAGGCAGGCCAGGCCAGCCGGGCAGGAACGGCGCCAGGTGCGCCCGCGCCGCTACCGGGCCGACTCCCGGGCCGCCGCCGCCGTGCGGGATGCAGAACGTCTTGTGCAGGTTCAGGTGCGAGACATCGGCTCCGAATGCGCCCGGCTTGGCCAGCCCGATCAGGGCGTTGAGGTTAGCCCCGTCGACATAGACCTGGCCGCCGGCCGCGTGTATCTCGGCGCACACCTGGCCGATGGTCTCCTCGAAGACGCCGTTGGTGGACGGGTAGGTCAGCATGACGGCCGCGATGGCCCCCGCGTGGGTGTCGAGCCTGGCCCGCAGGTCGCCCAGGTCGATCGCACCGTCGCTGCCGCACTTGACGACCACCACCCGCAGGCCGGCCAGTACGGCGCTCGCCGCGTTGGTGCCGTGCGCGGACTCCGGGATCAGGCAGATGGTGCGGCCCTCGTCGCCGCGGGACGCGTGGTAGGCGCGGATGGCCAGCAGGCCTGCCAGTTCCCCCTGCGAGCCCGCGTTCGGCTGCACCGAGACCGCGTCATAGCCGGTCATCTCGGCCAGGTATCCCGCCAGGCCGCTGATCAGCTCCCGGTAGCCCGCTGCCTGCCCGGCTGGCGCGAACGGATGCAGGCCGGCGAATTCCGGCCAGCTGACCGGCTCCATCTCCGCTGCCGCGTTCAGCTTCATCGTGCAGGAGCCGAGCGGGATCATGGACCGGTCCAGCGCGATGTCCATGTCCGCGAGCCGCCGCAGGTACCGCAGCATCGACGTCTCGCTGCGATGCGCGCTGAAGACCGGGTGGGTCAGGAAGCCGGAGGTGCGTCGCAGGCTACCCGGCAGCGCGTCACCCGCGTCACCCGCGCCGCCGAGCCGGACCGACTCCGGCGGGCAGTCGCAGACCGCCGCGGCTACCTCCCGGAGCTGCTCGTTGGTGGTGGTCTCGTCGCAGGCGATCTGCAGCGTGCCCGGGCCGGCCAGGTACACGTTGTACCCGGCGGAGCACGCCCGGGCAACTGCGGCAGCCGCACCGCCGCCGTCGAACCGCACCCGGACGGTATCGAAGAAGAAGGCGCCGTCCACCGTGGCGCCCTGCGCGCGCAGCGCGGCCGCCAGCGCCACGGCCTTGCCGTGCACCCGCCGCGCGATCGCGGTCAGCCCGTCCGCGCCGTGGTAAGCCGCGTACATGGCAGCGATGACGGCGAGCAGCACCTGCGCCGTGCAGATGTTGCTTGTCGCCTTCTCCCGGCGGATGTGCTGCTCGCGTGCCTGCAGCGCCAGCCGGTAGGCAGGATGCCCGGCGGCGTCCACCGACACCCCGACCAGCCGTCCTGGCAGCTGGCGCTTCAGTCCGTCACGGACGCTGAGGTAGCCCGCGTGCGGCCCGCCGAATCCCATCGGGACGCCGAACCGCTGCGTGGTGCCGACCGCGATGTCCGCGCCGAGCTCGCCCGGCGGGACAAGCAGGGTCAGCGCCAGCAGGTCAGCCGCGACCGCCGCCAGGGCGCCGCGGCCGTGCGCGGCCTCGATCAATGGGCGCAGGTCACGGACCTCGCCGCTGGCGCCGGGGTACGGCAGGAGCACGCCGAACAGCTCGCCAGCTGGCTGCGCCGCCACAAGCTCGGGCGTCACCTTCCCGGTCACCAGCTCGATGCCGAGCGGCTCGGCCCTGGTGGCCAGCACTGCGAGTACCTGCGGCAGGCAGTCGGCGTCGGCCAGGAAGATCCTGCCCCGCCCGGCGGCCCGCCTGGCCAGGGTCATTGCCTCGGCGGACGCCGTCGCCTCGTCCAGCATCGATGCGCCGGCCAGCGGCAAGGCGGTCAGGTCCGCGATCATCGTCTGGAAGTTCAGCAGCGCCTCCAGGCGGCCCTGGGAGATCTCCGGCTGGTAGGGCGTGTAGGCGGTATACCACGCCGGGTTCTCCAGCAGGTTGCGGCGGATGACGGCCGGCGTCACGGTCCCGTAGTAGCCGAGGCCGATCATCGAGGTGAGGACCTGGTTCCGCCCGGCCAGGCGGCGGAGCTCGGCAAGCGCCTCCGGCTCGCTCATCGGCGGCGGCAGCGCCAGCTCACCCGGCGCGGCGAGGCCGGCCGGCAGTGCCGCGGCGACGAGCTCGCCGAGGGATCCGTAGCCGACGGTGGCCAGCATCTGGTCCTGCTCGGGCTCGGACGGCCCGATGTGCCGATGCGCGAAATCCATGGCGGTCTCCTGGCGGGATGGTCGGGGCAGCCGCCGCATGCGGTCACCGGGACTCCCCCTCTGTCGTCCGCTGCGAGAGCGAACTTCAGAGACGCCTGGCCCGCCCGGTCCGCGCTGCCTGAGAGGTTCCGGGGGAGGGTTGCCCCTTCGGCGCCCCGCGTTTTGCGCGGGGTCTCTCCCGGACGGTGTCGTCGGCGCATGTGAGCCTACCCCAGGCACCGGCCGGCCTGATGGTGCTGGCTAGATCTGGTCCCAGCGGAATACCCGGGCCGAGATCGCCGTCAGCACCGCGGCGATGCCAAGCAGCAGCCCGGCCGACAGGAACGCCAGCGTGCCGCAGGCCACGATCGGGATGGCCATCCACCAGGAGGCCGTGAGCTTCAGCCCGAAGTAGGGGTGATGGCGACAGCGGGCGGTCCCCGCTAGCCGGTCCTGCGGGCGCGGCGCCTGGCGAGCTCGTCGGCCTTGGCCTCCGTGAGAGTCAGGCTGCCGCCATCGGCGGTGGCTGCCGCCTGCTCGGCCGGCAGCTCGGCAAGGCTGCCCTCGACCTCCTGCCAGACCCGGCCGAGCGCGATGCCGAAGACACCCTGGCCACCCTGCAGCAGGTCGACGACCTCGTCCGCCGACGTGCACTCGTAGACGCTGACCCCGTCGCTCATCAGGGTGACCCTGGCCAGGTCGCTGGCGCCCTGGGCGCGCAGGTGCACTACGGCGGCCCTGATCTGCTGCAGCGAGATGCCGGTGTCAAGCAGCCGCTTCACGACCTTCAGAACGAGGATGTCGCGGAAACCGTAGAGACGCTGGGATCCCGACCCGGTGGCCGCGCGCACGCTCGGCTCCACCAGGCCAGTGCGGGCCCAGTAGTCGAGCTGCCGGTAGGTGATCCCGGCGGCGGCGCACGCCGTCGGGCCACGGTAGCCTGCCGTCTCCTGGTATGCCGACTCCGCCTGCGCCGGAAGTTCCTCGCCGAAGAGCAGGCCCTGCTCTTCGGCGCGCCGGGCGGTCGCGCCGCGAATGCCCGGCGCCTGGCCCTCGCCCCTTGTCACCGCCACGCCCACCTCCGGCCCGGGAGCAGCCTCCCTGGGTACACGTCTCGCACGGTAGGCCGACCGCAGCGAGCTCGTCAACGATCTGCCGCGGCGCGTCGCGGTAAGAGTGACCAACCGTGACAGAACATCGCTCCCGCTGGCAACAGTGCGCTCCGGCGTCCTCAGGTGGCGCGGCCGAAGTCCTCCGGCGTGATCGTGTCGAGGAATTCCCGGAATTTCTCGACCTCGTCTTCCTGCTCATCGGGGATGGCCACGCCTGCCTCGTCGAGTATCTCGTCACTCGCGAAGATCGTGGCGCCGGTCCTGAGCGCGAGCGCGATCGAGTCTGACGGCCTGGCGCTCACTTCCTTCCCGTTCGAGAAGATCAGGTCGGCGAAGAAGATGCCGTCCCGCAGCGTGGTGATGTTGACCGTGCGCAGCTGGACGCCGAGTGCCTCAAGCACATCGCGGAACAGGTCATGAGTGAGCGGCCGCGCTGGCACCATGCCCTGCTGCGCGAAGGCGATCGCAGTCGCCTCCATCGGGCCGATCCAGATCGGCAAGTACCTCTCCCCCTGCGTCTCCTTCAGCAGGACGATGGGGTTGTTCGTGGGCATCTCAACCCGGACGCCTACGACCTCCATCTGCCTCACGGCGGCTCCGTCCTCACGTGCGCCTGACGCGCTCCTTCACTTCTGGACCCCGTTCAAGGGCGCTCCCTTTGTCAACGTACACCGGCCAATGCCGCGAACTCGCCCGCGCCCCTGGGGCGCGGGCCTTATCGGCCCGGTCAGCAGGCCTCACGCACTCGCCCCGCGGAGGCCGCGCCCGGTCCGCCCGCTGCCCCCGGCGGTGGCCCGGTGCTGAGCCTGGCCGCCGAACCCGTCGCCGGCACCGGGTCCCGCGTCTTCCCCGGCGCTGCGCGCTGGCCATGAAGACCCGGCCCGGGGCACGGGCGAGCCGGCGATCCCGGCATCAGGCAGGCCGGAGCCTGGCAGCCCGGCCTCGGCGAGCGCGGTCTCGATCAGGGCACGGTGCAGCCGCAGCGAGAGGGCGGCGATCTGCCTCGCCGCGGTGCCCGCGCTCTGGGTGGCCGCCGCGTTCCGCTGCCGCAGGGTGGGCGCGATCACCTGCTCGATGAGCGACATCTCGCGCTCGGCAGCCGCGCGCACGGCACGCAGGTGCCGCGCCTGCACGCCGTAGGCCGCCAGCGACGCGACGGTCCTCGCCACCTCGAGCGCGTCCTGGCCATACTGCCGCCCCCGGCGGCGTACCAGCCCGAAGTCCTCAAGCTCGGCCAGCTGCCGGTCGTCGATTCCGGCCGCATCAAGCAGCTCGCGCCTGGTCAGCATCGCCGGATGGGCGCTGCGGCCGGAATCCGGCTCGCCCGGACGGGACCGGGCGCGGTCAGGGGAGTCCGCCGCGGCGGCGGGCACCAGGCGTTCCCTGATGACCCGCAGCGGCAGGTACTGGTCACGCTGGGCGGTGAGGATGTAGCGGAGCCGCTCGACATCGGCCACCGCGAACCGCCGGTACCCTGACGGCGAGCGCGCGGGCGCGATCAGGCCCGCTGACTCAAGGAACCGGATCTTCGAGACGCTGACGTCAGGAAAGTCCGCGCGGAGCTGGGCCAGTACCTCGCCGATGCCGAGGTATGGCCGGGCAGGCGATGCGTTCATCCCCCGACCTGCGCGCCCCCGCCGCCATGATCCGCGTGAGAGCGCGGGCTCAGCAGGAACAGCAGGCGGAACTTGCCCACCTGGACCTCCTCGCCGCCGCTCAGGTCCGTCTCCTCGATGCGCTCGCGATTCACGTAGGTGCCGTTGAGGCTGCCCACATCGCGGACCGTGAAGCGGCCGCCCTGCCGGTAGAACTCGGCATGCCGCCGGGAAACGGTCACGTCGTCAAGGAAGATGTCACTCTCCGGATGGCGACCCGCGGTCGTGAGATCGCTGTCGAGCAGGAACCTGCTCCCCGCGTTCGGCCCGCGCCGCACCACGAGCAGCGCCGTGCCGGCCGGCAGCGCGGCCAGGGTGGCCGGATCGGCGATCGGGTCCTCACCGAACTCCGTCTCGGATAGCTCGGTGCCGACGGCAGAAATTATCGACGTCGTCTCGGTGGCACCCTCGCCGGCGCCGTAGGCCAGTGCAGTACCGCAGTGCGAGCAGAAGCGAGCCCCCGCGGGATTCGCCCGGCCGCACCCGGTGCAGTAGACGCTGGGCATCTGCTTGCCGAGCCTCCCATCCGTCGGCCACGCGACCGGGGCGGGAACCACGTCGGTCTTGGCGCTGCCTCTTGCGTACTCCGGTGGCGCTGTCCAAGCTACCTGCGCCGCGGCGTGCCGGTCCATCCGCCACGCTCGGCGCCGCCAGGCGAGGCGCCGGCCTGCCTCGCCCCTTGGCCCGGCTCCCCCGCTGCCCCGCCCGGAGGCCTCGGCCCGCGCGGGACCGACCGGGGCACTCATCCGACGCCTCCGCCACATCTGGCCGCACCTCCGACAGACCGTACCGGCAGACCGCGATTCTCTCACGCCGTGGCGTGTTCCCGCCGGCACTCGGCAGCTCGCAATCATCCGCGCACGCTCAGTGGCCGGCGCTCTCGACGACGGCCGCCCACTCGTCCAGCAGAGCCTGCGCCGCATCGTCGTCGTTGCCTTCCGCCCATAGGTGGGTGACGGCATCGGCCGTGTCGGGCATGGCCAGGATCCAGCCGCTGCCTGGCTCGATTACGCGCACCCCGTCGGTGGTATCGACCTCCCGGTCGCCTGCTGCCTCCGCCACCGTGCGCATGACGCTCCCCTTGGCTGCCCACGGCGTGGGCAGCGAGCGCTTGAGCAGGTGGGCCGCCGGAATCCTGGCATCGATCTGGCTGAGTGTCAGCCGGGTCCTGGCCACCAGGCCAAGCAGCCGGGCAAAGGCGGCGATCCCGTCGACGGTACGGCTGAACTCCGGCACGATGAAGCCGCCCCTGCCGTCGCCCGCGAAGATCACGTCGTCGGCCGCGGTGGCCTCGGCCAGCCCGTGTGACGAGGTGGTGGTCCAGTCCACCCGGACATGGTGGAACTTGCTCACCTTCTCGGCGACCCTGGTGGTGGTGACGGGAAGCACCACCCGGCCGGTGCGCCGCTCCGCGGCGATCAGGTCGAGCACCACGAGCAGCGCCCGGTCGTCGCTGATCATCCCGCCCTTGTCGTCGACGAGCATGATCCGCTCCCCGACCGGATCGAACCGGACGCCGAAGTCCGCCCGTGCGGAGGCCACCAGGTCGGCGAGCCGCTGCATGCCCGCCCGCGTCTGGGCCAGCGACTGGGTCGGTGATGCCTCATCCAGCCGGTTGTTGATCGTCAGCACGACCACGCCGAACCGGCCGAGCAAGAAGGGCAGGATCAGCGAGACGGTGCCGCCCGCGCAGTCGACGACGACCTTCATCCCGGCCTCGTTCACGCCGCTCATGTCGACGCAGCGCAGCAGGTCGTGCACGTAGGACTCGCGGACCCTGGCCGGGTAGGTGAGCTCGGCGATCTCCCCGGGGAAGGCCCGCCGGTACTCCTGCCGGGAGAACACGCGCTCGATCTTGCGGCGGTCAGCCTGGGACACGTCGGCGCCGCCGCCGTCAAGGAAGATGATGTCGATGGACTGCGGATCGCCCGGGGTGGTACGCAGCGCGATGCCGCCGCTGCATTCCCCGCGCGCGGTCTCGAACCTGGCCACCGGCAGCGGCTGCGCCTCCAGGTCGACCACGTTGATGGCGCTGGCGTTGAGCGCGCTGTGCACGGCCCGCTTCAGTGCCCTGGCGGCCCTGGACACGTCACGGGACGTGGTGACGACCGCGCCCTTCTTCAGCGTCGTGGCGTATGCGCTGGCCAGCCGGACGCAGAGCTCGGGCGTGATCTCCACGTTGATGAGCCCGGACACCCCGCGCGGCCCGAACAGCGTGCGCTGGCCGCGCGACTCCCAGATGACGCTGGTGTTGACAACCGCGCCGGCCTCGATGGTCTTGAACGGGTAGACCTTCACGCCGGAAGAGATATACGCCTCCGGCTCGATCAGGCACTCGTCGCCGATCACCGCGGCTTCCTCGATCCGCGCCGAGGCCATGACGTCGGTGTTCTTCCCGACCACGCAGCCGCGCAAGGTGGCGCCCTGGCCGACGTAGACGTTGTTGTGCACGACCGCGCGGTGCAGGAACGCGCCTTCCTTCACCACGACGTTGTTACCGATCACGGTGAACTCGCGCAGTTGCGCGCCAGCCTCGATCTTCGCGTACTCCCCGATGCAGAGCGGCCCGTTGAGTATGGCTTCCGGATCCACCTCGGCACCGTCGGCGACCCAGATGCCGGGCGAAACCTCGAATCCGTAGATCTCGGCCTCGACCCGGCCGGACAGCACGTCAGCCTGCGCCTTGAGGTAGCTCTCGTGCGTGCCGACATCCTCCCAGTAGCCGTCGGCGATCCAGCCGAACAGCGGTGCTCCCTGCTTGACCAGCCGCGGGAAGACGTGGCCGGACCAGTCGACCGGCTCGCCGGCCGGGACCTCGGCCAGCACCTCGGGCTCCATCACGTAGATGCCGGTGTTGACAGTGTCCGAGAAGACCTGCCCCCAGGTGGGCTTCTCAAGGAAGCGCTGGATGCGGCCGTCATCGTCGACGATGATGATCCCGAACTCCAGCGGATTCGGCACCCGGGTCAGCGCGACGGTCACCAGCGCGCCGTTTTCCTGGTGGAAGCGGACCAGCTCCGACAGGTCGATATCGGTCAGCGCGTCGCCCGAGATCACCAGGAACGGCGCATCGCGCAGCGCGTCCTCGGCATTCTTCACGCTGCCGGCCGTGCCGAGCGGGACTTCCTCGGTGGCGTACTGGAGGCTCATACCGACGTCCTCGCCGTCACCGAAATAATTGCGGACCAGCGAGGCGAGGAACTGCACGGTGACGACAGTCTCGGCGAACTTGTGCCGCTTCAGCAGCCGGAGCACGTGCTCCATGATCGGCTGGTTTGCCACCGGAAGCAGTGGCTTCGGCTGGCTGGCGGTCATCGGGCGCAGCCGGGTACCCTCCCCGCCCGCCATCACAACTGCCTTCACAGCTGGCAGAGCTCCCTTCCGGCATGGACTGGCTGCACTGGCGCCGCTCAGCCACACCCTACGGCGGACAGTCCCCGGGATCAGACTCGCCGGCCGCGAGCAGGCCCCTGGACTGCACGAGGTACAGGCCGGCGGCGCACCAGTACAGTGCAGTTCCCCAGATCGCCATGGCCCAACCGACGATCCGGGCGATCTGGCCGAATGTCCCGGCATGCGCGCCAAGTAGCAGCAGCGGGAACGCGTAATACAGGCACAGGGTCGCCGCCTTGCCGACGAAGCTGACCTGCAGCGGCTCGTAGCCGCGTGATCGCAGCCTGGCGAGCACCACGCCAAGCAGCAGCTCGCGGGCGGCCAGCAGCCCGACCAGCCACCAGGGAATGATGGCCCGGATCGCCAGGGCGATGATGGTCGCCACGATGTAGAGCCGGTCGGCGGCCGGGTCAAGCAGCTGGCCGAGCCTGCTCTGCTGGTTCAGCGCCCGGGCGAGCGCCAGCCACAGGAAGACCGGCAGGCCGGCCAGCCGGGCCACGCTGAGCGCGTTCGGTATCGTCAGGACCCGCGCCTGCGGGTCCGGTCCCGCTGCCGCGCGCTCCGGAAGCCTGCCCGTCCCGCCTGGCTGCACGGTCACGGCCCCCTCACTTGGCGACGCACAGCCGACCCTACCGGGTACAGACTGGCCGCATGCGGATGCGTCCCGGCCAGGCCCGCGGGTCAAGCACGTCCCTGCGGGTCGGCCTCCCCCCAGCGCCCGGCCCGTCACCACGCCCCGGCCCGTCATCCCGGCTCGGCGCGGCCGGCCCGGCTGGCGTGGCCCGCATGCTTGTCCAGGGACGCGCCGTGGCGATCGTGCTAGCGCTCGCCGCAGGGCTGGCCGGCTGCGGCGGCCCGGCGGTGCATGCGCGGCAGCCCGGCTCGTCCGGCAGCACGGCACCCACCGGGCCCGCTGCGTCGGCCATCCCAGGCACCAGGGGAAAGGCGGGCAAGGCAACGAACTGGCCCGCGTATCACGAGAATGCCGCCAGGACCGGGGTCGCCCCTGGCCTGCCGCCCGCCGGGCGTCTGTCGGTCGACTGGTCCCGCCCGCTGGACGGGGCCGTCTACGGGCAGCCGCTGGTCATCGGCGGCACAGTGATCGCGGCGACGGAGAACGACACCGTCTACGCACTTGGCCGGGCCACCGGCCGGGTGCTGTGGCGCACGCACCTGGGCACCCCAGTCCCGCTGTCCCGCCAGCCGTGCGGCAACATCAGCCCGCTCGGCATCACCGGCACGCCGGTCTACGACCCGGCGAACAGACTTGTCTACGCGGTGGCGCAGACAACCGGATCCCGGCATGTCCTGGTCGGGCTCCGGCTCCGCAATGGCCGGGCGGCCGTGACCCGCGAGATCCCGGCCCCGGACGGCCATCCCGCATACGACCAGCAGCGTGCCGCGCTCACGGTTGAGGACGGGCGCGTCTACGTGGCCTTCGGCGGCCACTTCGGGGACTGTGGCCCCTACATCGGCTCTGTCGTGGCCGTCCCGGCGGCCGGCCACGGGCCGATCCGCTCCTATGTGGTGCCGACCGCGAAGAAGGGCGGCATCTGGGGGCCGGGCGGGCCCGTCATCGGCCCGGACGGCACGCTCTATGTCAGCGTGGGCAACGGCGCGACCAGCCCGCCCTTCGACGGCAGCGATTCCGTCACCGCCCTGTCACCCGCACTGCGCAGGACCGGCATCTTCGCGCCGACGACATGGGCCGCGGACAACGCGGGCGACCTCGACCTGGGCTCGATGTCGCCCGCGCTGGTGGCAGGCGGCCGGATTCTCGCTGTCGGCAAGCGGGGCACCGGTTACCTGCTCCGCGATTCGAGGCTGGGCGGCGTCGGCGGGCAGGTCGCGCAGGGCCGGATCTGCCCGGCGTTCGGCGGGGCGGCGGTGTCCGGGACAACGGTCTACGTGCCCTGCGAGGGCGGCGGGCTAGCCGCAGTCAGCGTGACTAGCGACCGGCTCCGGATACTCTGGCGCGGCCCCGGCGCCGCGGCGGGTTCGCCTGTGGTCGGCGGCGGAGCGGTGTGGGTCGCGGACTGGAACTCGGGCACGCTGTACGAGCTCAACCAGGCGACTGGCCGGGTCAGGCACCGCATCGGCCTGGGCGCTGCACTCCCCCATTTCGCCTCGCCGTCGCTGTCCGGCGCGCTGGTGCTCGTCGGCACGACAGCCGGAGTGGTAGCGGTAGCCGGAGCCTGAGCAACCCCCGGCGGAGAGCAGCAGATACTGCGGCTATACGGCAACGGCGGCGACGGCTACCCCGAGGTCGCGGTGGTCACCTTGCCGCCAGGCCATTCGGCCGTCAGCCCTGGCGGCCACCGGGCGCTCGGGCGGGCATTCGGCGCGGTGACGCGGGAGCCTGGGCTGCGGGTCGCCAACTACGCCAGCACCGGCGACCGG
>WNEZ01003231.1_pt1 | contig 14036 bp, 14 predicted proteins | sample 5400521 | NCBI WGS metagenome assembly WNEZ01 (sample SAMN13153339, study PRJNA577476) | soil metagenome | isolation source: 120 cm saprolite under Douglas fir tree site 2 hole 1 replicate 1 | place: USA:California | collected 2015-04-18 | reverse complement strand
CGGCTTCACGCTCGACGAGCAGGGCCGAAAGATGTCGAAGTCGCTGGGCAACGTCACCTCGCCGCAAGATGTCGTGGCGCAGAGCGGCGCCGACATCCTTCGGCTCTGGGTGGTCTCGACCGACTACACCGAGGACCAGCGCATCGGCCCCGAGATCCTCAAATACCAGGCCGAGGCGTATCGCCGGCTACGCAACACGCTGCGCTATCTCTTGGGCAGTCTCGCTGGCTTCAGCGAGAGCGAGCGGCTGGCGCCTGAAGCGATGCCGGAGCTCGAGCGCTGGGTGCTGCACCGCTTGGCCGAGCTCGATCAGCTGGTGCGCCGCGCCGCCGAGGCGTGCGATTTCCACACTATGTTCACCGCGCTGCATAATTTCTGCGCGATCGATCTTTCTGCCTTCTATTTCGACGTGCGCAAGGACGCGCTCTATTGCGATCGGCCAGATGCGCCGCGTCGGCGCGCCGCGCGCACCGTGCTCGACCATGCCTGCGACAGCCTGACACGCTGGCTTGCGCCGGTCTTGTGCTTCACCGCCGAGGAAGCATGGCTCGCCCGCCACGGCGACGCACCGGAGACGAGCGTGCATCTCGAGACATATCCCAACCTGCCGACGGCGTGGCGCAACCACGCGCTCGGCGAGCGATGGGCACGCGTGCGCGACCTGCGCCGCGTCGTCACCGGCGCGATCGAGCTCGAGCGCGCGCAGAAGCGCATCGGCTCGAGCCTGCAAGCGGCAGTCGCCGTGCATGCCGATGAGGGCTATGTCGAGGCGCTGAGGGGGCTCGACCTCGCCGAGATCTGCATCACCTCCGCCGGCACGCTGACATCGGCGGCGCCGCCCGAGGGCGCCTTCACGCTGCCCGACGTCGCCGGCGTCGCCGTCATCGTCGGGCCGGCGCCCGGCGACAAATGCCAGCGCTGCTGGCGCGTGCTGCCCGAGGTCGGCACGGTCGCCGCGCATCCCGACCTGTGCCAGCGCTGCGCCGACGCGGTCGAGGCGCTGGGCGGCCAACCGCCGCTGCCGGCGCGCCGCGCATGATGCTGCGCCGCGGCCTCGTGGTGGCGGCGCTCGTTGCCGTCGCCGATCAGCTCGGTAAGGCGTGGGTGCTCGGGCTTTTCGCCGAGCGCCAGCCGATCGAGCGCATGCTGCCGGTGACCGGCTTCTTCAATCTCGTGCTCACCTGGAACCGCGGCATGAGCTTCGGCCTCTTCAACAACGACGCCACGCTCAACGCCCTGATCTTCACGGTGATCGCCGCGGCCATCGTCAGCGGGCTCGTGGTGTGGCTGCGCCGCGCCCAGGAGCCGCTGATCGCCGTTGCCATCGGCTTGGTCATCGGCGGCGCCATCGGCAATGTCGTCGACCGGCTGTGGCGCGGCGCGGTGGTCGATTTTCTCGATTTCCACCTGGGCGCATGGCACTGGTTCGCCTTCAACTTGGCCGACGCGGCGATTTGCATCGGCGTCGGGCTTATGGTTATAGACAGCTTGCTTGGCCGGCGCGAAGCGCCTAATTAGGCACGACGGAGACAGGCCCTTGTCAAAGCGTTCCTTCGGATTTGCTGTTCTCGGGCTGATGCTCGCGCCGCTGGCGCTGGGTGGCTGCACCGACCTGAAGCGCGCGCTCGGCATGGAGAAGGTGGTGCCGGACGAGTTCGCGGTCGTGCGCAGCGCGCCGCTGGCGCTGCCGCCCGACTTCTCGCTGCGCCCGCCGCGCCCCGGCGCGCCGCCGACCCAGGAGGTTTCGCCCACCGAGCAGGCGCGGCAGACCATCTTCCGCGCCAGCGAACAGCCGGCGACCCTGCCGGATGCGGACAAGCGCAGCGCCGGCGAGAACCAGTTGCTGCGCCAGGCGGGCGCCGCGACGGCGTCCCGCGACATCCGCGACACCGTCAACCGCGAGGCGACGCAGGCGGCTGCCCCGGTCGACGAGAGCTTCGCCGACAAGCTGCTGTTCTGGCGCACGCCCGAGAAGCGGCTGGGACCCACCGACACGGTGATCGATCCGCAACGGGAGGCGCAGCGTCTCAAGGCCCCCGCCGCAGCCCCGCAAGCGGGCGCCGCGGTCGCGCCTGCGGCCGGTGCGGCACCCGCTGCAGCGGCCGCGCCCGGCGCCGCGTCGGGCACGGCGCCGGCGCCGGCGCAACCGGAGCTGCTGGGGCCGCCGACGATCGAGCGCAAGGGCGAGCCGAAAGTCGGCTGATCGCCTCCAGCGCAGGCGGGCTCGTTCGCTGCCGTGCGCACGGCCAAGCGGGAAGGCCGGCGCGCTTGCAGGCAAATTGCCAGGAGGAGAGGGTGACGCGAGCGCTATTGTCGAGGCTTCTGGCCGTGCTGATCCTCGCCGTGCCGCTGGCGGCGCGCGCGCAGGAGGGCCGGCAGTTCGACGCCAAGAGCTTCACGCTCGCCAATGGCCTCGAGGTCGTGGTGATCGAGAACCATCGCGCGCCGATCGTGACGCAGATGGTGTGGTACAAGGCCGGATCCGCCGACGAGCCGCGCGGTAAGACCGGCATCGCGCATTTCCTCGAGCATCTCATGTTCAAGGGCACGAAGGAGACGCCGCCCGGCGTATTCTCGCGCATCATCGCGCAGAATGGCGGGCGCGAGAACGCCTTCACCACCGCCGACTACACGGCCTTCTTCCAGAACGTCGCGGCGGACCGTCTCGAGCTGGTGATGAAGCTCGAGGCCGAGCGCATGACCGGGCTCGTGCTCAACGATGCGGTGGTGCTGCCCGAGCGCGACGTCATCATCGAGGAGCGCCACACGCGCATCGACAACAACCCGGCGGCGCTGCTCAACGAGCAGCTCAACACCGCGCTCTATCTCCACCACCCCTATCGCAACCCGGTGATCGGCTGGGAGCATGAGATGCGTGGCCTCACCACCGAGGACGCGCTCTCCTTCTATCGCACCTGGTACGCGCCCAACAACGCCGTGCTGGTCGTCGGCGGCGATGTCACCGTCGATCAGGTGCGCACGCTCGCCGAGAAATATTACGGGCCTCTGGCCGCGCACGCCGTGCCGGAGCGCGGCCGCCTCGGAGAGCCGCCGAAGGTCGCGGCGGCGCGCCTGGTGATGAAGAGCGCGCGCGTCGGCGAGCCGAGCTGGAGCCGCAACTACCTGGCGCCGAGCTATACCGCCGGCGAGAAGCGATACGCCTACGCCCTTCAGGTCCTCGCCGAGGTGCTGGGCGGCGGTCCGACGGCGCGGCTCTATCGCACGCTCGTCCTCGACAAGGGTGTGGCGCTCGATGCCGGCGCGTTCTACAGCCCCGGCTCGCTCGATCTCGCCGCCTTCGGCTTTTACGCCACGCCGAAGAAGGCCTTGCCCGTCGGCGATCTCGAAGATGCTTTCGCGGCGGCAATCAAGACGGTGCTCGCCGACGGCGTCAGCGCCGAGGAAGTCGAGCGCGCCAAGAAGCGCATGCGCGCGCAGGCCGTCTATGCGCGCGACAGCCTCGACGGCCCGGCGCGCATCGTTGGCGCGGCGCGGGCCAACGGGCGCAGCCTCGAGGATGTCGAGACCTGGCCGCAGCATATCGGCGCCGTGACGGTGGACGAGGTCAACGCCGCCGCCCGCCTCGTCATCCGCGAGGACACCGCGGTCACCGGTGTGCTGCTGCCGGAGCCGACATCGTGAGGGTCCGCGATTTCATGATCCGCGCCCTTGCCGCCGCGGCGCTGCTCCTGCCGCTCATCGCCGCACCGGCGAGCGCCGCGAATAAGATCGAGGAGGTGAAGAGCGCCGGCGGCATCACCGCGTGGCTGGTCGAGGATCACAGCCTGCCGGTGGTGACCATCGACGTCAGCTTCCGCGGCGGCGCCACGCTCGATCCGGCGGACAAGCCCGGGCTCGCCACGCTCGCCGCCGGTCTCCTCGACGAAGGCGCGGGCGAGCTCGACAGCCAGGCCTTTCAGGGCCGCCTCGAGGACCTCGCCACCTCACTCGAATTCGCCGCGTCGGAGGACGCGATGGGCGCCTCGCTGCGCACCGTCACCGCCAACCTGACGCCGGCGCTCGACCTCTTGCACATGGCCCTGAGCGCGCCGCGCTTCGACGAATCAGCGGTAACGCGGGTCAGGAGCCAGCTTCTCGCCGAGCTGGCGCGCAACGCGCGCGAGCCGCGCTATATCGCCAACCGGCTGTGGTGGCGCAATGCCTATGACGGGCACCCCTATGCGCGGCCGGTGCGCGGCACGCTCGAGAGCATCGCCCGAATCACGATCCCCGATCTCCGCGCCGTCGTGCATGACCGTCTCGCGCGCGACGTGATGATCATCGGCGTCGTCGGCGATGTCACGGCGGACGCACTGAAGAACCTGCTTGACACCACCTTCGGCCCGCTGCCGCCACGCGCGGCGGAGCGGAGGGTGGCGGACGTCGTCGCCGCCGCGAAGAAGCCGCTGCTGCTCGCCAAGCTGCCGATCCCGCAGAGCGTCGTCACCTTCGGCCAGCCCGGCATCAAGCGCGAGGATCCCGATTGGTACGCCGCCTACGTCGTCAATCACATCCTCGGCGGCGGCGGCTTTTCCTCGCGCCTCACCGCCGAAGTCCGCGAGAAGCGAGGCCTCGCCTACTCGGTCTATAGCGGGCTCGAGCCGATGCAGCACAGCGGTCTAATCCTGGGCGGCGTCGCGACACAGAACGATCGCGTCGCACAGTCGATCGACATCATCCGCGCCGAATGGCGCCGCATGCGCGATGGCGGACCGACCGAGACGGAGCTCGAGGACGCCAAGACTTATCTCACCGGCTCCTTCCCCTTGTCCCTCGACTCCACCGGGCATATCGCCGGCATCCTCGTCGCCATCCAGCGCGACGGGCTCGGCATCGATTATCTCGAGCGGCGCAAGACGCTGATCGAGAGCGTCACGCTCGAGGACGCCAGGCGCGTGGCGCACCGGCTGCTCAATCCGGACAAGCTGTCCTTCGTCGTCGTCGGATCGCCCGACAAGCTTGGCGGCGCGCAGGAAGTGCCGCCCGATGGCAGCTGACGGCAGGTTGAACCTTCCGGCAAGGCCGGGCGTTCGATAGCGTCCCGCGCCCACTCAGGGATTGCACACTATGCCCTACCGCCAGGACATTGCCGGATGCCTTGCCGACACCGTCGGGCCGCGCGGCGTCACGGTCGGCGAACTCGACGCCATGCTCGCGCGCGCCAAGCCCGCGCTGACGACGCTGGCCCGCCGCCGCGACGACGGCAGCCTGCCGCTGCTGCGCCTGCCGGCGCGGCGCGACGATCTGGCCGCGCTCGCCGACTTTGCCGATGAATTCCGCCGCCGCTTCGATCATGTGCTGGTGCTCGGCATCGGCGGCTCGAGCCTCGGCGGGCAGACGCTGTGCGCGCTGGCCGATCACGGATTCGGCCCGCGCTCCGGTGCGCCGCGCATCCATTTCATGGAGAATATCGATCCCGCCACCTTCACGGCGCTTTTCGCCGCGCTCGACCCGGAGCGCACCGGGATCATCGCCATCTCGAAATCAGGCGGCACGGCGGAGACGCTGACCCAGCTCGTCATCGCCATCGACTGGCTGCGCCAGGCGCTCGGCACGAGCGAGATCGGCGATCGTGTGGTCGCCGTCACCGAGCCGCGCGACAGCCCGCTGCGCCGCCTCGCGATAAGCCGCAAGGTGCGCATCCTCGACCACGACCCGGGCGTCGGTGGGCGCTATACCGTGCTGTCGAATGTCGCGCTGCTGCCGGCGTTGATCGCCGGCCTCGACGCCGCGGCGCTGCGCGAGGGCGCCGCGGCCGTGCTCGAGGCGACGCTCGGCGCGGCGACGCCGCGCGAGGCGCCGCCGGCCCTCGGCGCCGCACTCGCTGTCGCGCTCAACGAGCGGCGCGGCATCGGCACCACGGTGCTGATGCCCTATGTCGACCGGCTCGCCCATTTCGGCTTGTGGTTCCGCCAGCTCTGGGCGGAGAGCCTGGGCAAGAACGGCAAGGGAACCACGCCGATCCGCGCCATGGGAGCGATCGACCAGCACAGCCAGCTGCAGCTCTATCTCGCCGGGCCCGCCGACAAGATGTTCACCCTGATCACGCTCGACATCGCGGGCCAAGGCGAGCGGATGGCGCCCGACCTCACCGAGGATCGCGAACTCGCCTATCTCGCCGGCCGCGCCATGGGCGACCTGCTCGACGCCGAGCAGCGCGCCACGGCGACGAGCCTGGTGCGCAACGGCCGGCCGACTCGCCGCTTCCAGCTCGAGCGACTCGACGAGCACAGCCTCGGCGCCCTGCTCATGCATTTCATGCTGGAGACGATCATCGCCGCCGATCTCCTCAATGTCGACGCCTTCGACCAGCCCGCGGTCGAGGAGGGCAAGGTGCTGGCGCGGCAATATCTCGCGGAGGCGGGCAAGCGGGCGTGAGCTTCATGCTGCTGACGCAGACTGTCAGCAGACATGGCCTAGCATCACTCATCTGTTCCCTGATGAGGTTGCCATGGCTCAGCCTTCGCCGGCCGAAATCCCCACCTCGCCATCCGCCGCGCTGCTCGGCTGGCGCCTCGTCGAGCAAGACGCGGCCAAGGGATGGGTCAAGATCGCCTTCGAGGCCAAGCGCGAGTTTCTCAACCCATCTGGCTTCGTCCAGGGCGGTTTCCTCGCGGCCATGCTGGACGACAGCATGGGGCCGGCGCTGTGGGTCATGACCAAGGGCGCCTTCTATCCGGCGACGATCGCCATGACGGTGTGCTTCCTGGAGCCGGTTGCGCCGGGACCGCTCTTCGGCGAAGGACAGGTCGTCCGCTACGGCAACACCATCGCGTTTCTCGAAGGCCGCCTCAGCGGCAGCGGCGGCCGGCTCATTGCGCGCGCTACCGCCAACGCCCGCATGGTGCCGGCGAAGCGGGCCGTCGCTTGACGACGCAGACCCTTTCGGCATTTGTCCGACAAGTAAGGTTAAGAAGGGCGCCCTTCAGGCCTCTTCATTTGCGGGGCGTGCCATGCCCGACCGCATCACACCGTGGAAGGTACCCCGTCTGGTCAGGCCCACCGCACCTTGCTGTTGACCATCTTAAAGTGTTTGCGCCGTCGCGTAAGCGCGGGCACCGCCTGCAGATTGAACGCGCGAGCGCCCGATTGCGAGCTCCCTAGGGATTTACGCAATGTCGGGAGGCGCCTTGACCCACTCGCAGTTATCTCGGAAAGCATCCCTCACCTTGGCGCCCTTTGGCCCCAGGATTTCGGCGTGATACGGATTATCCGCTTCAGGTCGGTGCTCGATGATCTGGCCGTGCTGACGAGCAAGGCCCGCAGCAAGCCGAACAAGCCAGTACTCCGGATGGTCTTTTAGACTGAAATTCCAATCTAGGCCGTCGGCTAAGAGCATGGTCTCGACATCAGCGGACATCTCCGGATCTTTGAAAGCGCCCGAGGAGAGGCGGCGCTTACCGGTGTTCTTGTCCGGCACGACGTGATTCGGATGCACACGCCGCAGCAGAGTGCTCGTATCGGGTATTTTGTCCTTATCGTCAGGCATTCGCCGAGGCTTGCTCTAATTGCCTGACAATCTCTCGATCTGCTTAATCAAGGGCGAGAAATTTGTCCTCAGCGGCACGGCGTCGCTGACGTTGGTTCGATGATCTCGGTAGAAGAGTTCGCAATCGTAAGGTGCTGCAATGTAGAGTTCGAGATCAAAGTCGTTCTCGTGCCACTCGAACTGCACGCCGCCGTCAGCGGTAGGCACGACTGCAGGAGCCGGCGTGTTGGTTCGCATCACACCATTTAGGATCTTCAAAGCGAACATGCCGGTCTCGAGCTTCAGTGGCTGTCCCCTGTAGCTGTCCCATCCGTTGGTAAGCTCCAGAAACTGGCAGATTTTCTGTAGCACCTGGGCCTGCCAGGCGGCCCCAATACGTGCGTATGTTTTCCGGAACGCATCGAGGTTCACGACCGGTTCGTTGGCGCTTCCAGAGGCCTCGGAGACGGTGGCGACATTGTTCGGGCTCCAGTCGGAGCTTGTGTCGTCGACGCTGTGCGGCACGGCATTATTGGCTGGCATGCTTTCGTCCCCAGCGTTGATGCATGGCCTCTGTGGTCATCGAAGCGAATCCGCGCACGACCGCCTTGCGACCCTCGTTCAACCATTCCACGGCGGCGGCGATCGTCTCTTCAGCCGGTTTGCCTCGAGCTGTTAGCGCAAACTGAACAGCTGGCGATGAGCTGACCGGGTCGACGCTCGGTTGGATTGCGGCGTGCAGTCGGCCAATTGGCTCTTCGCCTTCTCCCTCGAGAACGTAGCGAAACTGGAGCTGCGCACCCTCAACGTGCTTTAGATAGTCGTCGCTATATTTGTTCGCCCATACCGTAAAAATCTGGTCCAGGTGACGATTAGGATCGACGTCCTTATCGAGCACTATGTGATTGATGTACGAAACCTCACACTGGTTCGGCTTAACTTCCCCCAATTTATTCGCAGTAGCGAAACGCGCAAAGTCTGTCAGCTCAGCCTCGAGCTCAGCTCGCAAAGGTTCATAGCGCGGGTATCCTTGGTCCGCACGCCGCTTGCGCCAATTGTGCAGCAGGCGATCACGCTGTACCTGAATAAGCTGAGTGTCATCACCCGTTATGAACCAGTGCCGGGTAAGGCGTATAAATCCAAAGAGTTCCGTGAGATTTGGGAGCGCGACCTGCGGCTGCGGCAGCCCGAAGGTCTCAAACGTTGGCTGGAGCGGAAGCTGCTCCTCAACCTTGGGAAACCGCTCGCGAACTGTCTGCCACCATAGCCCTGCGTGCACGCTCTGAAAGTTAATAGAGGAGAACTGTACCCCGAGCGCCACTTCGGTGAGCGGCGGGCGTTCGAAATCGGGCAGGTCTGCAGGACGGCCTTTGTTCATGTGCTCAGGGGGTTATGGAGTCGACTACCATAATGTGGCTATCGTATAGAAGTTGTAAAGCGCCCTGGCGCTTCGCCCGTCAACTTGTGCCGGCGTTGTCCTGCACCGCGCGCGGCCGCCATTGCCGCTGGCGTGCGACTCGACGGGCGCACGGATGCTGGCGAATCAGGGCGCAGCAAGGCACAATAGCTGGCATGGCCATCCGCCAACTGCCGCCGGTCCTGGTCAACCGCATCGCCGCCGGCGAAGTCGTCGAGCGCCCGGCCTCGGCGGTCAAGGAACTGGTCGAGAACGCCATCGATGCCGGCGCATCGCGCGTCGACATCGTGCTGCGCGACGGCGGCCAGAGCCTGATCGTCGTCAGCGACGACGGCAGCGGCATGACGCGCGAGGAACTGGCACTCGCCGTCGAGCGCCACTGCACCTCCAAACTGCCCGACGATGATCTGTTGCGCATCAGGAGCCTCGGCTTCCGCGGCGAGGCGCTGCCATCGATCGGCGCGGTGAGCCGGCTCACCCTGACCAGTCGTGCGCGCGGCGCGGCCGAGGCGTGGTCGCTGACGGTCGAGGGCGGCGTCAAGAGCGCGGCGCAGCCGGCGGCAGCGCCGCCCGGCACGCGGGTCGAAGTGCGCGATCTCTTCTACGCGACGCCGGCGCGCCTCAAATTCATGAAGACGGCGCGCAGCGAGCGCGACCAGGCGGTCGACACGGTCGAGCGTCTCGCCATGGCCTATCCCGCCATCGCCTTCACCGTGACCGGCGACGAGGACCGCGTGCTGCTCCGCCTCAACGCCGTGCGCGCCGATCTGGCGGGCGAAGATGCGCAAGGCGCGCGCCGCGCGCGGCTCGCCGCCATTCTCGGCCGCGATTTCGCCGACAACGCGCTCGCCATCGTCGCCGTGCGCGAGCGCGTGCGCCTCAGCGGTCTCGCAGGGTTGCCGACGCTCAACCGCGCCACGTCGCGCGACCAGTATCTCTTCGTCAACGGTCGCCCCGTGCGTGACAAGCTGTTGGTCGGCGCGGTGCGCGGCGCCTACCAGGATTTCCTCGCGCGCGACCGTCATCCGATGGTGGCGCTGTTCGTCGATTGCCCCGAGGACGAGGTCGACGTCAACGTCCACCCCGCCAAGGCCGAAGTGCGTTTCCGCGACGCGGCGCTGGTGCGCGGCCTCATTGTCGGCGCGCTGCGCCATGCGCTCGCCGCCGCCGGGCATCGCGCCTCGACCACGGTCGCGGCGTCGGCGCTCGCCGCCTTCCGCCCCGGCGCCGCGCCGCACGCGATCTGGGGCGTGGCGCGCGCCGCGCTCTCGCCGGGCCTCGCGGAAGCGGCGGCCGAGTATCACGCGCCGCTCGGGCTCGACCTGCCGGCCGCGGCGCGTCCGGTGGCAGCGCCGGTCGCGGCGGACGCGGCGGAGAATGCGCCGCTGGGCGCCGCCTGCGCGCAGCTGCACGAAACCTACATCGTCGCGCAGACCGCGGATGGCATCGTCATCGTCGATCAGCACGCCGCGCATGAGCGCCTCGTCTATGAGCGCATGAAAGCGGCGCTCGCGGCGAGCGGCGTCAAGCGGCAGATCCTGCTGCTGCCCGAAGTGGTGGAGCTGGAGGAAGCCGCCGTGGCGCGGCTCGCCGCGCGCGCGGCGGAGCTTGCCGAGCTCGGCCTGCTGCTCGAGCCCTTCGGGCCGGGCGCCGTCATCGTGCGCGAAGTGCCGGCGCTGCTGGGAGAGATCGACGTGCAAGGCCTGGTGCGCGACCTCGCCGACGAGCTGGCCGAGCTCGGCGACGTGCTGGCGCTCAAGGAGCGGCTCGAGGCAGTCTGCGGCACGCTCGCCTGCCACGGCAGCGTCCGCGCCGGGCGCCGCCTGACGCAAGCCGAGATGGACGCGCTGCTGCGCCAGATGGAGGCGACGCCGCATAGCGGCCAGTGCAATCACGGCCGCCCCACCTACGTCGAGCTGCGCCTCGCCGATATCGAAAGGCTGTTCGGGCGGCGCTAGACGAGAGCGCGTCTCGGTGCCGTGGAATCGTTTCAAATAACGTCATTGCGAGGCGGCATCGCCGACGAAGCAATCCAGGCCTGACGCATCTCGCTTGCCGCTGGATTGCTTCGCTTCGCTCGCAATGACGGCCTGTTCCAACTGGGCGGGATCCGCTCTAGGCGGGGCGGAGTCCGCCCTCCCTGTAGCGCAAGAACACCAGCCGCGCCGCGCCGTAGCGGCGCTCCTCGAGCAGGGTGAAACCGGGCGGCGGGACGAGCTTCTGCCGCGCGGCGACTTCGACGATGGCGAGCGCATCGGGTGAAAACCAGCGCGCCGCGGCGAGCGCGGCCAGCGCCGGCGCGGCCAAATCCTCGCCATAGGGCGGGTCGAGGAAGGCGAGAGTGACCGGCGCGGCGGCGGGCGGCGGGCGGATCGCGTCCGTCGCCAGCACGGTCGCGTTTCTCTCCTCGCCGAGCGCGGCAATGTTGCCGCGCAGGATGGCGAGGATGTCGCGATCCTTCTCTATGAAGGACGCCTGCGCCGCGCCGCGCGACAGCGCCTCGAGGCCGAAGGCGCCGGTCCCGGCGAAGGCGTCGAGCACGCGCGCCCCCTCGAATACCGGGCGGTCGGCGAAGCGGCCATGGGCGAGGATGTCGAAGAGCGCCTCGCGCGCGCGGTCGCCGGTCGGGCGCACGGCGCGGCCCTCGGGCGCGCGCAGCGCGCGGCCGCGATGCCTACCGGCGATGATTCGCATGGCGCTTCGGCACCGCGCGCGTGCCGAGCTGCTCGCGCAGCACCTTGCGCGGCACTTCCTCGATGGCGCCGCGCGGGAGGTCGCCGAGCTGGAACGGCCCGTAGGCGATGCGGATGAGCCGCGACACGCCGAGCCCCAGATGCTCCATGACGCGGCGGATCTCGCGGTTCTTGCCCTCATGCAGGCTCACCGTGAGCCAGGCGTTGCTGCCCTGCTCGCGATCGAGCACGGCGCGGATCGGCCCATACGCCATGCCGTCGAGGGTGACGCCCGTCTCGAGCGCGGCGAGGCGCGCCGGGTCGACGGTCCCGTGGACGCGCACGCGATAGCGCCTGAGCCAACCGCGCACCGGCAGCTCCAGCGCGCGCGACAGCTCGCCGTCATTGGTGAGCAGCAGCAGCCCTTCCGAAGTGAGGTCGAGCCGGCCGACCGAGACCACGCGCGGCAGCTCCGGCGGCAGGCGATCGAACACCGTCGCGCGGCCCCGCTCGTCGCGATGCGTGGTGACGAGGCCGGCGGGCTTGTGATAGCGCCAGAGCCGCGCCGGCTCCGCCGCCGGGAGGGGCTTGCCGTCGACGCGGATGTCGCTCGCCTCGGTGACCGCGAGCGCCGGGCTGGTCAGCACCTTGCCGTCGACGGCGACGCGGCCTTCGGCGATCCAGCGCTCGGCATCGCGGCGCGAGCACAGCCCGGCGCGCGCCAGCCGCTTGGCGATCCGCTCTCCCTTCGCCGCCGCCGCTTCAGCCATCGCTTGCGATGCTCAGTGCCGGGATGCTTCGATGAACGCCGCAAACAGGCGGGTGTCGCCCTCGCTGATGGCGTATTCCGGGTGCCACTGCACGCCGATGAGGAAGCGCCGGCGCGGATCCTCGATGCCCTCGACGACGCCGTCCGGCGCCACCGCATCGACGATCATGCCCGGCGCCAGCTGCTTCACCGCCTGGTGATGCGCGCTGTTGACGGGCAGCTCGGCGGCGCCGGTGATGCGGCGGAGCAGCGTGCCGTCGGCGATCTTCACGACATGGCCGGCCTCGGTGCGCGGGTTTGGCTGCTCATGCGCGAGCGCGCCCGGCACCTCGTCGGGGATGTGCTGGATGAGCGTGCCGCCGAGCGCCACGTTCAGGAGCTGCTGCCCGCCGCAGATGCCGAGCACCGGCTTGTCGGCGCCCGCGGCGCCGCGGGTGATCGCAAGCTCGAAGGCGGTGCGGCGGTCCTTGGTGGTCACACTCGCGTGCCGCGTGGTCGCGCCGAACAGCGCCGGATCGACATCGAAGGCGCCGCCGGTGATGACGAGCCCGTCGATGAGGGAAAGATAGGCCTCCGCCTGCTCCGGCTCGTGCGGCAGCAGGATGGGCAGGCCGCCCGCGCGCGCCACCGCGCTCGCGTAATTCTCGCGCAGCGCGTACCAGGAATGGGTCTTGGAATAGCCGCCGGGCGGCTCGGAATCGAGGGTGAGGCCAATGATCGGCTGTGCCATATGCTAATCCAGAATCCGTTCGATCAAAGGGGTATAGCCGGGTTTCCCTAATTTTTCCTGGGCGGTCTAAATTTGGGCGATTATCTGGTACTTGACTGGTCCCACCTTGGTCATTATCCTCTTTTTCACCTTCGGAGGGTCGGCACTCGCTATCGGGCGGCTAGGTCCATTTCATATAGGAGCGATGAACGTCAAGAACGCGCTCGGCATTTCCATTTGTACGGAGGCGGTATATAAAGCTGCTGTAGCGCCGTCTCCCAATCATATCCCGATAGAAATAGCGTCCATAGAACATCAGATTGTCTTCTCTCATATCTATGTGCAGCGGTTCGATTTGGGGACGATATTTAACTTTATCGGGAGGTGTGGGGTCAGAGATAATTATACGGCGAGCATGTCGGTAACTTGCCCGGCGTGGAAGCTCTGCCTCACGGCATGTAGCAAGGAGCAGCAATTCCACGTAAGCCGGCGTCAACCCATCATTATGATAGTCCGGCAAAACCCAAATCTCGGGATTTGGCCCAGTGGGGGGTGGCGTTCCATTGGTTCCCCACAGGTATGTTGGTCCACAACCACCGAAACCATAAGCGCGCTGAAGCCGCAATTGTCCTCGGCTAACACACCACAAAGTGCCTGTGAAGAAAGCGATGACTATCGTGGCGAACGCCGTGAGAGCGCCGTGGTAAGTTTTCGAGAAATCGATGATTGTGCAAAAAATATCGATGAACCACATCGTTACCCTCCCTGGGTTCCTATTGTGTTTTTGGGGGCGCCCATAGTCGCGTTTATTGTCGGCTGTTTCGTGGGACGCTTATGAGGCTAGCATCCCTTGATCGCCTCCCCGAAAATGTCGGGATTGCTGCGGTTGTTGTATCGGAACTGGAACTCCGCGACGTAGAGCGGTAGATATTTTTTGCTGACCTTATGGAAACTGCCCATGACACCGCGTTTGAACAGGGACCAGAAGCCCTCAATCGTTT